>Ga0310786_10007772_pt1 | contig 13901 bp, 8 predicted proteins | sample AusTroGonzalo_MG_FD_203881 | JGI IMG/M metagenome (GOLD analysis project Ga0310786, IMG submission 203881) | Bovine rumen microbial communities from tropical cattle in Woodstock, Queensland, Australia - Gonzalo_03 (v2) (version 2) | ecosystem: Host-associated > Mammals > Digestive system >... | reverse complement strand
GAGGTACTTGTGTGCGCCGATGACCAGCATGGGAGCGGCAGCTTCGAAGCCCACGCGGCCCTTGATGCCGATGATGGTGTCGCCCACGTGGTTGTCGCGTCCGATGCCCCAGGCGGCGCCGACCTTTTCGACGGCCTGGATGGCCGCCACCTTATCGGTGTAGGCTTTGCCGTTCACGCTGCAGATTTCGCCTTTTTCAAATCCGATGCCGAGGATCTCCGAGCCGCTTTTTTCCACCTGTTTGAGGTAGGCGCTCTCGGGCAGGCCCTGCTTCGAATCGAGGATTTCGCCACCGCAGACCGACGTGCCCCAGAGCCCCACGTTGTAGGAATACTTCATTTTGGCAAAGTCGGCGGCAAAGCCGTGGGCGTTGAGGTAATCCACCTCCTCTTGCCGCGACAGATTGCCGTCGCGGGTGAGGGTGATGATTTCCACGCCCGGGCACATCACCAGAAACACCATGTCAAAGCGAACCTGGTCGTTGCCGGCGCCTGTGGAACCGTGGGCGATGGCGTCCGCCCCGATCTGCTTCGCATACCGGGCGATGGCCATTGCCTGGAACAGTCGTTCCGAAGAAACGGAGATGGGATAAGTTCCGTTGCGGAGCACATTGCCGAAGATCATGTATTTCAGGCTCTTGGCGTAGTATTCCTGCGTGATGTCGATGGCCGCGAACTGCTTCGCGCCGAGTTTGTATGCATTCGTTTCATTGGTTTTCAGCTGCTGTGCGCTGAAGCCGCCCGTGTCCGCGCAGACGGCGTGCACTTCGTACCCTTTCTCTTTCGAAAGGTACATAACGGCGTATGACGTATCGAGTCCGCCGCTGAAGGCGACTACGACTTTTTTCTTCTTTTCCATGGCTATTCTCCTGGATGATGGATTTCCAAATGTTCTTCCGGGTCATAGAGCAGTCCCGTGCAGATGCAGACCCGGTATTTCTGCTCCTGCAGCACGGTGAAGTTGCGGCAGCCTTCGCAGCCCTTCCAGAATTCTACGTCGTCGGTCAGGTCGTCGTAAGTAACGGGACGGAAGCCGAATTCGTAATTCATCTTCATGACCGCCGCCGACGTGGTCATCGAAAAGATCTTGGCGTTGGGGAAGAGTTTCCGCGAGAGGATGAAGGTCTGTTCCTTGATGCGGCGGGCGATGCCCAGCGCACGGAACTTTTCAGGAACGATGAGACCGGAGTTGGCCACGAAGCTCTTGCCGCCCCACGACTCGATGTACGAGAAGCCGGCGAACTCGCCGTCGTCGGTCAGCGCGATCACGGCCTTGCCCGCCAGGATCTTGTCCTTGATGTACTCCGGCGTACGCCGGGCGATGCCGATTTTGTCGCCCAGCGAGGAAAGATAGAGTTCGTGGCACACGGACTCTGCATAGGGAAGGTGGCTCTTGTCGGCCACCAGTACGTTTACATTCATGTTAGCCCAGATTTGTCAGTTTGTTGCCCACTCCGGGAATGATGCCTTCCAGGAAAGAGACGATCCCCGCTATCGAAGCTCCCTGCCGCAGCATGAGCAGCAGCGTGTTGTCGCCCGCAAGCGTGCCCATCAGTTTCGGATGCGTATGCACATCGATGACCGCACCCACCATATTGGCGCAGCCCGGATCCGTCAGGATGACGCCCAGCTGCCCCGAGAAGGTGACGCTGACGATGTGACCGAGGACCGAGCTCGTCGGGGATGCCGGAGCAGCACTCGAGGGAATCCGGTACCAGCTTTCGCCCGAAGCGTCCGCCTGCTTGAAGATATGCAGTTTCTTGAGGATGCGCGAGAGCGTGGCTTGTGTAATGGTCTCGCCTTGTTCGGCCATCTTGGTGATCAGTTCTTCCTGGCTGTGAATCCGGTGGTTTTCTACTAGGTCCAGGATGAGACCGGTGCGGGAAGAGGGGGAAGTATTTTGCATAATTATTCGCTTTTCGCTGCAAATATATGCATAATTATTCAATTTCCAAGAAAAATTTATTCAGGACACGAATTCGCCCCCTTTTTCGCAGATTTTCGTATATTTGCAAAATTATATACATGCACGCGATGAATTCCGAAAAGATTGTCATGGAGGGTCTGACGTACGACGACGTACTGCTCATTCCTGCCCGTTCCGAAGTGCTTCCCCGCGAAGTGGACATTCACACCCAGTTTACCCGCGAGATTTCCCTGCAGGTACCGATTGTCTCGGCGGCCATGGATACCGTCACCGACGCCAATTTGGCCATCGCCATCGCCCGTGAGGGCGGTATCGGCGTCATCCACAAGAATATGCCGATCGAGATGCAGATGGAGCATGTCCGCAAGGTGAAACGCGCCGAGAACGGCATGATCTACGATCCTGTCACGATCGACGTGAACGCCTGCGTAGGCGACGCCCTCCGGCTGATGTCGCAGAACCACATCGGCGGCATCCCCGTGGTGGACTCGTTGGGACGCCTGATCGGCATCGTCACCAATCGTGACCTCCGTTTCCAGGACTATCCTTCCAAGCCCATCAAAGAAGTGATGACCTGCGAAAACCTGATCACCGTCGGTCCAAAGACCACCATCCCCCAGGCGACCGAAGTTCTGCGCAAGAACCGCATCGAGAAGCTCCCAGTGGTGGACGAGGACAACCGCCTGGTCGGCCTGATCACCTATCGTGACATTACCAAGATCAAGGACAATCCGACGGCCAGCAAGGACAGCCTCGGCCGGCTCCGCGTAGCGGCCGCCGTGGGCATCAACTCCCACAGCCTCGAGGATGTGGAACGGCTCGTGAGCGTGCATACCGACGCCGTGGTCCTCGATACAGCGCATGGCCACTCCGTGGGTGTGCTCAATACCATCAAGAAAATCCGTGCGGCCTTCCCCGATCTGCAGATCGTGGCCGGCAACATTGCCACCGGCGAAGCCGCCCTTGCGCTGAAGGAATGTGGCGTGGACGCAGTGAAGGTCGGCATCGGCCCCGGTTCCATCTGTACCACCCGCATCATCGCGGGCATCGGTGTGCCGCAGCTGACCGCTGTGATGAACACCTCTGCCGCCCTTAAGGGCAGTGGCATACCGGTGATCGCAGACGGCGGCATCCGTTACTCGGGCGATATCGTAAAGGCTCTTGCGGCAGGTGCCAGCACCATTATGGCCGGTTCGCTCTTCGCCGGCGTGGAGGAGGCTCCCGGCGAGGCCATCATTCTCAATGGCCGTAAATTCAAGTCCTATCGTGGCATGGGTTCGCTCGAAGCCATGCAGAAAGGCTCGAAGGACCGCTACTTCCAGGATATGGAGGAAGATATCAAGAAACTCGTGCCGGAAGGAATCGTGGCACAGGTGCCGTACAAGGGTACCCTGGGCGAGGTCATCTACCAGCTGATCGGCGGCCTGCGTGCCGGCATGGGCTATTGCGGCGCAAAGGACCTGGCTGCGTTGCGCGAGGCCAAGTTCGTGAAGATCACGGCTGCCGGCATGGCGGAAAGTCATCCGCACGACGTGACGATCACGCGCGAAGCGCCGAACTACTCCACGCGCTAACGTTTGGCGCGAGAGTTGCTTCCTCCCACACCCGTTAATTAGAATGAAGATGAAAAAGATACTTACGACCCTCCTGCTGCTGGCGGCGTTGCTGCCCGCCCGGGCACAGAGATACGAGGGCGTCGTGGACAAGTCGGTGGCCCTGATCGGCAACGACGTGGTGATGCTTTCGGACATCGAACAGGAGGCGCAGATGATGCGTGCACGCGGCTTGACGGTGGATAAGGCCGCCCGCTGTGAAATCCTCGAACAGTTCCTGGTTTCGAAATTGTTTCTGACGCAGGCCAAGCTCGACTCCCTGACGGTGAATGACGCTTATGTGGAGGCATCGCTGGAGCAGCGCATGAACGAGGTCCTGACCACGCTGGGCGGCGAGCAGAAAGCGGAGGAGTATTTCGGGAAGCCGCTCTATAAACTGAGGGAGGAATGGCGCCAGACCATGCAGGACCAGTCGCTCATCCAGGAGATGCAGCGAAACGTTTCGTCCGACATCCCGAAGCTGACGCCCCGCGACGTGCGCAAGTACTGCGACGAGACGCCCGAGGAAGACCTTCCGATGGTCAGTACGAAATACCGCATCCGCCAGATCGGCATCTATCCCGACCGCGAGGCGGCTGAACTGGCCGTGAAAGAGCGACTGATCTCGCTCCGCGAACGCATCGTGGCAGGTGAGAAATTCTCCACGCTGGCCCGCCTGTACTCGCAGGATCCCGGCAGCATGAGCAAGGGCGGCGAACTCGGCATGGCATCGCGTGCCATCTTCTGGCCTGCGTTTTCCGACGCGGCCATGTCGCTCAAGGTGGGACAGGTGTCCCAGATTGTCGAGACGCCGGACGGCTTCCACATCATCCAGCTCATCGAGCGCAACGGCGACATGTTCAATGCAAGGCATATCCTCATTAAGCCCCAGTACACATCGAAAGACCGAGAACGTGCCTTCCAGAGACTCGACAGCATCCGTACGCTCGTGGTGGGCGACACGCTTTCGTTCGCTGACGCAGCACGGTTGTTCTCGGAGGAGCGCAAGAGCGCGACCAGCGGCGGCCTGTTGGCAGACGAATACACCGGTTCTTCCTACTTTGAGAAGGACCAGCTCAAGCCGGCTGACTACAGCGCCCTGCGGGACATGAAGGAAGGCGACGTCTCCCAGCCGTTCGAGTCGCTGGACAACGAGGGCCGCAACGGCAATACGATCTACAAGATCCTCTACCTGGAAAAGATCATCCCGGCGCATACGGCCACCTTCAACGAAGACTACAACACGCTGCTTACTGAGATAGACGCCAAGAATGCCCAAAAGGCTATCGACAAGTTTATCGACGACCGCATCAAGACGACATACATCGTGATTGACCCGCTATTCCAGGGTTGTGATTTCGAGCGGAAGGGCTGGGTGAAATGAAGCGATGAAGGGCCTGCGACCAATCCTGCTGACGATTGTGCTGCTCCTTGCGGGCGGCACTTCGCTTTTCGGGCAGAAAAAGTCCGAAAAGGACAGCCTGTTCCGCCTTGTTCAGGCAGAGCGGGCCGAGCAGATATATGAGTACGGCACCAATTTCCGCAGGGTCAAGGGCCACGCCCGTTTCCTCCATAACGACACCTATCTGCTTTGCGATTCGGCTTCCTGGAATGTGGATGCGCGTCACATCGAAGCCTTTGGCAACGTCCAGCTGATCCAGGACAAGACGATGCTCAAGAGCGAGCAGATGGACTACTGGATCGACGAGAGCCGCGCCGTGTTCAGGGGTGGCCTGGTCGAGCTGCTGGACAAGGAAGGGAATACGCTCCGCACGAACCGCCTTACATATAATACTAAAGACAGCGTGGCCACGTTTGAGTACGGAGGTGCCCTCAAGATGAAGGATGGCAACGTCATTGAGAGCCGCCAGGGGACCTACGATGCGAAGGAGGGGCTATTCACATTCATCGATCGTGCCGAGCTTTTCATGGATACGCTGGAGATGCGAACCTCGGAACTCCGCTATTTCACCGAAACCAACCGGGCGCATTTCGGGCGGAATTCGTTTGTCTGGCGGAACGACGGTTTTCTGCGTTCCGACAGCGGCTGGTACGACAGGAACCAGCAGAGAGCCTATTTTGCCGATCACGTTTTCATGTTCAACCCTACGTACGACGCGTGGAGTGATGAACTGTATTACGACCAGGTAACCGGCGCCGTCGACCTTTATCGCGACGCGCAGGTGCTCGATACCACCAATCAGAGCATCTATCTGGGCGGTCACATCCAATATATCCCGGCGACCGACAGCCTGTCGGACCGCGGCCTGCTGACGGTCGATCCGGCCATCGTCTATTACGGCGAAACCGAGAACCACGTGGTGGACACGCTCTATGCACGGGCCGATACGATTCTGGTGTATGCGGTCCGGCGCTGCGATATTTCCTCTGAGGAAATCACAGCGGCAGAGCAACGGCTCGAGGACCTGACCTTCGACTCACTGGGAAAGAAGCGTACGGAAGAGGCTGCCGCGCATGAGAAGGAACGGATCGAGAAGATGCGCAAAGTGGGTAAACTGCCGCCCGAATGGGTGGAGCAACAAAAGAAGGCCACGGCCGATTCGCTGGCGGCCCTTGCCTCGCTCGATTCGCTGGTGGCGCTCGGCGCCGTCGATTCGCTGGTGGCGAGCAATGACTCCCTGCGCGCTTCGCGCAGCCGGGTGGACTCGCTGATCAAGGCGGCCGTCAATTTACAAGAGGAGACATTGAAGAAGGTTTCCGCGAAGGATTCCCTGATCGCGCCTAGGGATTCCCTCTCAGCAGCGGCAGATTCGCTGCAGGCATCGGAGCAGCTCGATACAACGCTTCTCCGGCATGTGGTGGCATGGAATCACGTCCGGATGTTCCGAAGCGACATCCAGGCGATGTGCGATTCGATGGTCTTTACGGAAATCGATTCCGTAGCGCGGCTCTACGGGTCCCCGGTCCTTTGGAACGAGATCCGCAACCAGATGAGCGCCGAGGAAATGAATTTGCTGATGAAGGGCGGGGAAGTGACCCGCGGTAACATGGTCACGGATGCGTGGGTCATCTCTCAGCAGGACAGTATCCATTTCAACCAGATCAAGAGCACGGAGATGCAGGGCTGGTTCCGGGAGAACAAACTCTACCGCTTCGATGCGTTGGGCGGCGTGACGGCCATTTTTTACATGGCCGATGAGGATGTGATCACGACCATCAACGTCAAGGAATCCAAATCGCTGACCGCCGCCATCAAGGAAGCGACGGCGCAACGGCTGCTGTATTTCGAAGCGATCAAAAGCGACGTTTATCCCGTGGGAGAGCTGGATCCTGAAAAACAGCGGCTGAAGGGTTTCAAATGGCGGGGTGACGAGCGGCCTGCCAGGAAGGAAGATGTCACTACGCGCAGGATCCGTACGTCAGAAAGGGCCGATTATGCCAATGTGAAGCGGCCGATGTTCGTTGAGACTAACAAGTATTTCGACAATTATATGTTCGACTTGTTCGACCGGCTTGAGTCCGAGAAGCAGGCTGAGCGGATGCGCAAACAGGCGGAAGAGGATTCTCTGGCACGCGAAGAGGTCCTGCGGCAGTTGGAACAGGAACGGCTGACGGCCGAGCAGGCAGCGATGCCGGAAGCTCCGTCCGATTCGCTCACGGCCCCGTCCGATTCGCTCACGGCTCCGTCTGACTCGCTCGCCGTTCCGCACACCGTTATTCCACAGTCCGACACGCTCACTCTCAAGTCTGTGCCCGTTGAAAAGGCCGATTCCACGGCCGTTACCGTGGCTGTGGCACAGGAAGCGCCGGTTGCCGCGGTCCCGGCGGAGAAGATTGCCGTTCCGGTCGAAACCGGGCTCGAACCCGCTGTCGCTTCGCAGGAAACCGTGACCCGTTCCGAGCAGCTCACACGCGCTGAAAAGCGCGCTCTCAAGCGGGCCGAGCGACAGGCCCGGCGCGAAGCGCGACGCGCTGCCCGCGCTGCCCGGAAAGCCGCCCGACTGGCAGCACGCTCCCAATCAAATTGATGCTTTTTCAGGTTAAAACCGCCTCAATTTTTACCAAAAAGTAAAATTGAGTGCATTTTCTGTGGCTTTTTCTCGCTTTTTAAGAAATTTTTTCTTTAATTTTGTAAAGAGAAGCAGAACAATTAGATACCACACAATATATCTTTTAACCTAAAAACTCTGCTTATGAAGAAAGTTTTGATCCTTGCGCTGATGGTGCTCACATCTACCGCACTGTTCGCGCAAAGCCGAGTCACCGGCAAGGTGACTTCTTCGCAGGATGGGACCCCTATCCCCTTTGCCAGTGTCGTGGTGAAAGGTACGATGACGGGTGTCGCGACAGACGCAGAGGGTGTTTACACTCTTTCCAATGTCGCACCAGGCACGGTCCTGGAATTCTCTTCCGTCGGCTTCATTACCCAGGACATCACGTATGATGGGAAGCCCGTTCTTCACGTGGCACTCCGTCCCGATGCGGAATCCCTGGAAGAAGCCATGGTCGTTGCCTATGGTACTGTCAAAAAAGGTTCTTATTCTGGCTCTGCAGCCGTAGTCAAGCAGGAGGCCATCAAAGACGCCCCGGTGGTGAGTTTCGAGCAGGTGCTCGCCGGTAAGGCGCCTGGCGTCCAGGTTGCATCCTATTCCGGCCAGCCGGGTGCCGATACGGAGATTTCCATCCGTGGTTTCGGCTCTTTCAATGCCGGCAACCAGCCGCTCTATGTCATCGACGGCGTTCCCGCAACGAGCGGTGACCAAGGCTGGGGCAACCTCTCCATCGGCTCCATGAACTTCCTCAACCCGGGTGATATCGAGTCGATCACCATCCTGAAGGATGCTGCGGCAGCTTCTCTCTACGGTTCCCGTGCTTCCAACGGTGTGATCCTGATTACAACCAAGAAGGGCCGGGCTGGTAAGATTACCGCCAATTTCAAGGCAAACGCCGGTTTCTCCTATTTTGCATACGACAACTATCCGCTCTGTAATGATGCAGAGACCGAGATGATGCACCGTATGGCTTGGACGAACTATGCAAATGACAACCCTTCGGCATGGAAGAGCTACGGCAGTGTCGAAGCCTATGTCAACAACAAGGTGGCGGCCAACTATCCCGCAAAGGACGAGAGCAAATATATCTATAAGGACTGGGAGAATGTGCTCTTCCGCACCGGTATCGCCCAGAACTATGAGATCAGCCTCTCCGGCGGTAGCGACAAGGCGAAGGTTTACGCTTCGGTCGGCTGGACCGATCAGCAGGGTGTTGTGACCATCGACTACCTGAAGCGTTTCTCGACGACCATCAACGCAGACGCCAAGCTCACGAAATGGCTGAGCATGGGTGCTACCACCCAGTACTCCTGGCAGTACCAGACCGGTCACCAGGATGGTTGGGCGTCCAAGGACAACCCGTTCTTCATCTGGAAGGTTGTGCTCAACGAGCGCTGGCCTTATGCTTATAAGGATACGGGCGACCTGTATCTGGATACCTGGAGCCCGAGCTTCTCGACCGTCAACCCGGTTCAGACCTATGACAAGCAGATCAACGACGCTTGGCAGAACCGTCTGATCTTGAAGGGCTGGGCTGAGGCCAAGTTCACCGACTGGCTGCGGCTGAAGACGACGCTCAGCAACGACTGGCTCTATGTGCACGACCGTTTCGGCTGGCTCTACGGCCACCCGAACTTCTATGCCTACAGTGACGTCGGCGGTTACATGGCCGACCACCACATCAACCTCCGCCGTATGGTCAGCTCGACGACCTTGAACTTCGACAAGACCTGGGGCGACCACCACGTTGCCGCAATGGCCGGCTGGGAGGCTGAAAAAGAGGATTATGAATTGTCCTGCGTCAACAAGATCGACTTCTCCTACATGGGTGCAACCCAGTCGATCCTGGCAACGAATTTCGATGACGGTTATACCTACACCCGTCGGGCTACCCTGCTCTCCGCACTCGGAAGCCTGAGCTACGACTACGGTGCACGGTACTATCTCACCGCAACGTTCCGTCGTGACGGTTCCTCGAAACTCGCTCCTGAGACCCGTTGGGGTAACTTCTGGTCCATTTCCGGATCGTGGCGTTTCACCAACGAGAAATTCATGAAGAACGTGGGCTGGCTCACCGACGGTAAGATCCGTGCTTCTTATGGTACTTCCGGTACGCTGCCGTCTTCCTATTTCGGCTACATGTCCGTCTACGACTATACGAGCTACGGAAACACCGGCGCAAGCTACCCGGCTAACCTGGCTAACTCCGACCTTACCTGGGAGAAGAACAAGAACTGGAACATCGGTCTCGATGCACGGTTCTTCAATTCGATCAACCTGACGGTCGAGTATTTCAACAAGCTCACGACTGACCTGTTGCTCGATGCAACCGTTCCTTCCACCACTGGTTTCTCCTCCACGCTGATGAACATCGGCTCGATGGTCAACCGCGGTTGGGAAATCGCCATCAGCGCCGACATCCTCCAGAACAGAAATGGCTGGAACCTGTCGCTCGGCGCCAACTGGTCGCACATCCACAACGAAGTGCTTGCACTTTCCGAAGAGGGTGAGTCCATTCCTTCCACGCCGTACGTGTGGCAGGCTGGTTACTCCTTCTATCAGTACCGTACCCGTGAATATCTGGGCGTTTGCCAGGAAGACAACTACATGGGTAACAGCCGCCTGAAAGCCGGCAACCCGATGTATGCGGAAGGTTCCTATTATGAAAAAGGTGAAATCGCCGACCAGACTGTGGTGCTCAAGAACGGTACCGTCATCCAGGAAGGCAGCGCGGTTCCCGAGGATACCTACAACTACTATCCGACCAACCGCAACAACTCCAGCAACATGATTATCGAAGGCAAGACGGCGATTCCGAAAGGCTTCGGCGGCTTCAACCTCAATGTGAGCTGGAAGGGCCTCGCACTCGATATGGCATGGTCTTACAAGTATGGCCACTACATCTGGGATGAAGGTGTGGAGCAGATGGAAAGCGACGGTTACTACGACTTCCACCGCAACATCTCCAAGAACCAGCTGAATGCATGGACGCCGGAGAACACCAACACCGACGTGCCGCGTCGTATCCGCGACAACGGCCAGGGCGGCTACTACTACTCCAGCCGTTACCTCAAGAAGGGTGACTTCCTCCGCCTGAAGAACCTCACTCTCTCTTACTCCCTGCCTCAGGGCTTCAACAAGAAGCTGGGCCTGAGCAATGCCCGTATCTACCTGGCTGGCGCCAACCTTCTGACCTTCTCGGGCCTGAACATCGACCCGGAAATCCAGTCGAATGGATACTACTATTACACGATGCCGGCTATGCGAACCGTTACCATCGGTCTTGACCTGACATTCTAACCCTTAAAATGAGAAAGTTATGAAAAGACATATCAAATATCTCGCAATGACGGCGGTCCTGCTCCTTGGCCTGACTGCTTGCAAAGGGTTCCTGGACACCGTGCCGACAGACTCCGTGGTGGACAAGAACGCCATGGTGACGCTGGCCGACGCCGGTGTGGCCTGCAACGGCCTCTACACGCCGCTGAAATACTATACCCTCTATGGTACTTATATCCCGTACATGGGCGACCTGCGTGCTGACAACATCTACCCGCGCATGTCCGACGGAACGGGTGCTGCCATCTATACCTGGCAGTATGAATCCAGCCAGAATTCCTTTTTCGGTACCTTCTGGGAGAACTACTACAACGTGATCATGCGCTGCAACACCTTCATCGAGAATATCGATGCATGTGAAGCGGAAAGCACCTACGACATCGCCTTGAAGGAAGACTATACCGGACAGGCTTACGCTGTTCGCGCACTGTGCTATTTCGACCTGGCCCGTCTCTACGGACAGACCTATACATATGACAATGGTGCTTCGCTCGGCGCCGTGATCCTCCCGGGGACCGTAGGTCCGAAGGAAGCCCGCCTGCCGCGCAGCACGGTGGCACAGACCTACGAACAGGTGCTCAGCGACCTGAATATCGCGAAGGGTCTCCTGTCGAAGGACACGAACCTGGGTCACTTCAACTATTGGGCAGCCCGCCTGCTCGAGGCCCGCGTTTACCTCTATATGGGCCGCTGGGGTGATGCTTTCTCCGCAGCAACCGAAGTGATCAACAACTCGCCCTACGAGATGGTGAAAGGTTCGGATTATGCCGCATACTGGGGCAAGGAAGAAGAAGATGGCTCCGAGTCGGTTCTCGAGCTGCTGGTCTCCGTGATGGGTGATATCGACAGTGACGGTGGTTTCTACACCATGTACCACAATCTCTGGTTCGATGATCCGAACAGCGGCGCAAGCCTGATTCCGACGCTGAAGTGGCGCAGACTCTTCGAGCTCACTCCGAATGATGTCCGTGGTCAGATGATCCAGTATGACGACAAGGAAACGGGCGCCAAGAAGACGGGTGAGTACTGGCTCCGCAAGTTCATCGGCAACAAGACCCAGGGTTATACGTTCCGCCGCAACAACCCGCGCGTGATGCGTATCACCGAGGCTTACCTGATTGCTGCTGAAGCTGCACTGAACAACGGCAACACGACGGAAGCAAGCCGCTACCTCAATGCTGTGCGCAAACGTGCTGACGCTACTGCAACGGATGTGACCGCGACGAAGGAACTGATCCAGACCGAACGCCAGAAAGAGTTCATCGGCGAAGGCCACCGTTTCTTCGACGTGATGCGTACGGGCGGCCAGATCACCAGCGACTCGAACGACCCGCACGAGTTCCGCAGCGGTTCGGCATACACGCATACGCTCAAGGCCGGCGACACGAAGGCTGTCCTGCCGATTTCCAGCGACGAACGCGTTACGTATCCCGAACTCCAGCAGAACCCTGGTTACAAGGACTAATTGTCCGGGTATACTTCTTTTTACAGCCGCTCTTTGTGGGGCGGCTGTTTTTTTATTATTTTTGTAAATATGAAAGCATTTGAAACCCCGATGGGCGAGCTCCGGGTCACAGTGTTCGGACACGCCTCCGTCCTGCTGGAGATACAGGGCAAGAGAATCTATGTGGATCCCTATAGCGAAGTGCATGACTACGCGAAAGATGCGCCGGCCGACTTGATCCTGATAACCCACGACCATTACGACCACAACGATCAGAAAGCAATCGCTCCGATTGCAACGCCGAAGACGGCGTTCGTGGTGAGCCAGAATGTGGGTAGGGTGGACGAGCGCTACACGGTGTTGGAGAACGATGCCATCTGTTCCTGGGAAGGGATTGACATCTGCGCAGTTGAGTCCTACAATATCAACCGCCGTAACCCGGAGGGCGCATTGTTCCATCCCCGCGGTGTGGGTAACGGCTACGTCCTGGACTTCGACGGGTTCAAGATTTATCTGGCCGGCGACACGGAACCGATTCCCGAGATGAAGGAGCTGCCTGCCATCGACCTGGCGTTCCTGCCGAAAAACCTCCCGTACACGATGACGGACGAAGAGTTCATTCAGGCTGCCAACGAGATTAAGCCCAAATATCTCTACTGCTATCACTATTTCGAGATCGACATCCCGAAACTGAAAAAGGGGCTCGATCCTGCGATCGAACTCCAGAATTAAGGAAGAAAGGGGGGCCCGAGGCCCCCTTTCTTATTTCAGGGTGACGATCGCCGTCATTCCCGGCATCAGGTGCGGATGCGGCGCCAGGGTCGCCTCGAGATGTACCATGCCGTTCTTCTCGACGACCGGGCTGATGGCCGAAACCACGGCCTCGTGCACTTCGGCCGGGTAGGCGATGGAAATCACCTGGATATGCGAGCCGGGCTGGAACTTGTGGAGTTCGTTCTCCAGCACGTCGAAGCCGACTTTCAGGTGCTCGGTGTCCACGATGTAAAAGAGCGGAACGCCGGGCATGGCTGCGCTGTAGAGCGTGGCGTCGATGCGGCTGACAGCGCCCGTCACGGGCGCTGTGATGGTGCAATAGGTGAGCTCGTGTTCGAGCTGATGCAGGGCCGCTTCGGCCGTGTTGCAGCCGCTGTTGATCCGCGCCTGCCGCCTGATCTCCTCGGGTGCCTGGTCGAGTTCGTGGCGTTTGTATCCCTGTCCCATCAAGATGGCCTGGTACTGGTACTCGGCGCGCTCCAGTTCGGCTTCCGCACGGGCGATCCGGTCTTTGAGGGCGGTCTGGCTGAGCCGCGTCACCACCTCTCCTTTCCGGACACGCTGGCCCAGCGTGATGTTGAAGCCGACAATCTGCTCGTTGATGCGGCTGTACACGGGCACTTCCGTGACGGCCTGGATGGTTCCCTTGCTCGAGAATCCGTCGGCTTCGATGGTCCGCTGCAGGTTCTGGCCCGGATTGACGGACTGGACAGCCTCCGAGGGCTGCTGCTCCGTCGAAGGGTCGGGCTGGCGGACTTCCTGCACCGGGCTGGCCGGGCGGCAGCCCGTCAGCGCGAGAAGAAGGACAAAGAG
>Ga0310786_10007768_pt1 | contig 13906 bp, 13 predicted proteins | sample AusTroGonzalo_MG_FD_203881 | JGI IMG/M metagenome (GOLD analysis project Ga0310786, IMG submission 203881) | Bovine rumen microbial communities from tropical cattle in Woodstock, Queensland, Australia - Gonzalo_03 (v2) (version 2) | ecosystem: Host-associated > Mammals > Digestive system >... | reverse complement strand
CATTGGCTCAGATTATGGAGGCCAACGGCAACAAGGTGGTGAAGACCAACATCGTGAACGACCGCGGTATTCATATCTGTAAGTCTATGCTGGCTTGGTTGAAGTACGGCAATGGCGAGACACCTGAGTCATCTGGCAAGAAGGGGGACCACCTGATTGGTGACTACTACGTAGCCTTCGACAAGCACTACCGCGAGGAGGTAAAAGAACTCGTGGCTCAGGGCATGGACGAGGAGAAGGCTAAGCAGGAGGCTCCACTGATCAAGGAGGCTCACGAGATGCTGGTAAAATGGGAGAACAACGATCCCGAAGTACGCGCCTTGTGGGAGAAGATGAACAACTGGGTGTATGCCGGTTTCGATGAGACCTACAAGAAGATGGGCGTTGGCTTCGACAAGATTTATTACGAGAGCCAGACCTACCTGAAGGGTAAGGCTAAGGTAGAAGAAGGACTCGCTAAGGGCCTTTTCGAGCGCCACGAGGACAACTCTGTTTGGGCTGACCTGACCAATGAAGGTTTGGATCAGAAGCTGTTACTCCGTTCTGACGGCACCTCAGTATATATGACGCAGGACATCGGTACTGCCGAGATGCGTTTCAAGGACTACCCCATCGACAAGATGATTTATGTGGTAGGCAACGAGCAGAACTATCACTTCCAGGTGCTCTCTATCCTGCTCGACCGTCTGGGCTTCAAATGGGGCAAGGAACTCGTTCACTTCTCTTACGGTATGGTAGAACTGCCTAACGGTAAGATGAAGAGCCGCGAAGGAACTGTTGTTGATGCTGACGACCTGATGGAGCTGATGGTTGAGGATGCCTACAAGACCTCAATGGAATTGGGCAAGTTCGACGATATGACTGAAGAGGAACGCCGCGAGATTGCCCGCATCGTGGGTATGGGTGCCCTGAAGTACTTTATCCTGAAGGTGGATGCACGTAAAAACATGCTGTTCAACCCAGAGGAGAGTATCGACTTCAACGGCAACACAGGTCCTTTCATTCAATACACCTACGCTCGTATCCGCTCAATTCTGCGCAAGGCCGAGGGAACAAACTATTCTCTCACCTCTAACCCCTCACCCCTCACTCCAAAAGAAATCGAGCTCATCCAGAAGATGTCCGAGTTTGGCGCTGCTGTAGAGCAGGCTGGCAAGGACTACTCTCCCTCTGGCATCGCCAACTACTGCTACGAGCTCACGAAGGTATTCAACCAGTTCTATCACGACTTCTCAATCCTCAACGAGCCCGATGAGCAGAAGAAGGCCGTGCGCCTGATGCTGGCTAAGAACGTAGCCAAGATTATCAAGAACGGTATGGGTCTGCTGGGTATCGAGGTACCAGAGCGCATGTAAGATGCAGAACCCTCCCGACTATAGACACGACACCGTACTGCCCTTGCCCATGGAGGTAAAGGCAGACGCGTGGGCTGTGGATGCTGCTTGCAGTGGCAACCCAGGCCCTATGGAGTATCAGGCTATTGATTTGCAGACGGGTGCGCAGGTGTTTCATTTTGGCCCTGTAAAAGGCACGAATAATATTGGTGAGTTCCTGGCTATCGTTCATGCCCTAGCGCTCTGTTGGCAGAAGGGGTTGCATGACAAGACCATCTACTCGGATTCGTATAACGCTATTCTCTGGGTCTCAAAACGCCAATGTAAGACAAAATTAGAGCGCACCCCTGAAACGGAGCCGCTCTATCAGATTATTCAGCGTGCCGAGAACTGGCTACGCACCCACGCTTTCCGTAATCCTATTATCAAATGGGAGACCCAGAAATGGGGCGAGGTGCCTGCCGATTTTGGTAGGAAATAATCACATTACCATCATAATCATGCTGCGCCACGACTTCTGCATCAGACGGGAGTTGTGGCGCTCTTGTTCCACCACTCACCGTCAAACGGGTATTCGTCTCTACACGTATCTCATCCCAAAGTCCTTGAGCCAGAAACGACTCAAGCGTCTTTCTGCCACCCTCTACGATGAGTGACTGGATATGATGCGCATGAAGCACCTCCATATTCAACGGATGCTGTCGATCAATAACCAGTCGTTTAGGGTTAGGACCTTCCCATTGACGAACAGTAAGTTGCGGATGTTCGCGTTCATCAGTTACACGTCCCACAAGGATTGCATCCTCTTCAGCCCTCAGTTTATGAGAGAGCATCTGCGTAAAGGGCGAAGAAATAGCCAACGCTTTTCCGTTATCATCCATAAAGCCATTTGCCGTCTGTGCCCACTTTAATATAATGTACGGGCGCGAGAGACGATGATAGGTAAAGAAACGACGGTTCAGTGCCTTGCATTCATTCTCGAGAACGCCCACCGTCACCTCGATACCTGCATCGCGCAGTTTCTGGATACCCCTACCCTGCACCTCGGCAAACTCGTCAATACAACCCACAACCACGCGTTTCACGCCCTTCTTGACAATCAAGTCGGCACAAGGAGGCGTCTTTCCGTAGTGCGAACAGGGTTCAAGCGACACATACATCGTTGCATCTTTCAGCAAAGCCTCGTCCTCTGCTTTCACACTGGCAAAGGCATTCACCTCTGCATGTCCTTGTCCACAGCGCACATGATAGCCCTCACCGATAATACGGTTTGAGGTTTCAGGTTTCAGATTTGAGGTTTCAGGAACTACGATAACCGCTCCCACCATGGGGTTAGGCTTCGCATTCTGTCGTCCGTTCTGCGCCAGTTGTAAACAGCGCTGCATGTATCTCTCATCTATGGTCATCATCTTTCACGTTTTTTCTTACTGCTGCAAAGTTACAAATAATTTGGGAACAAACAAGCAGTAAAAAGAGTTTCTTGCCATTTTAGTTAACATTCTCCCATCTATTATTGCTCTTTTCACTTTTCTCCCCAAAAATTTGTTCGTTTCAAAAATAATCTTTATCTTTGCAACATCTTCACTATCAGCGAAGAAGCGGAATAACGAGGATGTATAGATACGAAAAGGAGTTACTCTCATAAGTACAGCAGCCCACCCTATTTTGTATCCGTGCCTGAGCAAATAACACTAACCTATTAACCTAGTCTGATTGAAGGTTGCTGGCAGACATCAAAACTACAAACTATTATGAAGAAAAGTATTACTAGCCTGATGGCATTATTAATGGTTCTAACTTTGTGTGTTTCTTTCACCTCATGCAAGAACGATGACGCAGATGTTGACGACGAACTGATTTACGGAACCTGGAAAAGCTACACAGTAAGAGGAAACTATGATTCCAGCGAACGGCTATATCTTCCTTCTAAAGGAAAAGGTACATGGTCAACATCCACGGGTTCAAGGGAATTCAAATATTCGTACAACAACAATAAGTTGACGATGACTTTTAACGACGAGACTGTCGAATCATACAAAGTTGAACTTCTGACCAATATTTCTCTTAACATTGTTAAAGTAGGAGAATCATCAGACTATTATCGCTATAAGTTTGAGAGGCAATAAAGTATTTTATTTAATACAAAAAAAAGAAGATCCTATGAAACATTTTATTTTATCATTTATCGCATTAGTTTTTCCATTACTACCCATGTCTGCACAAGACAGCATGGGCAAGGCAATGGCCTTATATAATAAAGCAGAACGCACATCTATTGCCAGAGATTACGATATAGCTATTGCCGCACTCCAACAAGCATCTGACGAAGGGTTTGGACAAGCAGCTTATATCCTTGGAAAACTATACATGTATGGTTATCAAACAACAGGTGATTTTGTTAAGGCTGACAATTCGAAAGCGATACAAATGTTTGAAAAAGCTTTAGAGTTGGGATTTGATTCGGGCCATTTAGAACTAGGACGTTACTATATGTATGGTTGGGGTACAGACGTTAATCCAGAAAAAGCAGTCTATCATTTTAAAGCAGATAACAGTACAGAAGGAGCCTATTATTTAGCATACTGCTATTGGGCTGGATTTGGCGTAGAGAAAAATGTAATGAAAGCCTTTGAGGAAGTAAGAGTTAACTATGACGAAATGGGAAAATTCTACGATCCATTAGTTAAATTTATGGTTGCATCTTTCTTGGAAAATGCATCTTATCATGATGAGTTCTATAACAGGCACTACGCTGGCGATGCACAAGCAGAAAGAGGATATACTATTTCACGCATACACAATTATTTAGCAGCCTGCTGTATATGGTCAAGGATTAACAGTCCATTTTTCGTTCTTAAAGCTCTCAGGTACATGTATGTCAATGAGTGGCTATCCGTAGGAGCAGATAAAAGTAATTCTAGCGTTAACTATCAAGAGATCGCAAAAAAAGCATTAAAAATGAAAGGCTTCACAGAAAAAGAATCTGGAGAAATTCTATATATCTTGGCATACCTTAGAGAAAAAGAAGTAGATGGGCAAAACAATTATTACAATAGAGAAAGCCCTGTTAATGCCGAATATCTAACAAAATCAGCAGAATTGGGCTATGCGCCTGCAATGGAAAAATTGGCGAAATGGTATGAAACTGGCTATACTGTCTCTAAAAATCTAGTTAAGGCCAACCAATGGAAAGAAAAAGCTGAAGCACTTAGTGATGAGATCGAAGCCGAAGTTGAAAAGTTTGACAGTTGCACGTTCTTACGCATATATCGCGAAGTAGACGAAAAGGCGACCTGCCCGACATTACAGGAATATCTTGATAGTTTTGAAAAGCCAACAGATAAGGACGGGAATCCATTGAAAGGTAATGTTGTTATACGCTTTGCCGTTGATAAGAAGGGGAAAGCTAAAGATTTTAGGATTATCAGTTCTGACAACCCAGTATTAACAAAGTTTGCAACAACCCAAATCGAAAATTTGCCTAAATTTAATCCAGCAAAACGAAAAGACAAAGAGGTAGCCTCATTGCATCAATGGAATTTTGCCTATTAGCAAATGAGGCCAATAAGAAAGATAGGCATTATCGTTAAGTATTCTCTATAAATAACATCTCCAAAATCTAAGTATGAAAAAGAACCTATTTTTAATTGCCATTACTTCGATAGGGTTAATGGCATGTGGTGGTTCTGCAAATAAGACTGCAGAAGCCGAGAACGACAGCATTTCTAATGCGACAACTGAAGTAGAAGAGGTTGTAGAAGTTACAAAAGCAGAATTTATGTCAGCTGACCTCAAAATGTTTGGACTTAGAGGAAATGTCAAAGAAGTTAGCACTGTTACGAATAAGGACAATCCTGATGGCATTAATTATAGTTATTGCCGTGTTTACACAGGCAGCAGGTCTTTAACTTTCAAAGATGATGGAAAATGGAAAAAGACTGAGGATTTTACCATATTAATAGACCTTGCAAACAAGTGCAATGATGATGGATTCATGAAAAAAACGTCACATAGAGAAAGCGATGGAACCACATACGAAAACACCTATGAAGAAATCGACGAAAACGGATGGGCTCATAAGGAAACTTACGCAGAAGAAGGACCTTGCGGCGTATTTAAGAACAAGTTTACTTACGAATACACAGTAACTGACAACCAAGGCAACTGGACTGAACGAAAAGTTTCTGTAGATGCCCACTCTGAGAGTTACGAGGATGGGACAAAAGAAGATAAACATGAAGAATGGGTTGAGGTTCGTACAATCACCTATTATGAATAAGGAATAGCGAAGAACTATTTGTATTCGCACGGAAGCCAGAGGACAGCCTTCCGTGCGTTTTTTATGACATTTTCTTGCTCGTTTCAAGAATAATGTTTATCTTTGCAAAGTCTTCCCCTTTGAAACGCATGGCTATCAGAAAGCGAAAATGGGGAGAGCATTTTTATAAAAAGGTGTCACCCTCTTAGACGGATACGGCAACCCACACATTTTTATATTAGTGCCTAAAACTAACAACTAACCAATTGACAACTGCCATGGGGTTGCAGGCAGGACTATTACGTTATGAAAAATATCAAACTTATTTGGCAACTTTTGGCCGTAGTTATTTTATGTACCAGTTTCACTGCGTGCGGCGATGACGACGAAGATGAGATTAATATCGCTGTTCCATTAGAATCTGATTACAATGTCTACCCCATCACCCGTGATATTCTTGTCGGCGGAACATGGAAATTTAACAAAAGAGAAGATGTGTTCGATAACGATGGATTCAGTCTTGGAACAAAAGAATTCTATCACGAAATCTACCTTGATTATAGCGGTTCTGGATGGGAAAGGTCATACGGTTGGACTGATTCATTCGGAAAGCAAGAAGATGCATTTGACACAGGTCAGCAAGAGATAACCTTCAAGTACAAACAATCCACAGAAAAGGATTCTATATACGGTGTATTGGCTATTACAAACAACGGAACATCACGCACCATCATCGTAACACGTCCCAATGACAATGTGGTATATACATGGAATTATCGTCTTTTCTTTGATGGCATAGCTTACCGTCGCGATGTGCCTCAACCCGACATCCCCGATAATCCAGGAATCACTCCTGATGACAATAGTAAAGACACGCTTACCACCATTGACGGCTACGAATTCGTTGACTTAGGTCTCAGCGTAAAATGGGCAGCAAGCAACCTGAATGGATATTACCAGTATGGCAACCCATCAGCCAACGACTTCAAGACGGAATATGGCCTACCTACAACAGGAATTGGTGGTACGAGCGACGACCCTGCATATGCCAATATGAGCAACAAATGGAGACTTCCGACCCGCACAGAGATGCAAGAGCTTGTAAACAATTGCACATGGGAATATACCTATGACAACGGTTCGGGATTTCGCGTAACAGGCCCGAACGGAAATAGTATCTTCCTCACCTGCGACGGAGCCTATCCTTTGGGCAATGAGAGCAGCCTACTCTACTACGGCTATCAGTGTTGGCTGATGACCAGCACACTTGATAATAGCGGAAACAAGCGTCCCTACATCCTGAAAGCCAGCTATATCAACAGCTACACATCACCAACAGTCAACGTCACCACCAGTGAGGCCTATCGCATCAGCGGTATGTCTGTACGTGGTGTGAGCATAGCCGACCCTGACGTAAGAAACAAATAAATTGACAGAACATGAAAAAAGTATTATCATTTTTCGCTACACTCTTGGCCATCGCAGGGATAGGGACACTCCTATCCTCCTGCGGCAAGCAAAAGGATGTAGAAGGGGAACACCGCACCCATGTAGCTGTACAACTAGAAGATTATGGTCCATGGAGCATTGTTGATGCAAACGGACAGATTGTAGCACGCGATGCATATCCTAGAGAGGCTATGATCTCTGACGTGTATGATGGCGTTTATTGGGTAAAATATGACGAAGGAGTATTCGTACTCTATAATGTCAATGAACCCGACAAGCCGTTGTGCGATACCTGTATTGCTGCTACAGAATTTGCTACAGGCAGAGCTATTGTAAGCATGAAGGGGAAGCCGCTACAGGTCATTGACACAAAAGGCCAGGTAGTGGCAACGCTTCCGGAAAGCTACGTCAAGGTATCGGCATTTAATAACGAAGGAGTTGCTCGGTATCTGACGGACTTCGCAGATATTAATGGAACATTGGATCGCGACGGTAAAGAAATATACGAAGAGACATTGTTCAATATTTTGCCTAATAGCCTTGGTGATGGTGCCATGATTCTCAGTAATGGAGATATTGTCGATTATGACGGTGACGAACTTGGCTATATCGATACGGACGATTACAAAATTGAGTATGAAAGCGAGGCGCGTTTCAGCGATGGACTACTAGGACTTATCAAACGTGAAGACATTGGGGTTAATGTAGCATACATCGACAAAAAAGGAAATGAGCAGTTTACTGTTGAAGGATTTAGCCCCACTGTTTTTCATGATGGCTATGCAGTATATAATACCGTTAACGGGGCTAAAGTCATAGACAAGCAAGGAAATGTCTTGATTGAAACACACGATGTGCACGATCAGATTATTTATCTATCCCAAGGAAAGTTCTTAAAATACGAAGATGAAAATTGCTCTATTATCGACAATCAAGGGAATGAACTATGTAAATTGGATGATGTAAGAGACGTATACAATGCTACATTGCTTGGTGGGGATCGTTTCCTTCTATACGGAGGAGGCTATCGGATATACGATATGCAGGGTAAACGTATTGGAGATACTCCATTCGCTAAAATCAGCGAGTCACCATGTTACAAGACTATAGACTATATCAACCCTGACGATCTAGCAAGTTATGTTTCTGCGGAACTCAGTTCTATTTCCATTGCTGTGGACGTGGATTCTTTGATGAAAAAGGCAGATATGAACATGAAAACCGCAACAAATAGAAATGGTATCAGTATTAAGTCCAAAAAATTCGGCATGCCGCTATCCATAGGTTATAGCTACAACGGGAAAATAGCACAAAGCCTCACTCACAAAGAACGACGCGGAGGATATATTTATACCGTTACAGACGGATACAGTTTGACTGGCGCTCTACTCAAATCTTTCACATTGTCATTTGAGTTAGGTGACGTGGATCATCCCTGCACCGTAGATGGATATGGGCTTGTAAATGCTATCAAACAGAAATTGAAGGACACTGGATATGAAGAATTGGACAACGGAATATTCTATACAGAAGGAGCTGACCCCATAAACAGTTACGGCAAATTACTAAAAGGAGTTACTGTAGATGTCTCACGTCCAAATCGTGTTACCTACCTAACAATAAAGTGCAGAATAGCATTCGAATAAAAATTTGATGAACAAGGGAACTGGACCGAACTGTCTGAAGACGGGGAAGTATCAACCCGCGAACTGACCTACTGGAAATAGATTCTCATCCATATAACAATTCTTGCACGGAAGTCTGCCTAGACTTCCGTGCGTTTTTTATATTGAATTTTTGCCTGTTTCAGAAATAATGCCTACCTTTGCCAAAGAATTAATGTCGAGGTTTCGACATCCGAAAAAACAGCAGCAAAGAAATGACCTTTGAAGAATTCTGGAGGCCACTAACGGCAATCTACGAGGCAGGCGAGGCAAAAGCTATCGCCCGTTTGGTAATGGAAGTACGCTTCGGACTGTCCATGACAGACGTGGTTTGCGGAAAAACGGGTGATGAAACAGAGATGCAAGACCTACAACAGCGGCTACTGACAGGGGAACCCGTACAATATATTTTAGGCGAGGCGGACTTCGGAGGCAGGACTTTTCACGTAGAGCCAGGCGTGCTGATTCCAAGACCTGAGACTTTCGAGCTATGTCAGTGGATAATGGATGACGAAAAGAAGAGAGACCACAAAGGCGTCTCTATCCTCGACATCGGCACAGGGAGCGGATGCATTGCCTGCACACTGGCTGCAGACATTCCTGATGCAGAAGTGACAGCATGGGACATTAGCGAGGATGCTCTGCGCATAGCGAATGAAAACGCCAAACGCACCAATGTTCACGTGTCGTTCGAAAAGGTAGATGTGCTAAACACTCCCCACCTTTACAGGGAGGGACTTGATATTATCGCAAGCAACCCACCTTATATATGTAATAAGGAACGCGCAACGATAGAACGCAATGTGCTGGAGCACGAGCCAGAACTGGCACTCTTCGTACCCGATGATGACCCGCTGCTATTCTATCGCACCATAGCCCGTTATGCAGCAAAGGCATTAATGCCAGGCGGAGCACTCTATTTCGAAATCAACCCTTTATATGTCAACGAGATGCTGCAGATGCTCAGCGACGAAGGTTTTTCAAATACGGAGGTCAGAAACGACCAGTTCGGCAAACAAAGATTCACGAAATCATGTTTATAAAAAAGGAATTGACGGGCAAGCAAGCCTACCAGAAACTCACGGACCTCTGCGCCCGCAGCGAACATTGTCAGCAGGAGATGATAGAGAAGATGAGGCAATGGGGCGTTAGCGAGGAAGAGCAGGCAGAAGTGATGGAGCGCTTGATTGCTGAACGATACGTAGATGATGAGCGCTTTGCCCGTGCATTCATCTATGATAAGATACGCTACAACAAATGGGGGCGCCGCAAGGTGGAACAGGCACTTTGGATGAAACGGATTGATGATAGCATCAGTAAACCATTGCTCGACGACGTAGATGATGAGGAATACCTCAGCATTCTACGCCCCCTATTAAAGCAGAAGCGCAAAAGCACTAAGGCCAATAGTGAATACGAACTAACCATGAAGCTCATTAAGTTTGCCATGAGTCGTGGTTTCACTATGGACATTATCAAACAATGTATAGAGGTAGAAGATGAGGACGAGTTTCTGGACTAGTCTGTTTGATTTGATTGTGCCTCGCAGATGTGCTATTTGCAGCAACAGGCTGGCGCCCGAAGAATCACTACTTTGTGCTGATTGCGAGGCAGAGTTGGAAAAGACGCCCTTTCGCGAATCTCCTTACGACAACCCCATGGCACGCCTGTTTTGGGGGCAGTTTCCTATCGAAAAAGCATCTGCTTGGTTTTATTATCGCCCGCATTCCGATCCCAGCAAGATGATTTACGACCTGAAATATCACGGACAGTCATTGCTAGGTGAGGATATTGGCGAACAACTGGCCCTAAGGCACCAACCATCAGGTTTCTTCAACGACATAGATGCCATTGTTCCCATCCCCATCACGAAAGAACGCCAAAGAGAAAGAGGCTACAACCAGAGTATGCAGGTGGCACGCGGCATCAGTCAGGTTACCCGTTTACCCATCTTCGACAAGGTTATCAAGCGTCAGCATTTCTCAGAAAGCCAGACTCACCAAAGCAGCACGTGGGAACGTCGCGAGAATGTTCGCGAAGCATTTCAGCTAATTGATGCCAACAAAATAAAAGGCAAGCATCTGCTGATTATTGATGACATCGTGACCACCGGTGCTACCGTCATCGCCTGCGGACAGGAACTAGCCAAGGCCGAAGGCATCAAGCTAAGCGTCCTCTCCATCGGCTACACAAAAGAGTAAACAAACTGAAAATTGAAGAGCGGTAGCAAATTTTTCACTCTTCACTCTTCACTCTTCACTTTTTTTTCTTACCTTTGCACGCAAAAATCAACATAACGTTATGGATATCAAGAAACAATTCGCACAGAAACTGATGGATATCAAGGCCATCAAGCTGCAACCCAACGAACCTTTTACATGGGCCAGCGGTTGGAAATCACCTATTTATACTGACAACCGCAAGACACTGGGTCACCCCAGCCTGCGTTCGTTTGTAAAACTGGAACTCTGTCACGTCATTCAGGAGAACTTCCCTGAGGCTGATGCTGTAGCTGGTGTTGCCACAGGTGCCATCGCACAAGGTGCGCTGGTAGCTGAGGAACTGGGTCTGCCCTACTGCTATGTTCGTCCGAAGCCGAAAGATCACGGCATGGGCAACCAGGTGGAAGGTGAAATCAAGAAGGGCTCAAAGGTTATCGTAGTAGAGGATCTAATCTCTACAGGTGGCAGCTCTCTGAAGGCTGTAGCAGCCCTGCGCGAATATGGTGTAGAGGTTATCGGTATGGTAGCTTCGTTCACATACGGTTTCCCTGTAGCTGAAGAGGCTTTCCGCGAGGCAGGTGTAAAGCTCATCACCCTGAGCGACTACAATGCTGTTGTGGAGCAGGCTGCCGAGACAGGTTATATCAAGGAAGAAGAAAAAGCCGTACTGGCTGAATGGAGAAAGGAACCCAGTGTGTGGGGCGTATAAGGATGGACTATGAAGAAATTCGAAAGTAGCATCAAGCAGGTGCCATATTCACAGGAAGCCGTCTATCGTAACATCAGCGACCTGAGCAATCTGGAGCGTGTACGCGACCGCATCCCTGAAGATAAATTGAAGGAGTTCTCTTTTGACCAGGACTCTGTAACGATTAGTGTAGATCCTGTTGGTCAAATCACCCTGCGTATTGTGGAGCGTGAAGAGCCTAAGTGCGTGAAGTTCGAGACCACACAGTCACCTATGCCCTTTAACCTCTGGATTCAGGTGCTCCCTGTCAACGAGACCACATCAAAGATGAAGGTCACTGTAAAGGCCGACATTCCCTTCATGCTGGCAGCTATGGTAAGCGGTCCTATTCAGGATGGTGTGGAGAAGATTGCCGATGCACTGGCGCAGGTTCCTTATGTATAAACAGTTGTTATAACGGTATAACGGAATAACGATATAACGAAACAAAAACGATGGCACAAAAGCTTTGGGAAAAAGACTTCGAGATAAACAGTGAGATAGAGCGCTTCACTGTAGGACGAGACCGCGAGATGGACCTCTATCTGGCACCGTATGATGTGCTGGGCTCAATGGCACATATCACTATGCTCGAAAGTATCGGACTGCTGGGCAAGGACGAGTTGCCCGTGTTGCTGAAGGAGTTGAAAAACATCTACGAGCAGACTCAATGTGGCGAGTTCGTCATTGAAGACGGCATCGAGGATGTACACTCACAGGTGGAACTAATGCTCACCCGCAAACTGGGCGACATGGGTAAGAAGATTCACTCTGGCCGTTCACGCAACGATCAGGTATTGGTTGACCTAAAGCTTTTCACCCGCCATCAACTGCAGCTGGTTGCCGAGGCCGTGAAGGATCTCTTCGACCAGCTCATCGCCAAGAGTAATCAGTATAAGAACGTGCTGATGCCTGGCTACACACATCTGCAGGTGGCTATGCCAAGTTCATTCGGTTTGTGGTTTGGAGCCTATGCCGAGAGTCTGGCTGACGACATGCTTTTCCTTCAGGCTGCTTATAAGATGACCAACCGCAACCCCTTAGGTTCTGCTGCAGGATATGGCTCATCATTCCCCTTGAATCGCCAGATGACCACTGACCTTTTGGGCTTTGACTCAATGGACTATAACGTGGTGTATGCACAGATGGGCCGCGGCAAGATGGAGCGCAACGTGGGCTTTGCCATCGCCACCATTGCTGGCACTATGGCAAAACTGGCTTTCGATGCCTGCATGTTCAACTGTCAGAACTTTGGTTTCGTAAAACTTCCCAAGGAATGCACCACGGGGTCTAGCATTATGCCGCACAAGAAGAACCCCGACGTCTTTGAGCTTATCCGTTCAAAGTCGAACAAGTTGCAGAGTCTGCCCCAACAGATTACGCTGATGATGAACAACCTGCCCGTGGGCTATTTCCGCGACCTGCAGATTATCAAAGAGGTATTCCTGCCTGCTTTCGACGAACTGCTCGACTGCTTGCGCATGACGGCCTATATCATCAACCGTATCGAGGTGAACGATCATATCTTGGATGACCCACGCTACGACCCGATGTTCTCAGTAGAAGAGGTAAACCGCCTCGCAGCAGAAGGTATGCCTTTCCGCGATGCTTATAAGAAGGTGGGCCTCGATATTGAAGCAGGTAAGTTTACACCCAACAAGGATATTCATCACACTCATGAAGGTTCTATCGGTAATCTGATGAACGACCAGATTGCAGAGTTGATGCAACAAACACTCAACGGATTCGGATTCGACCGTGTAGAAAAGGCTGAAGCAAAACTTTTGAAGAAGTAAAAGTAAAGAGGGAAAAGTGAAGAAATTGCTACCGCTATTACTTCTGTTGTTTAGTGCCTGTGAGGTGGACAACCAATACAGTTCGACTTACTGCAACTTTGTCTTTCAGGCTTCACTCTACCCCACAAGCGCGCTGACCAATGCTGTAGCAGGATCTGGAGGCAACTTCTGCATTGTAAAAGCCGAACTAGAAAAAGGCGTCTATCACCTGAAACTGACGCCCAATCAGGGAACTTTCGCTAGTAGCGATTTGGACCTAACCATGAACACAGCTATTGGCAATGAACGCATCAACTACAATGCAATGGGCAAGAAACGTGGGCTCATCATTGGGCGAACCTATAGTGGCGTGCTCTGTGCCTATGATTTACAATGTCCCAACTGTGATTTCAACTACGAATTGAAATGGGCTGAAAGCCCGCAAGAGCTCAGATGCGACAAATGCAAACGGGTTTA
>Ga0310786_10007767_pt1 | contig 13906 bp, 12 predicted proteins | sample AusTroGonzalo_MG_FD_203881 | JGI IMG/M metagenome (GOLD analysis project Ga0310786, IMG submission 203881) | Bovine rumen microbial communities from tropical cattle in Woodstock, Queensland, Australia - Gonzalo_03 (v2) (version 2) | ecosystem: Host-associated > Mammals > Digestive system >... | reverse complement strand
ATTCCGCGCGTTCTCTTTCGTTAATTGCACTCACGTATGCTACACCATTGTCGTATCCCTTATTGTAAACGGAATACGCGAGAATGCCTAAAACAAAAGCACCTATTATAGCACCAAAAGCAATTAAACGAGTGTTCATTTTTCGATCATTTCATTGTGACGTTTGATGATGCTCTTGCCTTTCTTACCAAGAGGTGTGGGATAAAGAGCAACGGATTGTGTTGTCATGAACGTACCACCTTCAAGAGCACCTTCCCCAGAGGATTCTCCGCTTGCAAACGTCGCAGATGATCCTGAATTCCCTGCTCCACAATCAGAAGAACCTTCTGCGTCTTCTCTCAGTTTGACATAATCGTTCCAACTTTTGAAATTGTGACGTTTGTCAAAATTGTTCTTTTCGCCCGTGACAATGCACCATTCTTTAAAAGTATTTTTCATAAACTGTATAGTCTTTTTAGGACTTCCTTATCGTCATCTATATCAGATTGCTTATAATTTACAGGCATGATGTGTAAAAACGACAGAATAGTCTTCAACGTTCTCCAATGCTCTTCAGGAACGATAAAGAACAATCCATCAACCGTAAACTTGCCAAAGCAATTGTTTAGGATTATAATATGGTTCAATAACGTTCTATCTCGAAGAGGATCTGTTTTCTTTGACCGTTTGAGCGTGTTTGCTACTAGATGAAAGTACCTGAAATCCTCTTCGAATTCTAGAAAAGTAAAGTTCTTTCCATGAGCGTTACTATAGAAAGATTTCGCAACGCTCTTAAAATTGTCTGTCGTTAGCAACGGAATAATCATCATGCCTTTTACTACAACATACTTAGTATGGCAAACGAACGAAGTAAGCCAATTGATAGTATGGTGGGGTAACCGTTAAAGCCGTTGGACTTTCAACACCACCAGCATATTCGCATGTTGCCGTATGGTTATGATCACCGCCATTGGAAACCGTTACCGTATGGGTATGATCACCACTTGAAGTAATCGAAATTGTATGAGTATGGTTTCCTGACCTCGAAGTTTCACCTTCCCATGATCGGGATGCATCAAATACAATAGAATTAGGATAGGCTGTACTGTCCCATGCCGTGGTATTTGTCATTGACGCATGCTTATAAAAAGCGCCCGTTGGGTTAAAGTTATTTCTTTCGTTACCATTAGGGAATATACCCGTAATGTTCATCGAACCTCTAGTGTGCGTATGTTCCCCAGCCCAAGTAGCAGAACCTGTATGTCCATGTCCTCCTGCCGAAGAAGCAGAACCCGTATGCCCGTGTGATCCACCATTTGATACAGTAATCGTGTGCTTGTGTCTTGGGAGATTGCTTTCCTTGATGGTTACTGTATTAGAGCCACCCGTACTTCCTGCACCCCCAACATCACTACCTCGAATCATCTTACCAATCAGATTCGGAGTTGTGCCACCTCTTCCGTCGCTTCCTCCGTCACACAACAACCAATTTGTATCAGCCGAAGATTGACCCCAGAAGATCGGATTGCGGTTGGAAACTCTTACTCCGTGGAAAGGAATAACTGCCCCAGGTGGGACATTGCAAGTCGCCGTAAATGTCCTGTTGGTTAATCCTGTAACACGTCCATACGTATCCACTGTAATCTGTGGTACTTTGATAGAATTGCCCGTGTATCCTGAAACGTTTGCCGTCGGGCCATATGATCCTGAACCAACACCACTCGCAGCAAGCCTTTCCTTCGCAAGTGTTCCACTCTTAATATTAGATGCATTCAACTTCGTCAGAGCAGAACCATCTCCGCTAAAGGATGTTGCACTAACCGCTCCCGTAAAGTTTGCGCCATTGGTAAACACGCTATATGATGGTGTAACCCATGTTGGAGAAGGATTTGTATAAGTCTGTTCGAGAACACCAACCTCATAAGAATTAATCTTCGTTAAGACATGGCATTTTGCGTCACCTGAGTACTTGGGTTGTCTAAGCCAAAATTCATAGACATGATCGGTATCGTTCCATTTATAGCCGAACCCTGGCTCGGTGCTTGTTGGTTTATCCAAAGCAACAACACTCAAAGGATTTCCGCTTGTCTCTGTACATCCTCTTGAACTAAAGGAAATGAGGTACGTACCCATATGCGTTCCTCCGAAGTTTCCCGGAGCCGCCATGAGCAATTGGATTTCCTGACAAGAGTTGCCAATCAATTTAACCGTTGCAATCTTGGTATAACGCTCTCCCGTACCATCCTCTGTGCCAACTGTAAACATATTCGTATACAGTGTATCATGGTTATGGTTTGAAAGTTCGACACCGTTTTCCAAAACCTCACGGATGGAGGACTGAACGAATCTTTCTTTTTGGAAAGGTGTCATCAATTCAGATGCACGGGTAACCAATTCCACAAACTTGTTTGCCTTTAACTTAAGATCCATGTCGGATTCAACTGTTGAGGCAAGACGTTGAGCGAGAGTACCTTCTTTGATCTTGTTGTTCTCGTAAATGTAATCGCCGTTCTTATCCATTTCATATCCCGTAAGACCAAGATATGAGGTATCGGCAAATTTTGCGAGATTTAGTGTATAATCGGTAAGAGAAGGATAGTCAACGTCATTTTCCTTGGTATCGCCGTCCCAGATCCAAAGTTCAAAAACAGTGGGGGAAGGCTTTGTACTGTTCAGACCAAGGCAGTAAGAAATATTTCTTGTACTGTTTGTAGGATCATCCAAGTCTTCGTATGGTTCAAACTTGATATATGTGGCATCAAAAGAACGTCCCGATGCGTCTGTTTGTGCGGCTTCAACCAAGTTTGCAATAGCGCTACTTGAGAGTTTGCTTAAAGTTATAGTTCCTTCTTTCAGTGAAGTTCCTGAGATGGAATTTGATGCAAACACGGCATTTTTAATGCTCATTGCCCCTGAGAAAATGATGCTTTTATCAGGATTGACGGTAATAATTTCATTCCCGTCAACTCCATCCTCAGTTGGACAACCTAGAATTAGACGATAGGAAGCGTCATTTGGCTTGGATTCAGATCCACCCCTAACCCATGAATAAATCGGAGATTCTACGCCACATTGGATAACATTGGCTTTTAGTGTCGAAAGCATTCAAAATTCCTTTAATTCTTATTCAATTTTGCGTCAAGATACGTACTTGCACCCATATAAAATCCAACAATTGACGCTTGAGAAATATAGAATACCTCAAGAATGTCTTTCATGGATGTAATTCGCGCTTCTGTAACATACGGAAGAAACATAGCCACGGTTACAACGATCATAGAAATCATTGCTGACCAAGCAAGACGTGGACGATTTTTTGTTTGATTGATTTTTTCAAACAACTCAACATCTTCATTTTCGATTATACCATCATGGTTTAAATCCAAGATGTCTTTTAACTCTGTTCGAGCCATAGGTATATATGTGTTGATTTTATAAGTTATTTATTAGCAAAAGAGCCTCTTTTCGGAGGCTCTTTTTCAAACTTTAATTTAATTATTTCTCTGTGTTTTTATCGCGGAATTCTTTGGCAAATGCTTTCATGTTTCCGTCTTTTTGGAGTTTTTGAAGAATCTTGCACATATGATCTAGAGATTCTCTAGATTCGAGCATATCTTCATAGTCAACACTGTATCGTGGAGCGTCGTTCATGCCAAGTTCAACTTCAATTGGCATATCGGGATGAGCAACTCCCTTTCTATCAACATAAGGCTTGAGTTTCACAAACTTATAGATGTGATAGAATGCAAATTTATCAGTGCGCTTTAGACCTGTAAAGAAAGATCCGCCATACGCTTGTCGGGAAATCACAACGCCGTTCTTTCCGTCGTTAAACGTGATCAAATAAGAATTCTTCCCATATTGCTTGCCCTTAAGTTTCAGTTCCATGAGGGCTTCAAAGTCTCTCTTGCTTACCTTGGAGTTGGCTCTTGCTTTTCCCTGAGCAATCTTAGTGAGTTTAGCCTTTGGAATAAGGATAGAAGGATCTATGAAGATTGCCTTGTCGGATGTATGAGCATTGTAGTATTTTTGCAACACTTGCTTCTTTCCGTTCACGAGAACGTTGGAATGCATATAAATCTCAAATTCGAGATTATTAGAAGCGCCAAGAGAAGCCTTGTGGAAGAAATTCCAAGCATGCATGCTCAACATCGATTCGTATGGTGAAATCGAAAGACTGAAAACGATATCACGGTTTTCGTCATAAATTTCGATATCGATATGTGCGGCTGTCCCGTATTTGTATCCTTGTCTGAGTGTAGAGTTTTTCCTGTCAACCTTCATGAAGAAAGTACGACCGAATGCTTTTTCGATGTACTTCTTATAAATCTCAGGATCGAACTTGCTCATCGTCTTATCGATGATCTCCGCCGCTTTCTTTTCTTCGTCATCATCAGTTGCAGACTTTACAGGGGAGAACTTTGTTCCGCTCCCAATATTCTTAAGAAGAAGTTCTTTCGCCTGATTGATCTCCGCCATCTTCTCATTGCTTCCCCCTCTGTCAGGATGGTTCTGCATAGAAAGTTTGCGATAAAGTTTTACAACGTCATCCTTTGAAGAGACAACGTTAAGACCAAATATCTTCTTTGCATCATCAAGCGTCATTGATTCAAGAAGAAAATCTGTCCATGATCTCATTTTGTGAATATATTCTATGGGTTGTTAAATTATTTATTGGAAAATGTGGTATAATGCTGTTGAGGATCTCCATATTGGAAAGGAGAACTAAGTGAACTACATCTACTCTAAATGGTAGACGTTTCGTGTTTCACAGATTGGATTTTTGAATTGCTTCAAAAATATTTTTATCAATCTCCACACGCTTAAATTTGGTGCGTTCCACACCTATGTTGTTATTTAGTTTTTAAATAAAATTAACTTGGGAGAAAGAACAACCATTTATATAATCATAAAAGATCATATCTTTTTTATTATTAAACTGTATTTTTTGATAATTCTTTTTAAGGAAAACTATGGCACAATTTAACGTTATTAACAGCATTCAGCATGTTCTCACTCTTGTTGACAACATCTTTTCTGAAGTTTGCGCATCCAACGTGGAAGAAAGAACCCCTTTCGGAGATAGGGTCAAGGTTGTAAGCGTAAAGGTAACAGACGATCCAAGGTGTGTAGAACGTTATGAATTTTTGGGTCTTGTTGATAATGACTCAACCCTCAAGGCGGAAATGCCGATTTCATTCAGCAAATATAAGTCAAAGGGTGGAATCGTCTATCATACCTTGGATATCAAGATCGCTATTAACGGTGTTGTTGTGACAACTCTCACACAGAGCCTCAATGAAGACTTCGCGAAGGAAATGGATATCTGTGTACAGAGGGAAGCGTTTGGTTCTATTAGTGGAAGAGAACAACGTTCCAAAGAACCGACAATCAACTAAATTTTTTTTTTCAAAAATCTCTTGACAACCTAACATCCTCATGTATAATACTAACTGTACTGAGGATGTTTCGTTTTTTGGAGGTTTTCGATGTTTATCACGTTCCCCATTTCCGCGCTTGAGTCCGTCAAGTCCTTCGTCGAGGCGAATTGTCCTCATCTCAAGATCAAGACCAAGGATGCTTTCATTATGGTCTTCAACTCTCCGAAGTTCAAGGCTTCTGAGATTGTTGCCGATTGGAATCACCGCGAACGCATCATCCGCACTCGCTACGGTCATGATGATCTCCGCGAAGAGGCTTTCAAATATGCCGTTGAGCACGGGGATGTTTGCGAGAACTGCGGCCGTCGCAACAAGAATCGCGTGAAGAGCGTGATCGTCAAGGTTGATGGTCAGTATCACACTTATGGTGCTGACTGCTTCGAAACCCTTCAGGGGGAAGATGAGATTCATCTTGTTCTCGATGCTTTCACCGAGAGCCTCACTCAAGTTTACGTTGATGATGATTTCGAGTTCTCCGAAGAGGGCTTCAGTGCTCCCGGCGCTGTTCCGTTCAATGCTTTTGTGATGGCGGTCAAGGAAGAACTTGATGAGGGTAATCCCTTCATTAGTGGAAGCACTGCCTACTACGAGCGGATCACTTCCACGGGCGAACGGGCTTACGAGCGTGCTACTACCCCCATCGAAATCGATGAGTCTTTCGTTGATGAGGTTGCCAAGGAAATCAATTCCATGGAGTTCAACTCTTTCAGCGCTCCGATTTACCTTGCCCTCGATAGCGGTTATGTGACGATGGCGGCTAAGAACTACGTCGCTTCTGTCGTTCAGAAGGTTCGTCGCGAAGTCTGCTTCAAGGGTTGGAAGGAAATCACTCTTGCTCAGGGCGAGAAGGTCAAGAATGTCGCTGGGCGAGTCATCAATGTCAGCAAGTGGTTCTCCACGGCTTTCGGTGACAAGCACAACATCACGGTTCGCCTTGAGGACGGTCAGACGGTTGTGTGGAGCACGACGGCTTCCCTTCCCAAGATCGGCGGAAACTTCTCTTTCACCGTCAAGAATCTTGGCAAGACTAAGGATGGTATCCCTGTTGCCTACGTCAAGAATCTTAAGGTTGCGTAAGAAATCGTCGCCCTTCGGGGCGACTTTTGGAGATAACGATGATGATTTTCGATACAGTAATTAGATGGAAGGAAACGGGGAACTGCTCGTTTTTCGACGGGATACCCACAGATAGAGAAATTCTCTTTGTTCATGTTGATGGAACTATCTTTAAGGGTTCATTACGGAAATATTTTTTGAATGCTGAAGAAGTTCGATGGTTTGAAAGCGAGGATAGGATCTTTAAGTGCTCTGACATTAAACTGTGGGCAGAAGTTCCAAAGGTAAGACTTTAAGAAAAAGCCGAAAGGGTTTCTTTCGGCTTTAAACTTATCTCATAGTTTTCCAAGGTTGAATCAGGAAAGTCATCTGTAAAGGATCTTTCTTAAGGAAGTCCCAAGTTTTCCAACCCATCAACATACGGAATGCCTTATTCTTCTTAAACGGATAGGGAATGTAAACAAAGATCATCCAACAAATCACAACCCCATCTCTATACACTCTGTCAAAGAAGACACCACCTTCATCTTGGGCTTTGGGGTTTCCGATTCTAATGCATTCATCCGTTGGAACAACATGAACCCCCAAGACTTCACGGTTGAAGTTCACAGACGGATTTCTGATGATCCACCAAACTTGCTGAAACCAAGAATTTGAATAGTGAAAACGCTCTTGATGATCGGGATCTCCTCGGAGATCGGTGTTCGGGGTCGTAGCCCACCAAAAAATCGTCCCTTTAAGAGAGTAATTCTTGGCAAAAAGTGGGGCGATGGGTGCGACAATCCAAGCGAAAACCGTTACAATAAACGAAACAGGGATGGAAACAATCCATCTAAGTAATGATATAAGTGATAGCAAAAATTTCATAAAATAACAAAATAATTTATGATCTGAAGTTATTTAATGATTTTTTGGTTAAACCAAGTCATAAATACTTTACGATTAGATATTCTTCTCAAAAATACGGGCAGTTATGAGCAATCAAGAAGATAGCATTTTTAATACAGTCAAAAGTACCCTCGACTTTTTTAATAATCAGATAAGCACTATCAAAACGTCTTACGTAACTCTCGCTAGTGCACAGACCATTTCAGGTGTCAAGACGTTCACGGGTGGAATGGTTATTCGAGGCGGCGACGAAGGAATTGCAGTAAACTCAGACGATTCATATCTTGAGTTGTGTGGTGGAAGCGAGTATTCTACAGGCGCATGGCTTAATCTTTATGGAAGCGAGAATGCAAACGAAGGCGCTTTCAAATTGGCGGCTTGTGACGGAACAAATACGGTTCGGTTGGTTGGTTCTGCCGATGGTTCTCTTACTTGGGGTGGAAATGATCTTGTTCTAGTAACAGGTGCTCAGACCATCTCTGGGGTCAAGACATTCACAAGCGGTATTGTGGTTTCCCCCGGCGGAAACAGTATTGTCACAAGCACGGACTCTTCCTTTGTTGAAATCTGCGCAGGAACGGATAATACACACGGCGCATTTATTGAACTTTATGGCGATGAGTATGCGACTGCATCAACCTTAGGTGCTTTCCGCATTGGTGCATCTGATGGCACTAATACAAAGAGACTGATTGGTTTACCTGATGGAACACTCACGTGGGATGGTAATCCTGTCGTAGTAGATCATAATGGTTATACTGTAAGTGGAAGCATTTACTGCGCAAACCCATCTGATCCCGATGAAGACTCAACAATGGTTGCAACAACGAGTTGGGTTCAGGATTTGGTATCTTCAAGCAATCAATTAGTCATTGACAGTGGTAGAAGAGAAGTTTGGACGGTAAGCACAGCGTCAGCAAGTGGAGACGCTATTACTCTTCCGAACAGCATGTCATATGTGGTTGGAAGCAATCGTCTCTTAGTCGTTGTTAATGGTGTTGTTCTTATGCCAACATACAACTATACTGAAGTTGGCAGTAGCGGAGATACGGCAACAACTATTACAATGCTTATGCCTTTGTCTGTTGGTGATGAAGTCATGGCGTGGACTGTTCCCGTTTGTGCAAGCGGATCTGGGCTAAGTAGTATCGAAAGTAGACTTAGCGCTTTGGAAAGCGTTATTACAGATCTTAGCACAGAGAGTTTCTAAAAATGACAGTTGATGTAGGAGTTTTGCCCCGCCAGATTTTAAGTGATATTGCAGACGCTATACGGTTAAAAGATGGCACAAGTACAAGCATGCGTCCTACTGAAATGGCAAATCGTATTTCTGCTATCAGTGGTGGTGGGGGAAGTGATGAAAAATACGGATACCCCATTGACTGCTTTTTAGGTGATCCTGATGCGAATGGTATTTTGCAAGTAGCAAGTACGACGGATCAAATCCACATTGATTTCGGAAACACGATTGATAAGTTTGCAGACGGTGCTGTAGTTGCAAAATTTGTCGGAAATTCACAAATCGTAAGTGCAAGCATGCCAAGTGTTACGGAAATCGGAAACGGTGGGTTTGTTTCTTGTTTCCGTACTTGCCAAAACTTGACAACTCTTTCGATTGGTGCATTAACAAGCATTGGAATCGAAGGAATGAATGATACCTTTAATGGATGCACATCCCTTACAGGAAGTATTTCCTTTGCTAGTTTGTCAAGTTTAGGGGCTAGTGGTTTAATGACGGCTTTTAGTGGCTGTACTTCTCTTACAGGAAGCATGCCGTTCAGTTCTTTGACAACCGTCAATCAGGAATCACTTCTCGAATGTTTTAACGGATGCACATCTATAACAGGAACATCATTTCCTGTTTTGCAGACCATTGCAACGGATGGAATGAAAAGAACGTTTTTAGGATGCACTTCTCTTACGGGAAATCTTACCTTTAGCGCCTTGACAACGATTGGGGAATATGGTATGAATGAAACCTTTAAAGGATGCACATCCTTGGGTGATATTTCATTCCCCGTCTTGACATCCGTTGAAGAATATGGTATGCAGAATACCTTCCAAAATGCCCATATTGGTGATTTGACATTTAGCACTATTACATCCTTATCAGATGGGGCGAATAATAGCAATGCGTTTGTAGGCATGTGCAAAAATGCAACGGTAGGCGATGTTGAATTCACTACACTACAAAGCCTATCGGGAACTAATACTCTCGCGAATGCTTTTGAAGGAGCAACGGTTGACTCTGTGTCATTCCCAGCATTAACTACCTTGCTTAATTCAAGTGCACTTGCTTCAGCATTTAAAGGTGCGACGGTTGGATCTGTTTCGTTTCCGTCTTTGACTACTATATCTGTTGGTGGTGGGTCAACTAATGCGTTTAATGCAACTTTTCAGGACACATTAGGACTACAAAGCATTAGTTTTCCTGAACTTCAATCCGTTTCAACGGAAAGTGCATTCTTTGAAAGTTTCAAGATGAATTCCGCAAACAATGGTGATTTGCTTGCGACGGTTTCATTCCCGAAGTTGAAAACCATTTCAGGAACGTCTATCTTTGAATATGCATTCTATGGTAGAAAGAGTATAACAACACTCAATTTCCCATTGCTTGAAACTATTAGCGGAAATCGTACATTCTACTTCTGTTTTGAGAACTGCACAAGTCTGCAAAGTGTGACGTTTCCTAATTTGCTAACAGTCAAAGGATCTGCTACACTTGAGAACATTTTCAGAGGTTGTACATCCTTAACGACGGTTTCATTCCCATCGTTGACAACACTTGAATCAACATCTTCACAGTGTGCTAACTCACCATTCTATGGATGTTCGTCATTGCAAACTGTTTCCATGCCATCGTTGACAACATTTAAGGGAACAAACTGTATTCGTAAGTTTTTCCAAATGACACCTGTAACGACGGTTTCATTCCCATCATTGACAACTTGCGGAAAGGAATCGTTGAAGGAAGCATTCGCTGATTCTTCTCTTACTGAGGCGCATTTCCCTGCATCAATGGAATCAACGATTAAAGCATGTACCAATTATAGCACAAATTTTGGCAGAGGTGCTAGTGCGATGACCATATATTTTGATTTATAATAAAGGAGTTTTAAATGCCATCAACTTATGGTGTATTGCCACGTCAAATACTAAGAAATATTGCTTCCGCTATTAAAACGAAAAGCGGAAACAATAACACAATGCGCCCTACGGAAATGGCTACCCGTATTTCCTCTATTTCAGGTGGTGGTTCAGGATCAAAATATGGTTATCCTATTGATGCGTTTTTAGGTGATCCTGATCAAAACAACGATTTGCGTCCTGTAGAGTATCATGAATCAATTAACATTAATCTTGGCAATGGTATAGTTGGTTTAGCAGATAATGCATTGCTTACCAAATTCGTAGGAAATGCAAACATTCTTTCCATTTCACTACCAAGCGTCACCACGATTGGATCTGAAGGATTTGCATCATGCGTAAGAGATTGTACCAATTTAACAACACTTACTATTGGCAATTTGCAATCCATCGGATATAGTGGAATGCGTGATTGCTTTAGAAATTGCCCGTCTTTAACAGGAAGTATATCGTTTGCATCTCTTACTACTTTGGGAGATGGAGGATTAGCGGATACTTTTAACGGATGCACAAGTTTAGAAGGAAACATGGCTTTTTCCTTATTAACTTCCATTGGAGAAGAGTCTTTAAGCCGTACTTTCTATAACTGCACAAGTATTACGGGTGCATCATTCCCAAATGTACAGACTATCGGGCCTTATGGAATGCAACTTACTTTCTATGGTTGCACTTCATTAGAAAATGATATAGATTTTACATCATTAACGTCGGTTGGTAATTATGGGCTTACTGAAGCCTTTGAGAATTGTGTTTCTACGGAAGATATTTCCTTCCCAAGTCTAACGACACTGAACCAATATGCATTTTACAAGACATTTAAAAATGCAGATATAGGCGATTTGACCATTGGTGGATCTTCTATATTAAATGGTACATATCAGGCAAGCAGTATTCTCGAAGGTGCTACGGCAAAGGATGTCGAGTTTTCCGATGTAACCTCAATTTCAGGAAGCAACGCTCTTAATAGTGCATTTTTAAATTCTACTTTGGATTCTGTATCATTTCCTGAATTAACGACAATCTCAAACGCTACATCATTTACAAGTGCTTTTAATGGTGCGAATATAGGAAGTATTTCCTTCCCTAAATTGAGTACTCTTTCTGTTAATGGTGCTTTGACGAATGTTTTCCAAGATTCCATTGGATATACGACGATTAGTTTCCCAAGCATAGTATCAATCAACAAAACGAATGTGTTCTATGAAGCGTTTAAAATGACTACAGCAAGTCAATCTGACGTTTTGGCTACCGTTTCGTTTGCAAATCTTAAAACTGTTTATGGAGCGGATTCATTTGCTTATGCGTTCCAAAACAGAAGTAGTATAACATCTTTGGACTTCCCAAATCTTGAAACGTTGGATGGTTCAAGAATATTCTACTTCTGTTTTGAGAACTGTACAGGTCTTCAAACCGTTACTTTCCCGAAATTGAGTAAGGTCAGGGGAAGTGATACAATTGAAAATATTTTTAGAGGATGTACATCCCTAACGTCGGTTTCATTCCCAGCGTTGTTGAGCATCGAATCTACATCAACTCGGTGTGCTAACTCGCCGTTCTATGATTGTTCATCCTTGCAGAGTGTTTCGTTGCCTGTATTGCAAGCGTTTAAGGGTACAAATAGCATTCGTAAGTTTTTGCAGAATACCCCCGTAACAACCATTTCGTTCCCATCGTTAACAACATGTGAAAAGGCTTCGTTAACGGATGCTTTCGCAGATTCAAGTTTAACAGAAGCACATTTCCCTGCATCAATGGAATCAACGATTAAGGCTTGTACCAATTATAATACAAATTTTGGTAGAGGCGCTGGGAACATGACAATTTATTTTGACCTATAACTAAAAACTATAATAACATTCTAGGAGTTTTTAATGTCGGATGAAGTTGGAGTTTTACCTCGACAGATCTTAACGGATATAGCAGATGCTATTCGTGAAAAAGGCAATACATCAGAAACGATGATGCCAACACAGATGGCTCAAAATATTCGTAACATTACGAGTGGAGGTTCAAGCGGGCCCGTAACGGATGTTCAGGTTTCTTTAACCGATACCGAAGGCGGTTTTTCACTCAATCAACGTTCTAATGCGGAATTGGCGAAGATCAAAATTCAGTCAAAATATCGCGCACCTATGGCTGATCAAATTCTTCGTCAAAGCGGTATTGGTTCTGCATCAAATATTGTTAATGTTGTTCCCTCATTGGGCGAACAAGGATTGTCTACTGATGCTATTGAAGTATCACGTCCTGTTTCGCCTGATCGTATTGTCATCAACAGCATTGTTGCCCCAACAGAAAGGTCTTATCCCAATAATTATGGTTTTAATGAATATTACAAATATGAGCGTGATTCTGCGGATAGAACATACCCCGGCGGGCCTGATGTTGAGACATTAAGTTTTGCTGATGTTGCGATTCGTGTTGATACCCCAGACAGTTTGTGGATGAACTACGACGGCTTACTTGCATTTTATAGTTTAGACCCTGAATCGCCCTATAGTATTTGGGAAGATACTGCCGAAACTAAAGAGTATATCGCATCTTTAAAAGAAAATGGTTACATTGACATTAAAGATACAAGAGCATATGCTATTCGTCCTGAAACAGGAACAGAGAATGGTTCACGTATATCTTATTGTGTAGAAGATGAACCTGATTTTCAATTTCAAAATGAACTCATTTTCGGTGAAACGGCTCTGTATGTGGAAGAGGTTAAACTTTTAGACCTTAGAGGGGCTGAAGAGGGAGACGTTATTTCCGTCCCAGGTCTTTTTGGTAGAACTGAAGATGGAGAAACGCAATATTATTTCCGCCCTTACTTTGCGCCAGAAAAAGATTCGTCAGATGAAATAATATTAGATGCAGAAACACTAAAGACTTATTATCAAGATTATTTCACCGTTGATGCAACTAACGAAACGATTACATTACTTCAGGATTTTGACAGTGGTAAACATTCAATTTGGTTATATGCATCAACACCAAAGACATATAAAGTTGCTCTTCCTCCGTACTGCCCATCCTTTTCGTTTAGACAGGTTGCAAGCCTTGCTTCTCGAAAGATTTCTGCTTTCACAAATATAGAGCATCATGTTGAATATGTAGATGAACTTGAAAACGATGATATTGGCAATTATGCAATTCAAGTATTCGCTGAAATTGCCCTTAAGAATGGTCTATTAGATGCTCATTACATTCCTATTGGATACTGTACTGCTGAAGATTACAGTAATATGTACTTTAGCGGATCATACGAAAACATCTTGCGCTTTAGTTATGCAATAAACGATTATGACTTGGGTAAAGATGCAAACATGGCTAATAGCAAGGCTCTTAATGCGCTTGAAGACATGTTGCTTGACTCAGAAAGTAAGAGTATGGCATATTCGGGAACT
>Ga0310786_10007765_pt1 | contig 13908 bp, 20 predicted proteins | sample AusTroGonzalo_MG_FD_203881 | JGI IMG/M metagenome (GOLD analysis project Ga0310786, IMG submission 203881) | Bovine rumen microbial communities from tropical cattle in Woodstock, Queensland, Australia - Gonzalo_03 (v2) (version 2) | ecosystem: Host-associated > Mammals > Digestive system >... | reverse complement strand
AAAGAAAATAAAAGACATAGAAGAGCTGCACAAAAACAAAAGAAAGCTCTATGTGATACAGCCTCATCTTAGATACGATGGCATGATTGTAGCAAACACAGTATATCGCATAACCACATTTTGGAATTATTCTTATTATTGCCAGGTGCGCACAAATCCAAAAAGTAAAGGTATAATGTTGATGTATAGGTCATGGAGAGAAAAAAAAACAGATAATGATGTTATAAACACAGGAGCTAGAGTTTTTGATTCGAAAGAAGAAGCCGAAATTGCTTTGAAAGAGCATGTAAAGGTTTTGTCGTACAATGCGTTAGAAAAAATGGATAAACGAATAAAAGAATTAGAAACAAAAATCAAGAAAGAACAAGAAAATGTTGATAAAATAAAAACTCTTAGAAAACAATATTATGAAGCTTCTATAAAACGTTTTAATAAATGAATGTGAAATGGCTGAATTAAGAAAAGTTACTGAAATAGCAAAGTATAAAGGCACTCTATATTTTATTAACCCAATTATTCTTGACGGAAAAGTAATGCATGCCACAGTATACAAATGCGAGAAAGAAGAACAAAACCCATCAGCAGGGATGTTTCATTGCTTGTATCTAACAAACAATAGGCAAATGCGTTGGTACAGGTCTGTATATTATACATTTAGTGGTAATAAAGTATTAGATGAAAATACTGAGGTGAATACAGACATACGTATATTTACTGAAAAAAAAGAAGCAAAGGAAGCTTTAAATGAATTTTCTAAGTTGCATGCTTATGAATTATCTGAATCAATAGAAAAGAGAATCAAATTATTAATGGTTGAAAAAAGTAAGATAGATGCTGAATTAAAAAAGTTGAAAGAAAGAAAATTGGAATGTTTTAAACATTTATCTACAACTTTTTCTTCTAAATCTTGATAGTTTTTAAAAATATCATATATTTATTAAAAAATTAAATTAGAAATGATTAATATTGCAAATTATACTTATGAACCAATGTACGGTTATTACGAGGGTGGCTACGCTCCCGTAGGAGAACCATTGTGCGTTGGCTAAATAAGTAGATTGCAATATGAAAATACAAAAATCATACTTTTCTTTTGTTATTTTTTTCATAATATTTGGGCGAGCAATCTACATGATGGCTTGCCTTTTTTGATTTTTTAACATAAAATATTTGTTTATTTGAATTTTTTTTTGTATATTTGCTAAAAACTAAAACAGTTGATGGAAAATAATAGTTGTATATTCTGTGATATAAAAGGCAAAATAGATAAGTCACGAATTATATATGAGAATGATTTATGGGTTGCAATATTGGATGGGTATCCAGTAACCATAGGGCATACACTATTGATTCCAAAAAGACATTGTACTACATATCTTGATTTAAATGTGGCTGAATATGCCACATTAGCAGGAAGTATTAAAGAAGTGGTTACTGTTTTAAAAGTAAAATATAAGGCTGAAGATTTTAATATTGGTGTTAATTGTGGTAAAAATGCCGGACAGACAATAATGCACTGTCACATACATATCATACCTCGTTATAATGGAGATTGTGATAACCCAAGAGGTGGAGTTAGAGGCGTAATACCCAATAAACAATCATATTGAAAGATATAAAAACACGGAAACTTGCAGCAAACTATTTTGAATATGCAACGTCTTAAAATAAAAAGGTTTCCTAAAAATGGGCGGTTCATCTAGGGGTCCAGGATTCAAGATTTTCATTCTTGCCACACCGTTTCGAATACGGTACCGCCTGCTAATATGTGATATTTTATTTTAAAAAAATGGAAAAAAATGTAATATCTATAGATTGGAAATCATTAAAAAGTGGAACAATGTTACACATGAAGGATTTTCCAACAATAAAACTTTTAAAATTAGATAATTCAAAGGCTTGTTATTTCAACTATGAAAATGATAGTATATTAGTTAACATAAAGGAATATGAATCTAAAGAGCATGGAAGTTATTATTACTTCCAGACCCATAAAGATGATTGGCATCCTTTAACAAAAAGACTTTGGCAAGAATATGATTGAAAATGCTATAGATTTTGCATACAAGCGTATGAAAGAAAAAAAATGGGAAAAAATATATGTGTTGGTAGATATTCATAATACAGTATTTCGCCCCAGTTATCATAATAAAGAGAAATACGAATGGTTTGTGGGTGCAAAAGAAGCCCTACAATTCATGAGCTGCAACGATAAAATTTCTCTTATATTATGGTCTTCATCACACCAGGAGAGCATTGACAAATATATAAAGGTATTTGAAACAAATGGAATTCATTTTGATTATATCAATGAAAATCCTGAAGTAGAAAATGATGATTTGTGCTGCTTTGACAAAAAACTGTATTTTAATATCGGTATTGATGATAAATTTGGCTTTGATGGGGATAATGGAGATTGGCTGTCATTAATAGGCAGAATGAGAACGTTGTTTCCAATAAGCAATAAAGAAATAAGAGCAGAAGAAACAATTGTATAAAAAAAACACCTAGGTGGCGCAATGATAGCGCAGTTGTCTCATTAACAATTGGTTAGAGGTTTGAATCCTCTCCTAGGTACAAACAAGGGAACTGACAGCAAGTCAATTAGGTTGTATTCCCATCTACGCAGGTTCGAATCCTGCCTCCTGTTTGATTCAGGAGTAGCCTAGCGGCCAGGCAATGTGAAAAAAACGTTCCCTTAAATCGAGAGGCAGCAACGATGGTGGTGTTGTGCCAGACTGTAATAAATTTGCATGCATAGGCGAGAAATCCCTATGTAGAATCTTACAAATTCGGTGAAAATCCTTCTTGGAAAACGGCACGTGCTACTATAGTTCAAAGGTTATGCACAGCGCACTAAGAGAACGTCACACTAACCAATAATGTGTAAGGACAATACCGAGCTAAATTGAGAATATTTCCGACACTTAGAGAACATTAATTTGTATGCCTATTTGCGAAAGTCTCATAAATGTGTAGAGAGCAGAAGTAAGATATGCTGCAAATATATTGAATAGCAGCACATTTCATTCAGATGTATCTGATAGAAATGCCTAAGTTGAAATTGGATGATATGTGTATCAATAAAGACCTTCAAATCACATCCTACTTCGAAGAATTTCAATATGGTAGTTGTGTGCTCCAGACTACAACAAATAGAGAAGTCCCTTAATAGGTTTTTATCGAAGGATAATATAATTTTAGCGTCTCGTTTGGCTATGGTAACATAGAGTAGCAGGAAATCTGGTCCCACAGGGTAAACATTGGGGGTTCGAATCCCTCCCTCTCGACTATAAAAAACAAAACTTATGGAAAAGGACATCAATAAATTAGCAGAACTAATAGACAATATGTGTGCTTAACACCCGAATTCAAGCTTGTGGAGAACCCAACTATGGATGACCCAATCAGAAATGATTTGCTAAAAAGTAGTGGCTCTGTGAAGCAAGAAGTTAATAAAGCACGAAGTTCAACTTTGTGTAAGTTTTAACATACTGTAGTAATGGTATGGAAAACTTGTTTCTTGTATCATTGATTAGTTCTGATAATATATTAACGAAGGAAGATGCTGAGAAATCATTAAAAATGATTGATAATATAGAAAAGGCATTGGAATTTACTACCATTGATGATTCTAAAAAATATTATTTTGAAGAATACATAGAAAACGGAAGAAAAATTTTAAAAAGAGATATTGAACAATTTAACAAAAATTAATAAAAAATATTTTGTTTTTACAACTATTTTTTGTATATTTGCTTGAGAAATAAAATTATGGCTCTGTGGGGGAATTAGGTCAGACCCAGCGGCTTCAAATACCGCCACCGAAAGGCATGTAGGTTCGAGTCCTACTAGGGCTACAAAATAACAAGGAAACACGCAGCAAATAAGTTAATAAAATGTTCCAAGCAGGAGGTCATCGGTTCGAGTCCGATTGGATATAAAAATCCATAGCTCAGTTGGTTAGAGCGCCAGCTAATTTTAAAAATGTTTCCTAATATTTTAAAAAATAAATGAACGGGAATGTAGTGTAATCGGGTTAGCATACGATATCTGGGGTATTGAGGTGGCGTTCAAATCGCACATTCCCGACTTGATATAAATCAATAAAACAATGTATTGACCATATTTTTTGCTAATAGGCGTTGAAAGTTCGAACTTATTTCATATTTATTTATATAGAAATATATTTGAATATGGAAAATTTAGAATTAAAAGTTTTAGAATTGGAAAAAAATGGCTATAAGGCATCCGAAATTGCTAAAATTATTGATAAAAATGTAAAATTTGTGTATAGACACAATTCAAAAGCTGTAGAAGAACGAATTAAAAAAAATGAAGCAATTGATAAAGCACAGAAAGAATTTGAAGATTTGGTACGCAAATATTTACCATTATCAACTTCAATGAATAATCTATGTAGTAATCTAGGACTAAGAGGGGTAGATGGATATTATGAAAAAATAAAGAAAGTAATCAATAAATACGATTTACCAATTAGTCATTTTAGTCCTAGAAAATCTAGTTACAATTCTTATTTGAAAAGAGAACTAGATGAAAATGGAAGATTTATTCGAATGCCAGATACCAATTTTTTTGTAAAAGATTCTAAACGTCATGGAGAATCGATTATTAAAAGATTAATTGAAGGTGGATATAAAGAATATAAGTGTGAAAATTGCGGTATTAAAGAATGGGATGGTAAGCCATTAAGACTACAAGTTCATCATATGAATGGAGACCATAACGATAACAGAATTGAGAATATTCAGCTATTATGCCCAAATTGTCATACTCAAACTGATACATATGGTAGAAATAATTTAGCCAAAAATAAAGGATTTAGAATTAGTAAACGAGTAGAAGAGATTTACAATAATTCTGAGCCTTCATACAAGCCAAAAGACATTCAAGAACTTAAGACCGAAATTGAAACCAAAAAACCAAAAGAAAAGAGATATTGTCAGAAATGCGGAAAAGAAATAACTGGTGACGGAGAAAAGTATTGTTCATCTGAATGCGCAAGAGAGGCAAGTAAAAAATTTGAAGTAACCCCAGAACAACTCATTGAAGATTTTAAAGAAATAAAATCATTTAGCGGCGTTGGTAGAAAATATGGGGTAACTGATAATGCAATAAAAAGAAGAAGCAAAAAACTTGGTGTGTATGAAGAAATAAGGAAATTCATCATTCCAAGATAAAACATAAATTACAAGGAGTCTAACAGCAGCCATGATTCGATTTGTAGCTCAATTGGTTAGAGCCTTGGATTTTACCAAGAGACTAGAGTTCGATTCTCTACTAACCGGTGAAAATGACTCCTTATTTTTTTTAATAAATGTAGATATTAATTTAAATTTTAGTGTATAGATATGGCACATGTTTATGAAAAACAAGCAATTGAGAATGTAGATTTTCCTGCATACACATTATGCTTTTTAGGCATTATAATGAATAAGCTTGAATTCTATGGTTTGATAGAAGGTAAACCAGGTAAATTGGATACTGAGATACCGAGTACATTGGTGATTCCTATTGTCAGTAGAAGATACCCTTATTGCTATGAAGGCATTTCTCTCATTGAGAAAACAATGAAACGCAGGGGTTTTGACTGCCAAATGAGTCATTATAAAACCATTGACATTGACGAAAAGGATGGTTCTAAAACCAAGGGCTATTCATATGAGTATAAACTTAGTAAAAAATAAAGTAATACAAGGCAACGTACAGCAATTTATTTTTGAAAGTTAACATATTATATCGCTATAAATAAAAATAAGCGTTGCCTGTTTTTTTATTTGTTAAAAAATATAGTTTTAAATCATAATAATAATTTTTTTAAAAAGTTTTAAAATTAAAAGAAAATGAGAAAGTTTTTGATTATGTTCGCCCTTATGTTGGGCGTAGTAAGTGCTAATGCACAGATTGCAACAGAAAATAGCAATGCGCTTGATAATATTAGCGTAGGAATCACAGCCGGTGTTTCTACACCTCTTGATTTCAATTCTATTTTCCCTGTGAACCCTAACGTGGGTATTAAGTTGCAGAAGGATTTTACCCCAGCTATTGGTTTGCAGGTAGAGGGTTTGGCTATCCTCAATGATAACCATTTCTCTGACATTAAGACAGCGGTTAAGGCAACTAATGTAGGCGCTAATGGCGTATTTAACCTTTCAAACATCTTCTGTGGTTATAAGGGTACTCCACGCACATTTGAGGTTAGTGCCGTAGGTGGTCTTGGTTGGCTTCATACTTGGAACACATCAATCAACAACCTTACAGCTAAGACGGGTCTTGACATCGCTCTTAATTTCGGTAATACCAAGGCGCATTCGATTGTTTTGACCCCTGCTGTTTATTGGAATCTTAATAAGCTTGGTGATATCAAGTTTAATAAGCATGCGTCACAATTGGCAATTAACTTGACATATGTTTATCACTTTAAGACAAGCAATGGTACACGTCACTTCAAGACTTATGATGTTGGTGCTATGTTAGACGAGATTAGCCGTTTGAACGGTGCTCTTGATGAGTGTGAGAAACGTGAGCCAAAGGTTATTGAGAAGGTGGTTGAGAAGGTTGTGACCGTTGAAGCCCCAAAGACAGCAGCAGTAGCTGTAGCAGCAAAGAATGGTGAAGAGTGGGTTGTAACATTCAGCACTGCTAGTGCAAAGCTCAGTGATGAGGCTAAGTTCATCCTTAATCAAGTTGGCAATGACGCAATTGTTGATGTAACAGCAACTGCTAGTAAGGGTGGTAGTAAGGCATTCAACCAGAAGCTCTCTGAGAAGCGTGCTAAGGCTGTAGCTGACTATCTTACCAATCGTGGTGTAAAGGTTAATTCAGCAGTAGGTAAGGGTATTGACACTGAAAAGGGACGTAGCGCAATCGTTGCTCCTGCTAAGTGAAAATAAACTCAAAGAATAACAGTTTTGGTGGTTCCTGTATAATTATACCACAAGCCTTGAGTATTACGAAGTTAAACAATACTGCATATTCGTTTCAAAATTTACCACACCAAGCGTGATGTGGGAGTAATACAAGCAAGGTGGTTGTCGATAAACGTAAACGACTCATAGCGTGTACCAAACGAGAAAATTTAACGATTTTCAAAAAGCACGTAATACCTTATTTGTTGTCGCAAATAATATAAGGTAAGGGCAATTAAATTTGCCCATTTGAGGGTATAGCACAGTGGTAGTGCGGGAGACTTCCAATCTTCATACGAGGGTTCGATTCCCTTTACCCTCTCTCTATTTAATATGCCGGGTAGACTCCCTGCTAGTCACAGGGCCGGCTCCACGCAGATGTAGTATGGTAGTCTACACGCCACATTGCCAATGTGGAGATTCCGGAGTGTAACCGGGCATCTGCTCTATTAAAGAAATAATGATTTTAGGGAAGTAGGCTTGGAAGTAGCCATCTTTTAAAGAGTGAAAATAGTCTATAATCTAAGACGGCCAATAGGAGTTAATAGCCTATTTGGTTTTGCAATAGGAAATCACTATATTTCTTTGGTGTAACAACACACCTAAAAATTATTTCGCAAAAAAGGGGCTATAGTAGTGAGTCACAAACCAAAGCCCCTGAACCTCGTAAATGCGTCGATAGCTTTATGCAAAAACGGAGGTGACAGACCATTGGGTAATTCCATAGGAGCGTTGTTAGGTGACTTAAATCGTATCAAGAAATTGGTACGATTTTTTTGCTATTTTATTTGGTTATTTTAACATTTTTTTGTATATTTGTAAAAAATATTAGATTTATGGAAAAATGTTTAAGATGTAATAATGATTTGATTCTAGAAAGTAACTTTATGCTATCAGAATTATATGGAGAAAATCTTTCTGAAGAAGATGATGCGATTGTAACTTATGCTCACTGCCCTTATTGCGGAGCAAAATATGAATTTACTGACACCCCTGAATCCGAAAAGAAAGATTATCCATACTGGAAAAAGGAAGATAATGATGGCTATGTAGGTGATTTATTTGAAAATGACGAGGTATTTAACACCTAACTCTTTATTATTTTTATCTTATTGTTATATATTATATAAGCGCCTGTGGTGAAACTGATAGGTAAAAAATGATACCACTGTGGGCAAATTGGTAAAGTCGGCTATTTTAGAGGTAGCGTCATTCTGCCGGTTCGATTCCGGCCGGTGGTACTAAAATTTCTTGCAGGTTTGAATCCTGTCAGGCGCATAAATATAATATATTAATGTAATTTGATAGATGTCTGAATTTAAAACTATTGATGAAGAGGGAGTAATAATTAGAAGGGCATGGGCGATGCCAAATAAGAACACGTTTTCAATAAAGCCATTTAAGGAATTAATTGAAAAATATAAAGCAAAATTACCAGAAAACGCAATAATACTTGACCCATTTGCTAATACTAATAAGCTTGCAACTATTACAAATGATTTAGACCCTCAATATGGCACGGACTATAATATGGATGCTCTTGATTTTCTCCGTATGTTCGAAGATAATTCAATTGATATGGTATTATTTGACAGTCCATTTTCGCCAACACAAGTTAAAGTGTGCTATACCAAATTAGAAAGAACAGTTGACCATTATTCTACTTCTCCTGCATTTTGGAGCGATTTGAAAATGGAAATAGGTAGGGTTTTAAAACCAGGTGGATATTGCATTACATTTGGATGGAATTCAGGTGGTATTGGAAAGAAATACAATGGCAACATAGTTGAAATTTTACTTTGCGCTCATGGTTCAATGCACAATGATACAATTGCAGTTGTTGATAAAAAGGTTTTATCATGATATTTATTTTCAAAAACACACTATATCATGAATAGAATTGATGAAATCATAAAAAAAGTAATAAACGATTACATTGTAAATGAAACTGTGGTTGATAAGTTTACTCCATGGGACCCAAAAAGTAAAATGGATAGAATGCAACCAAGTAATGCATCACGCTCACAAGGTACTGCTCCAACTAATGATTATGGCACTATACGTGGATATAATGATTGGAAAGATAATTTCTAACATATAATGGGCTATAGGGAATATTGTAGGAAATTTAATCTGTCTTTTTAACAAAATTTAATTGAAAATATTTTTTTATTCCAAAAATTTTTTGTATATTTGCTTAAGAAATAAAGAAATTATATGGTGACTTATATATTAGCAACAATAGGATATATTTTCTTTTTGGGAATTGTCATGTTTGCGCTTGAAATTAAAAATGCACCAACTATTGATGAAAGAGAACCATTCCTTTGGGATGATTATGGATGGCACAAACGAATATAAAAAGATGAAATAATGTTCGTTTTTTCGTACACTTTTAAATGTTCGTGATATTTATTAATAAATATACGAATATTATGAAGTGGATAAATGAAAAAAATGAATTGGAACGTTTGATTAACGTTGAACACGTATCTTATGAAGAAATAGGTAGAAGATATGGTGTTAGTGGTCAAGCTATTAAAAAAGCTGCTGAACGATTGGGACTAGTAATACCTAAGAGAAGGAAAATAAACCCTAATGAACATTTTAATAAGGGTACAGCAGAAATTACATTCTGCAAGAATTGTGGAAAAGAATTTATTAAATACAAAGGTCATAATGGTAAATTTTGTTCACAAGAATGCTCCCAAGAATATAGACATAAAGAGGCATATAAAGATTTTTTAGAGAATAATGAAAAATACTGTAGAGGGAATTATACACCAAAAGCATTTAAAAAAGAAATATTAGAAGAACAAGGTGGAATATGCGCATTATGTAGATGTGAACCAACTCATAACGGTAAACCATTAGTGTTTATATTAGACCATATTGATGGGAACGCTTCTAATAATAAAAGAGAAAATCTTAGGATGATTTGCCCTAACTGTGATAGTCAATTACCAACTTATAAGTCAAAAAATAAAAATAGCGCTAGAAGTTATTATCGCTACCACAAGCACAATTAAATAACGCACCCGTAGCTCAGCTGTATAGAGCATGACACTTCTAATGTCAGGGCCCTGGGTTAGAGTCCCAGCGGGTGTACTTAATTATAGAACGATAGAAAGTAATTAAAAAATAGCACAGAAGCGTACAGCAAGTTTTATTCAGATAAACTTAATATTAACATTCCAAGACGAAATGGAGAAGCGTTAACTGATAAAAAGCGTGAAGCACCATTTTATTTTTAGCAGTTTGGAAACAAATTGCGAAGTCCATTCCCAAGACTTTAAACGGGCGCTTCTTTTAATTTGCTCCCATAGTTTAATGGATAAAATTTATCGCTACGAACGATAAGTTGGAAGTTCGATTCTTTCTGGGAGTACATTGTTTAACAAAATATTTTAGTTTTTATGGCTTTAATTTTAAAAACAAACACTGGTTATGAAATAAAGGTAAAGGAACCAGAACTTATTGTAAAAGATAATAAGTTATACAACAAAAAAACTAAGTCATTTGAAGCTTTAGAAGGCGACAAGATTTGCTTTGTCAAAAACCTTGAAAATGGCTATAAAGTCACTACTGTTGGTAGCGTAGAAGGTTATACATTCAACGGTCATGTAAAGTTGAGAGGCGTTAAAGAGCCTTATGAAGTTACAGGATATTCAATAGAACATGTTGCAAAAATAGCTGAATTTATTGATGAAAATGCAGTAAAAACAGAAATTATTTATGCAGATTGAAAAAAATATTTCAAAAAAACACACTTTTTAAAAATAACAATATATTTATAAACAAAAATTAAAAATAAAAATAATTATGGCACAGAATTTTAAACATATTACATCCATTATTTCTAATGCGTTTACATCAAGTAAATGCAAGGATAATAGTGTGTCTAATTTTGATGCCAAAGTTCAAAAACAGCGATTGGAAGATTATAGTATTAAGATATAAAAAGAAAAATAAAAGTAAATGCACTTACTTCACTATAAACGCCAAGCTGTTGATGAACTCCTAAAAAAAGTTTTCAGCAGCTTTTTTTAATTCATATACATTCTATGGCAAATAAGAAATTAAGTCCGGTGGCTAAAAAGCTTTGTCGTTTCTTAAAAGAAAATGATGCATATTCATCTTTCATTAAGGCTTTCAAGAAACAAGAAAAAGTAAGAGTGAATTGGAGTGATTCATATGAATGGTATTTTAAAAGAAAAATAAATGCATCATTTGATGATTTTTGCGAACAAATAAAAAATAAAAGCCTTTTAATACAATTTTCGTTTATTTGGAAGGATGCAAATGAAGGACATGAATATTGGCAAGATTTGTCACGTAAATGGAAAAACGGAATATAAAACTTGGTAAATGAAATAACATTTTTTAACTAAAAATATTTGGTAGATAAAAATATTTTTTGTATATTTGCAAGGAAGAATATAACACAGCCTCTGGGGATGCTAGGCGGTCTCTTAGATTAGCCTCGTACAACAAAAATTAAAAAAATGGAGCATAGGTCAAACAGTTAAGATTTCTGCCTGTCACGCAGTAAGGAGCCAGTGCAACTCTGGTATGCTCCGCAATATATAAAAGTCGAATTATGTGCGTACTTTTTGTGTTTCGGATATATTTATATGTAAATTAGTAAATTTATGTGTAGTATTGAAGAAATTAAAAATAGTAAGACAAATGATGAATTTAAATTTGTTTGTAAACATTGCGGTAAAGAATTTATAAGGACAAAAAGACAGATTAGTAAAAACAATTATAATATACCAGTATTTTGTTGTTCAAAATGCCAAAAAGAATGGTATAAAGAGAATTCTTATGTTACTGTAAAATGTGAAAATTGTGGTAAAGAGTTTAAAATATTAAGAGGTACATATAACAAAAGTGAAACAAAACATTTCTTTTGTGATAACTCTTGCGCCGCTAAATATAATAATAGCCATAGAGAACGTAAAAAGAGTGATATTGTTTGGGTAGGTGATAAAAAGAAAAAAGGCTATAATAAATGTCCTATATGTGGAAAATTAAAATATTATAAATCTGAATTATGCTCTGATTGTCGAAACAAAGAAAAAAGAAAAATAAAAGAAAGAACTCTTGGCTCTTATGTTGATGGTAAAAAGTATTTAACATCTAAGTGTGGCGAAATTAGAAAAGATGCAAGGAGAACAATGGAAGAAAGTAAAAGAGAAAGAGTTTGTGCTTATTGCCATAATCACGAATTTGATGGTATTTTAGAAGTGCATCACATAAAAGGTATTCTTGAGTTTGACAGAACTGCAACAATTGGTGAAATAAATGACGAACAGAATTTAGTTTGGCTATGTCCAAATCATCATAAAATGTTAGAAATGGGATTAATAAAACTAGAATAAATATACAACGGATGCATGTAAGGACTCCTTTGGGGGTGACCGTGTAATTGGTAACAAACATAGGTTCGAATCCGATAGGGGCTGCGAAACATAAGTTTTTCAAAAAAAAGTTTGGGTTGCCGTAGTGGTCGAACGGTCTAGACTGTTAATCTAGTGAGGTATACTCCACCGTAGGTTCGAATCCTACCCCAAACGCAAAATTTAACAAATAAAGATACCAATCTCGCATATGTTGGTTTGAGGGAAATTCTTAACAAGACCCTTGGTAGTTTAAAAGCGATATAAAACATTATTTGTTATAATATAGAGGTTTAAGCCTAATTGGTAAGGCAGTAGTCTGTTTTACTTGGTCATAAGGAAGCACTAAGTCAACGATACTGTTGCTGTGCATCGCTTGGAAGAGTGGCAGAGTGATTGATTGCACAACTCTTGAAAAGTTGCAGTCGTTTAAAAAGCGGCTCGTGGGTTTGAATCCCACCTCTTCCTCAAGTAGCACTATTATAAAAAAAGTTTAGTCAAAACCTTGATTTTTCCGCAAAATGTATTATGTTTTATACAAGTAATACATTTAAATATGAAGAAAAGAAAGGTTATTGACATTAGTACTAAAGAGAAAAGACAAGAAGTCTTTGAAATTTTAAATGGTCTAACTAGTAAAAGTAAAGCCCATGAGTATTTTGGAATCAGTGATAATAAACAAGGTTCTGATTACTTGGTACAAATTGCAAATGAAGTTGGATTTGATTTCTCTACTTACAAAGAAAGGAGAAAGAAGCCAATTAAATATTGTAAACAATGCGGAAAAGAAATAACTAGTAAATGGGCTAAAGACTTTTGTTGTTCAAGTTGTGCAACAAAGTATAATAATGAACATAGAGATAAATCTGTTTATGAAAAGGTTGCTGATGCTTTGAGAAAAGACAAAGTAGTAAACAAAAGGCACTGCATAGTCTGTGGAAAGGAATTGGGAACTCATAAAATAAAATACTGTAGTACAGAATGTAAATACGAACATTATAAAAAAGAAAATAAAGGAAATTGCCACACAGTAACTATCTTCACAAAAACATGTGAAAATTGTGGCAAAAAATTTGAAACAAAAAACCTAATGGCAAGATTTTGTTCAAATGAATGTTCGACATCAGCAGCAAAAGAAGAAAAATATAAAGATTTTATTGAAAATAATGAAAAATATTGTAGAGGTAATTATACACCAAGACGTTTTTTAAGAGAAAAATTTCTCATAGAGCAAGGAGGCGTGTGTGCAATATGTGGGTGCAAACCAGAGCACAACGGAAAACCATTAGTATTTGTATTAGACCATATAGATGGTGACGCTTCTAATAACAAGAGAGAAAATCTTAGAATGATTTGTCCTAATTGTGATAGTCAATTGGACACATTCAAATCGAAAAATAAAAATAGCACAAGAAGAAATTATTGGAAAGAACATATAATAAGGGAGATAAATAAAGAACAAAACATTAACTAGCTGAAAAACTAATAAGTTGCATAAAACATGTACAATGCAGATGACATAATATTTAGAGAGAGTTTATACGCTTTAAGGGCATATGATTTAATAGAAGGTTATT
>Ga0310786_10007764_pt1 | contig 13908 bp, 11 predicted proteins | sample AusTroGonzalo_MG_FD_203881 | JGI IMG/M metagenome (GOLD analysis project Ga0310786, IMG submission 203881) | Bovine rumen microbial communities from tropical cattle in Woodstock, Queensland, Australia - Gonzalo_03 (v2) (version 2) | ecosystem: Host-associated > Mammals > Digestive system >... | reverse complement strand
GTATATTTCATGAACTCAACTTTTATTCCTCCAATATCCTCTTGATTTTCTCCACATCCTCCTCACGTTCTTTAGGTATCACCCCAGCAGCCTTGAACTGCTCGAAGTCATTAAGGAAACCGTCTTTCAGTTCATCCTTGTATTGGCGGTAGATGGATTCCGCTTCGGCGTATCGTCCTTGCAAGAGGATGGCGGCGGCAAGATTGGATGCAATCCAGTGTTGCGTAGAGTCAAGCTCCAATCCTTTACGTGCCAGTTGTTCCGCTTCGGAATATTTTTCCAAAAAGATAGCATTGAAGGATAAATTTCCTAAAGACGTAGCTACATGATTACTGTAAGCTTTGGGGTTGGATTTCGCCATATGCTGTCGTATTTCCAGAGCCAGATTGTACATTTCCTCCGCTTCATGAAATAATCCTAATTGAATAAGATAATTAGAGGTTATATCCATATTTTTAGCCGTCTTCTCCTTAAATTCGTTATCTTTTAACGGAGTTTTCTGATAATAAGGGTAAATGTCATCTAACAATTTCTTTGCCTTATTGAGTCTTTGAAGTTTTGCCTGAGTGATGATCGTCGGCCATGTCCAAGACAATAGACAATTGAAGGCGTTTTTAATGTATGTCAAATACTCTGCCGGCCAATTATCAATATACTCTTTAAACATGGTCATAGCCTTTGTGTATTCCTTATCAGCCTCTTCATACATGTCCTGCTTTCTGTACCAGTCCCCATAGAATGCATATAGTCTTCCTAAAGCCCATGAATGTTCATCTGGATTCAATGCGACAATTCTGCCGTATATTTCTTCTGCTTCATTAAGATGTTGTTTTGCTTCCATGAACAGCCCATTATCCATCTCTTCATTTGCCTTACCAATTAAAGCCCATGCCACATGTCCTTCATCATTGGGATTAGGGCTTTGGCGAGCATACTGCTTTCTTTCCTCAACTCCAATCTCCAAATACCTATTGGCAAGTTCTGTTTGCTTTCTTGATTGATATATACATCCAAGGTTATATGCAGCAGTCGCGTACAAATATAGATGAGACAAAAGGTGCTGACGAGAATCTTTTGTAACTTCCATTACACGTTTGTAATATGGTATTACGGAGTCTTGGTATTCAGCATGACTATCGCAAAATAAAGCATACTCAAAAATTTCGTTTGGAGTTCCTACTTTGTTGGCAAGCAGCCATCTGTAACGTTCGACTTTGTCCCATTCTCCACTATTATAACAAAGTTGAATTGCTGATAGGATATTCTTCACAGCCATCACCGAATCCTGTACAGCTTTCTGGTATTCTTTTTTGCTTCGCTCTTTGCGTAATAATGATTGCTCCAAACCTTCTTCCAACTGTAGGCCATCCAACTTCTTCATCGCCTCGTCAACGTTGCCTTGTTCGTAGAGTCCAAGCACTTCCTGCATGGCTGCATCAAGTTCGCTTTGATCGATGCGTGCCATTGCATCTGCGGAGTTGCGGAGGTCGTCCATGATACGTTCGCGCTCCTCTTCAAGTTCCTGCAAGCGCTGTTGATAGTCGGCAGATTCCCGTTCGAGGGCGGCGATTTTCCGCTCGTAGCGTTGGGTAAGGGATTGAAGACCTATATCGTAATAGTTCTGCTTGCAGGCATTGAAGTCCTTCTTGTTGCACATGATGAGCGTAAGCTTCCCTTCGAACGTGGACCACCCGTCCACCTCTTTCTTGTTGAGCACTATCAGCCCCTGACAGAACGGTTGCTTCTCGAATGCCAGTTTTTTCCCCGCCCCGAAGTCCTGGAACTCAATGGTGAAGGTGCCATCCGCCCGACTGACGGCAGGCCCTTTGGCATATGCCACAGTGAGGCTAACATTGGCCACAGGACTTTTCGTCTTCGTCTTATAGTCATACAGATATGCAATTCCCTGCTGAGTGTAGGGTTTCGCAATAATTAAGGTTGTAAAGAGCAACAAGATGCAAAGGGCATATATTTTCTTCATCATGTGTTGTTATTGGGCTATTCGCATGTGTGTGTCTTACTCTACCTCAAATTCCCGGCAATGAAAATGCGTATCTTCTTCATAAAAACTATTTGTTGTTTATATCGAGGAGATGGGCCTAACCTTACCTCTTATTTTGTTTCAGCAGAGAACGCAATAACAAGGTGAGTCCTATTCCTGTCACAAAAGTAGCACCCACGGTGAAATAGATAGTCATTCTCTTCCGCTTCTCCCTCTCTTGTTTCAGGGCAGACATCAGTTTGTAGAATACATCATGAGCTACTTCGGTGCGATTGCTGCCACCGTTTTTGAGGCGTGTGGTGCGTTGAGGCACCTTGGTGCTACCTTCTGTTTCTGTAGGATTTGTGTTGTCAGTGAGGTGTTGAAATAAGTCGCCCTCGTCAGTCGTACGGCGGCTGCGCCCGTCGGACGGTCGCGGGGCCTCAGCGGGTACCATATACAGATTCCCTTTCCGGATGACACCGTCAATGCGTCCCTCAGCACAGAGGATTCTCACCCGTCGTGAGCTGATGCCCCATCGGGCTGCCGCTTCGCTTACCTTTATGTATTCCACCTTATACCTATATTATATATAACGCAAGATGATTCGTTATTTATTATTCCTATTTTTATGTTTTGGGAACAAAAATAGCAATAAGTGACTATTCCTTGGCCCGTTTAGCGCGGTTTTATTCCTTTTTCGGGCACAAAGTTAGGAATCTTTCCCTGTACGACCAAAAGATTTTGCAGTTTTTTCGATGAGATAGCAGAAAATGATGAATTTTTGTATGTTAACAAATCGTTTCACCGCCAGATGCCTCCGTATCAGGCCGTAGCAGGGTGGTATTTTGGATACCATGAGTGTCTCTGGTGTTTTTTTCGCTAAGGCCGTTATGGATGATTGTCAAGTAAATCTGTGTAAGATTTATGCCTTTTAAAGTCAAATAATGGCCAAAATACCTATAGAATTATATGTGAAATCATATAAAATGTTAAATAATCACATGTTTTATATAAGAAATGATATAAAATAGGGATTATTTTGTAACTTTGCATACGAAATGATATAATTCAAGTATGGAAAAGACAAAATTATCATCTGTTGTGAAAGCTCTGCGCAAGGAATACGGCCTCACGCAAGAAGATCTTGCTATGAAGTCTGGAGTGGGTCTTTGTTTCGTACGCAACCTGGAGCAAGGCAAGACATCCCTCAGGATGGATAAGGTAAATCAGCTTCTGGACTTATTTCATTATGAACTGATAGCGAACAGAAAACAATGAGACAAGCAGATATCTACCGAAAAGGCATCCATGCGGGCGTCCTGACGGAAGACGTCTGAGGATTATCATTTGACGCCAGCTTACGACCTTCTGAATGTAGCTATCGTCAATCCAAAGGACGAGGAGGAAATGGCACTTCCCCTCTCGGGACGAAAAACGAAACTAGGCCTGGGAGATTTCCTGAATGCGGCTAAAACAATGGGAGTGGAGGAAAATGTGGTGCTGCGTCTCATCGCCAGTCTTCAAAAGACTCTTCCCAAATGGCAAACGCTCATCCGTAATTCTTTCCTAAGCGAAGACCTGAAAGACCGCTACGAAGGACTTATTAAGTCCCGCTTGCTCCGTTTGGAGAGATAAAACGTGCTTTTTTCCATTATTATGGCTGAATTTCTTATAGTTTAGCGGTACTTTTTGGCACGATATATGTTCCCAATAAGCCTTAAAAACGCGAAAAATGGCGTTGTATTATTCCTATTTTATAGTTTATGGGAACAAATGGGCGGTTTTGAGTGGCAGCGTTTCAAGAATAGCGTTTTCAGGGCTTCACATACCTCGTTGAGGCCCTGAATCCTTCTTTGCGAAGATAGCCGTCGGCGACTAATATATTAAGGTACGCGCGTGCGCGATCCTTAGATATACCAAACTTGTTGCAGAGGTCGGCTCGGGTGAGGGCTTCGTGCGTGGCTAAATGCTGGTCGATGGCGTCGCGTAACTCTTGTTCGCCAACGGCGGCAACCCGCGTCTCAGGACATCTTTCGAACTTGGCGTGGCGGTTGATGCGGTCGAGTAGGGTGGCATCGGGGCGAAAGTCTATTCCGCTGACACGCAATTCTTTAGCAGTAATATGAACCTCACCGTGCGTGGTCTGTTTGGCGATCTCGCCCTCTACTTTAGGCGTGAAGGTACCGATGCCGTCAAGGTGGATGCTGTGTCCCTCAGCGAGCAGTTCCTGGAACGCCTGCTCCAGTAAGGTCAGCGTACCAACATTATTGCCAACGCTGTAGATACCGTTGTCCTTATGCATCCATTCTGCCACAGCGTAGCTGTTGGCGGGCGTGAGGTTCTTGACCTGGATGTGGCGGTCGGGCTCTTTGCCGTCACGCCGGGGTGGGTTTTGGTAGATGCTGTATTGTATGGCCATAAATATATGAAGTATTTCTTGTACATGTTATCACTTTAATTTTGTTAAATCCTTGGGAACCAATGATAAAACCGAAATATTAAAGTGAATATTGCAAATTTAAAGTGAATATTTCCGTATAGTTTATTCGAAATTTAACGCTCTAACGTGAAAAATCTTGCCTTTTCCTGTACGATGTGAGTGCAGTTTTCCGTTTTTTGCGAGCTTTTTCAGGTGCGCATAGAGGCGTTCGCGCTCTTTTTCACCTAATGGTTTGCGCATTCCTTCTTCCACGCGGTTGTAGATCTCCTCCTGCGTCAGGTACTCAGAATCCTTCTCGCGGCCGCGTTTAGGACTGGCTATCGGCTCAAAGAGCTGCTGGAACCGCTCTACAGCCACGCTCAGCTGCATAAATTGCTCATTATTACGCTGTATGGTGGCTTCTTCCTGCTTTGTGAAGTAGGTTCGACCCACGTCGCGGGTGGTTGCGCGGCTGCCCAAGGCCTCGCGAGCGTCTAATTCTGCCACTGCCTGGGCGTACAATTGCGTGTAATCGATGGGTGTCAGCTGGTCGATGACGCCGGTGACCTCCACGCAGATGAAGCGGCGCGATCCGGTCGTGTCCGCGAGTATCTCGGAGGGGTTGCTGGTGCCGATAAACGATGCTGTACGCTGCACAATATCGAAAGAAGTACGGTACGGGGTTTTTAGTCGAATATCGGTCATTTGTAAATAGTTTTTCAATTTTCCGGCCTGATCGTGTGCACTGTAACGGTTGAATTCGTCGATGTTGATAAGCTGGAAAACGGCCATGGCGCGCAGCACTTCTTTCTCCTGTGAGAAGTCCAGATGGTCGAGGTATCCGTCGAGCAGTTCGGGGGGTAACAGGCGGCGGCAGAAGGTGGACTTGCCCACACCTTGCGGACCTATCAGCAGGGGTACCACCTCGTTGCTGTGGGCCGGCGAGGCAACCATCCACTGTCGCACCATCGCCAGGAACCAGATGTGGAACCATTTCGGCCACTGCCTCAGTGGTGTGGGGATGCGCTGTGCCAGTGCCTCGATGCGGTCCTTGCCGTCCCACTTGCCGCGTACGCGGTGGATGAGCAGCTCGATGGGATTCACCTGCGGTATGCGGCGGCTGTTGAGGTAGGTCTGTACGTGATGGCTGTTGGCGCCGACCCCGGCCTCCTGTACTTCCAGCGTCAGGGTATTCACGTCCGCAGCCTCCACGCGGCGCCACTCGCCGTAGCTGGTACGCTCGCGGAAATACAAGGCGTGGCTGATGCTGTTCTGCCGGAATTCGTAGTTGCGGGTGAGTACCTCCGTCATGCCGCGTACCAGGTCGCGCGTGCGGTTGCCCGTGTGCGCCATCGGGTACTTACTCTCATAGATCTCGCGTACGAACTGCCGGATATCATCGTTGATTTCCCATTCGAAGAGCCGCATCATGCGCGCCCGCACCTCCGCCTCTTCCACATGGCGTTCGGCGGCGCGTTCCACCACGGTCTTCAGGTAGGCCGTCTCCTCCAGTTCCGCCTCGCGTCCATGTTGTATGAAGTCCTCCCTGACCTCCTCCATGAGGGCGTCGAAGAGTCGGTCGTAGTATTCGCGGTGGAGAATGTCGGCGGGTACCGGCTTGCGCAGCTCCCGCTCGGTATAATCTTTCTGTAGCGGACGCAACATCTTCACTTTCATGGTTTTGTCGATGATTGCAGGCTGTGCGTCGGGGTTGTAGTAGAGCGACGGGTCGTAGCTCAGCAGGAAGCCGTCGTTCATATGCAGCTCGTAGGCCGGGGCGATGCGGAAGGGTAGGATGGTGGAGTACACGGCGCGCATCTGCTTGTGGGCGGCGTGGTAGAAGATCTCCGTCAGCTGCAGCGATCTGCTCTCCTTGCCGCTGGCGGACTGTACGCGCACCAGCACCTTCATCGACATGCCGCTGGATCCCATGAAAGCCATCAGCGTCATGGGCAGCGTACGTACGGCGGCCAGCACCAGCGCCCGTTCGTCATCCGTGTAAACATCCTGAATATCAAGCAGTATCAGCCCGGAGTCCCGCTGCATCACCAGCTGTTTCTTCTCTTGTGCCAAAAGTGCCATGGGGTACACCCTCGGCACGTTTCGCGTGATATAATCCATGCTCAGGCCAGCCCCGCGGGCTTTCGGCAGCTCCTGCCGCAGCTCCTCGATGGGCGCCTTGTAAGTGTCATCGCCCTGGATCATCCAGGCCAATTCCTCCGCCTCCAGGGCTTCCAGCACCAGCTGTCCACCCTTTCCCGGCTTTTCAATAGTCATGATGTTGGTCATAAGAATAATGTATAATGTATAATTGATAATGTATAATGTATAATTGATAATGTATAATGTATAATTGATAATGTATAATGTATAATTGATAATGTATATTGTTAATTGTTAATTGATTATATATAATTGGGAACAACTTTTCAAGTTGTTGAAGCTAAAGAAGTTATGTCACGATGCTTCATTAACTTCAGCGCCAAAGCGCATAACTTCCTCTAACTTCCGCCGCGAAGCGGTATAACTTCCTTTAAACTGTGCTTTTTGCGCCACAAAGGTATGAAAAATGGGGGAGATGAGCAAATTTTTGAGCAGAAATTTGGAGTTTTGTGCATAGATTTCTTCACTTTAGCATCAAAATATTCACTTTAACTCACCTAAAATGCAACTTCCTACCCCATTTTCTACACGTTAAATTAGCAATATTCACTTTAATTTTTGATTTAATCTATTTATTTTAAGAGAAATAGCAATTTTAAAGTGAATTTGTGTAGCAAATATAACCTTCACATTATAAAATCCCAGTTCATCAGACCGTATTTCCTTCCTTTTCCAGTCGTTCAACCCCATGCAATCCCAGCTTCTGCTTGACGACCCTTGGGTCGTCAAGGGAAAGAACCGGTTGTCCTGGCCGATTCGTCCAGATCTTATGCTTGACGACCCTAGGGTCGTCAAGCGGAATGGTTGGATCTTAGCCCCCTTTCATAGTGACGGCTTGTGCAAAACCTATAGTTCCTTTTATGAAATGAAGAGATTCTACATAGATTATAATAATGTGTGGTTCTCTTGCCATCGATAGGGCCGACCGGATTTCGCCAGAGGCAGATCCGTCCGCTGCCCGTCCCCCACCGATTGCCATCCTTCCGCCATCTCCCACCATCCTCTATCCGTCCCCCTCCGGCAGCCATCCTTTCCCCATCGTCCGCCCTCCTTCCTATCCTTCCCCCACCGACTGCTATCCTTCCGCCAGGAACCCACCGGCCGAAACAATCTCACGCGCTCGCGCCCACGCGCTTTAATAAGTTCCTTTTTATATATATTTATATATATTTATGTCGGAACAATGATATATTGTTCCTATTCTGACAATAAAATAGGAACAATACAAGGAAGTGCCTGGCTGGCTATGATGCCGTGCTGAAGTGCTGGAATTTCTGTCGCGTACCTAAAGGCACGCATATTCTTTGCTGTTTTATACCAGCCATTCTTCAAGCGTGAAGCGTCGCAGAGCGCCGAGCGGAGATGGCTGGCCGCTCGGCCCAAAGGGACGCTTGACACTTCAAGAATTGCCATAATTTGCATAATAAAGCTCTTCCACTATTGGGATTCGCTTCGCGAAGAAATCTTAGAAAATCTAATCAAAAATCTATCAAAATCTTCTTCACCAGACGGATTACACGATTGGCAAAAGGCTACGCGGCTTTTGCGCCTGCCGGCTGTTATGAATTAAAGGACTGTATGTATAGACGAACTGTGCGCAGCGCGACGCACGCGAAGCGGTCGCAGAATCTGTGGAATATAGAATAAAATTGATGATTAGTCTTAAAGAATCCGTGTAATCCGTGCAATCTGTGGTTTGATAAAAATGTCACAGTGTGCAGCTGAAATTTAGTGTATTTCTTTAATAGAATATTTTATATTCTATAAAGAAGAGAATAAGGAATTTAGGTTTGTAAATGGATGTTTGGTTTAAGAAATAGGTGTTTCTGTTCCTTTATGAGGCGGGTCATAAAAACAAAAGAATTCACATAACAATTCATAATTATCTTTTCTATATAGAATATAAAATATTCTATTTTAGAAAAGCTATCTAAATTCCATAGCAATTCCCTAAACATCATCTGTTCCGTTGTGTCATACGATTCAATAATAACAAATGTATGGACGGTAAACTGTACACATATATTATTATACCATTGTTTCCAGCCGTGCTTGATGGGGATTCGATTTGGTGTCGCGTACCTAAAGGCACGCATATTCCTTGGCATCTTATACCAGCCATTATGGCTGGTGGTGATGCCGTCAGATCAAGAAGATTTTGAAAGATTTTTGATTAGATTTTGAAAGATTTCTTCGCGAAGCGAATCCTATAACGACTCAAGGACGATCGGAACGGTTGGCGCTTAAAGTGATCGAACTATAATAGTTCCTTATTCTTGGGTGTTGTTGTTGTTCCTATTTTGCAGGGGCGACGGCTCTGCTATTATTCCGATTTTCATGGGCGTTATTTTATTGTGCTATTATACCGCTTTTGGTTAGAAATCGGGGATGTGGTTGCCGGTGATTTCCTCCAGGAAGTCGGTGCGCATGACCATGAGGAGGTCGCGGGTGTACTCGTGGAGCAGGCCTTTATAGTAGGCGACGTCCTTGTGGTTCGTCTTGGTGAGGCGTTCCCAGAGGGTACGTTCCATGGCATCCTGGTAGGCTTCCTCTATTCCTTCTCGGTCGTCGTTGGTCATCAGTTCGCTGAGCTTCACCTCCTCCAACACCAGGGGTGTCCCCTTCTGACCTTCCGGTGCCACCTCCTTCCACAACTCTTCCAGGAACTCTCGGAACTCCGCCTCGACCTTCAGCGGAAGATCCTTGGTATATGTTCTGATGGTCTCCGGCTGTTCCATGGCAGCCTCGTGTACGAGACCTCCGAAATACTTGTTGAGCAGCTCCTGCTCCTTCTCTTTACAAAGCTTCACGATCTGTTCGTTTGTCATAGTCATCGTCGTTAAAGTGAAAGTAGGTATTCAGAATTATTTTACATTATCTTTATCTTTAGGTGAGTTCCTGTTTTTTTTATTTCTCACTGGCTTCGCCGAACTCCGTCACGACTCGGTCATCTTCAAGCAAGCTTGGATGGCGCTCGCTGCTCCGTCGCTTGGCGCATCTTTTCCTCTTCCCCTCGGTCACTTAGCCCGCTAAGTTCCTTCGAAGAAAAGAAAAACCTGCATCCAAATAGAAGATAAAAAAACATAAAACTAATTATGAACACCTACTTAAAAAATTGTGTCGTAATTTTTCAGAGAGTAAATTTCTTGCTATTTTTCATTTCTCTCCTTCTTCGGTCGATGCCTGCACGATTTGCATGATCTCGTCTATCATCGCCTGCGGAAGGACGAACCTGGGGTCGTCTGTCGGGGTGGTGATGGCCTCGAGGAACCCCGGGAGCTCATGTTGGTACACCGACTTCATGTGGATGTTCGCCTCGTTGCAGTGGGTGAAGGAGTAGGTGATGTTCGCCAGACGGTCCGCCAGCTTCACGAACGGAGCGTATGGTGTGGTGCGTATACCTTGATAATATTTCTCGCCCGCCCGTTCCTTTCGGGTGCGTCCTTTGTCGTTCGTCAGGGCGAAGACGATTTCGGCGGCCATGAGTGCCTGATCGTCGTTCATCCAGGTCCGGGCGATTTTCATCACGTCGTTGTAGGTGAGTCGTGCGTCCTCGATGCTGTCGTGGTAGTAGGCGCCGAAAAATAGGGGTAGTACATCGTCCTCGTTCGCGCAGACCACATCGCCATGTTTGAACACCGAGTCCGCCACCATGTCGAGATGGAAGCCGTATGGGTGTACTTTGTCGTAGGTCTGGTTCACGTGGTCGTGGAGTTGGTGGGCCGACGTCTTGATCTGGTCGAGGACGTCTTCCAACTTGTCGATGCAGTTTCGAAATTCATTTTTTGTCATAGGTAAGGTTTGATGTTTGGTTGTTGTTTTGTCGGTGCAAAGGTAGAAATAAATTTTGGAATGGGTATAAAAAATTGGACATTTTTTTTGACGGCCATGATTTTTTGACCTTAACCTTGACGTTAACCTTAACGTTGACGATGACGATGACCTTGACGACCGACGACCATGACCATGATGCAAACTGATGGTGCAATTTCTTCATCGTCTTCCTCGGTCGTCATCACCCCACCCCTCTTCATCGTCAAGGTCAACGTTAAGGTCAAGGTTAAGGGTTGCAATCTGCCTCTTATTCAATTGTCCGATTTTTCTTGTTTTTGTTCTCTCTTTCGTCAATCCATTATTTGTTAACATCTTTTAATGGTTGATGCCTTGGGGTGGGTTTTTAGTGCAAAAATTAGTGTTTACAGGGGAGGTGGAAGGCAACATTCGTTAGAAAATGAAGAAAAATGGGGGGGGGTAGTAAAATTTATACCAAAAATGTTTGGTTATTTTTTAGAAATAACGTATCTTTGCGCCAAAATAAATGTTCGTGCGCGCGCGGAGTGCATACACACACGAGAGACTTTAGTTAATTGGTTCATTTTATGAGACGACTTTTACAGACCATCTTCACCCTATTCCTGCCGACTTGCATCATGGCGGCAGGGTGGTCTGTTTCGTTCTCTGCCGACGAGTGGCTGTTGCGTCCCGACTCGGCATTCTATGACCGCTATTCCTTCATTCGTTTCGTGGAATCCGCCGATGAGGCCGACATGGTGCGGCTGACGGACGACGAGTTCCTGGACGAGGCCGGTAAGGTGGTGTTCCGCGTGAACCGTTTTGATGTCTTGACCAACGACTCGCTGCTGCAGCTGCTGGATGAGGTGATCATCCCGCAGGTGCGTCGCGACAGCCTGCGTCTGCTGCGCATGGTGTTGCGCGGTGCGGCTTCGCCCGAAGGTCCCTTCGAGAACAACCGCCGGCTGGGAACCAAGCGTGTGGAGATGTTAGACCGCTTCATGCGCGAACGCCTGGATGTCCCCGTTGAGGTGGCGCCCTTCACCACCGAGGTCGTCATCGAGGACTACCGCCTGCTGTGTGTGATGATGCGTCGTGCCGGCGATGCCGATTATGAATATGTGCAGGAGCTCTGCGACCGCTACCTGCCGCTGGGCGACTTCGCCCCGCTGAAGAACAAGCTGAAGCGGGCTCAGGGCGGACGCCTCTGGCGCCGGCTGCTGAAGGAATACTTCCCGGAGCTGAGGGCCACGCGCGTGGTGCTGATCTTCGAAAAGAAGGCTGCGCCTGTTGTTGATGGCGAAACCGCTATCCACACTGAGGTGCCGGTGGCCGTCGACAGCATCGTTGATCAGACCATCTACACCACCGAGCCGCTGCTGGTGAAGAAACCGCGGCGCGAGCTGTTGGCAGTGAAGAGCAACCTACTCCTTGATGTGGCCTACGTCCCCGGCTACAACCGGTGGTGCCCCATCCCGAATGTTGCCATCGAGTACTTCCCGTTGCATGGTCACTTCACCTTCGGCGCTTCGCTGGACTTCCCATGGTGGCAGGACTACTGGGCACATAAGTATTTCCAGGTCCGCAACTACCAGGTGGAAGCCCGTTACTATCTGCGTTCCGGCGATATCGAGCGCCGCACTCCAGGCGAGGGTGCGGCTTTCCGGGGTCTGTACTTCCAGGCTTATGCCCATGCAGGTCTCTTCGACCTCTGCTTCGATGCCAACCGCGGCTGGGAAGGCGAGATGCTGGGCGGAGGACTGGGAATTGGTTATGTGCTGCCCATCTCGAAGAAAGGCCACTGGCGTCTGGAGTTCGGACTGCAGGTGGGTTACATCCACGGCGGCTACGACCCCTATCAATTCGAAAACCCTGTGAATCCCAACTACCGAGATCACCTCTATTATTATAAATGGACTGGCAAACCTGCGGACTTCCGTGAACGGCAGTACCGCTTCAACTGGATAGGCCCCACCCGTGTGGGCGTCACTCTGAGTTACGACATCCTCTACCGCCGCAACCACAAGAAAGGCGTCAGCTTCCGCCCCTGGGAGTGGGATCTGCCCCAGAAAACGCTGCCGTGGGAGAAGGAGTGAGTGAGAAATTAAAAATTAAAAATTGAACTTTTGGAGCAGCGAGCGCCATGAAAGCTTGCTTTAAAATGGCCGAGACGTAACAAAAGTCAGCGAAGCTAAAATTGAAAATTGAAACATTAAACTCTTAAACGTCATAAACATCTTAAACATCTTAAACATTTTGAACTCTTAAACATCTTAAGCGTCTTAACCGATTGAGAACTGAATGATATTTGATAAATTCCATAGGATTCTGGTTCATGGGGCCAATGGGGCTTATGAGACCAATGGGGCCAATGGGGCTTATGAGACCAATGGGGCACATGGGACTCATGGGACTCATGGGACTCATGGGATTCATGGGGCCAATGGGGCTCATGGGGCTTATGGTTATTTGTCATCTCTCTCTTTCATCATCCTCTTTTTGCCTACTCTTTTCTTATACGCGTGCGAGCGCAAGCCCGAGTTGCACCTCTACGAGGGCGAAAATGTGGTCATCGACCTGCCCATCGTGGACCTCGACCTGCAGGTCTATTGGGACTACGAGATGGACTTCAATGTGCAATACGACTGGAGGGCTGAGTGGTACTACGGTTGGGACGAAACCGACACGGAGATCTTCGGTGAGATAGGCTATGTCCTGCCTTCGGTCTTCAACCTCCGTCGCTACTATACGGGTGACGAGCCTCTGCAGCCCCACCAGAGTGTGCTGGCCGCCACCGTCGAGGGTACCCACTTCCAGGGTAGCTACGACTGGGGCTTCTGGGATATCCTCTGCTGGAACGAGGTCTCGACCATCGACGGCGTACAGAGCCTGGTCTTCGACGAGCAGACATCGTTGGACAGCGTCACCGCCGCCACGAACCAGACCATGCACGTAGCCCGCTACCAGGCACCGCGCTACACCCATGCCTTCTACAGCCCCGAACCCCTCTTCTCTGCCTACGACCAGGGTATTGAGATCAACAGCAACCTCGAAGGCTTCGAATACGATGCTGAGCGCAACGTCTACGTTAAGAAACTCGACATGCTGCTCCTGCCCGTCACCTATATCTATCTCACGCAGGTGGTGCTGCACCACAACAACGGACGCATCGCCCTCGCTCATGGTGAGGCCGACCTCTCCGGATTCGCCCGCTCCACGAACGTCAACACCGGCCGCGCCGGCGACGATGCCATCACCGTGTACTACAGCGTTAACAAGAAGGACAACATCCCCTATGTGCCCTACAGCGTAGATCCCGCCACGGTGCCCGATGCAGAGCGCGTGGACGTCATTGGCGGACGTCTGATGACCTTCGGCATCTGTGGTCTGCAGGCCAACCAGATCAAGTCCTACTCACAGGTCCATGATTCCAACCGCCACTATATGGACCTGACGGTGCAGTTCAACAACGGTATTGATTCCACCTTCGTCTTCGACGTCACCGAGCAGGTGCGCCAGCGCTACAAGGGCGGCGTCATCACGGTGGAAC
>Ga0310786_10007762_pt1 | contig 13909 bp, 14 predicted proteins | sample AusTroGonzalo_MG_FD_203881 | JGI IMG/M metagenome (GOLD analysis project Ga0310786, IMG submission 203881) | Bovine rumen microbial communities from tropical cattle in Woodstock, Queensland, Australia - Gonzalo_03 (v2) (version 2) | ecosystem: Host-associated > Mammals > Digestive system >... | reverse complement strand
GCTGGTCTTCTCGATGTAGCCATTCTTTGTTTCCACATCCAGATGCATCACCTTGATGTGTAAACATCCTGGTCCATTAGGAGTAACTAGAAAGCACATGGAAGTATATTTCGCTTGGAAAAAATCCTCCGCCTTCATGCTTTGCGGCACAGTCAGCAGCACCACTGCCAACCATAGCCAAAGTAAATGTCTCAATTGTTTCATATCGATTGGGGTTTATTTGTTTGCATGTGATTACGTGTTTGCTACTCCAAAAATCAGCGAGTTCAATAATTTAAATATTATTATATATTTAGGGGGGGGGCAAAGATACAATTAACTCTACAAATAAACAAAAAATCACTAATTTATTTTAAAAAATGTTCGATTGCGATGTCTCCTAAGGCCACAAATACGTTTTTCACTTCTATAAAAAAAGTGGGTTCGATGAAAAATCCATCAAACCCACGTGATATGAATATTTTGTCTATTTTTGTTTACTTGCTCTGCTCAATAAATACAGCTACACGGTTCCAGTCGTTCTCGTCAAAGAGTTCGTCTGTCACACCAAGGCCCTTGTGAGTAAGACGATCTGGAGAAATCTTATAGACGTTGACAAGCATGTCGTAAACAGCCTTAGCACGTGCATCAGAAAGTTTCTGGTTGAGTTCAGGATTACCCTCTGGTGATGCATAACCATTGATGAGAACCTTGCTGGTTGGATGGTTCTGCATGTACTTGGCAATCATCGCTACAGATGGCTTCTGCGAAGCATCGATAACGCTCTTGCCGAGCTGGAAGATCACCACTGGAGCAAGCTGAGTCTCCTTCACGATGGTCTTCTCGATGGTGACAGGCTTCTCAACAATTTTCTCTACAGGAACCTCCTTGATGACTTCCACTTCCTTTGGTTTCTTTGCCAATTCTGTATTCAGACGGTCAATTTCAGACATCATGGCACCTACATCATAGGTCTTGAAGTGGTGAGTACCGTTGGAAGTCTTGAAATTGTAGATATATTTCACATCAAAAGAAATGAGGGCACCTTTACGATTGAAGGCCAAATTGCCATAGCTGTTACCTGGTTTGGTCAAATTCCACATTACACCTGGTTCTACACGGATGGTGCTTGCCTTGCTGCTACCCAGATTAAAATCGATAGCCAATGCTGTCTTGGCACCCAGGTAATTGTTGGTTCTGTCTGAAACATTAGGTATGAATCCATGTATCCAGTTCGCACCTGTCACCAAGCCCACTTCCATAGTACGTGGAGTGCCGTTGTAACCTCCAAAGAGATTGGAAAGGTTGGTCACACCATTCACACCTACAACGATGGAACGGAAGGCGTTGTAATTGCCATTAGCACTGATTCCTGCATGACGATTGCCAGCAAAATGAGAACCAAACAAAGCGGATCCTTCTGCCTCTAAAGCGAAGATGGGAGAGATTCTCTTACCAACAGTAATGTTGCCCATAGCGTTCAATGGGAACATAGGATCACAAGTCATGGGAGCTGATACACCACCACCAATACCGGCATACCAGTTGTCGAAAAACTTACTGTTTTCAATAGCAATCTGTGCATTTGCAGTCATACTGGATGCTGCAACAGCGATGACCAAAAGTAACTTCTTCATAATCATAATGTTTTAAATGTTAATAAAAAGACTCACTTATCGATTAGGATGTTATGAAATGATTCAATCATTGTTGCCTGTCAGGACGCTCTTCACATTGAATCCATACCAAATGAGTGCCACGAGAAACACAGCCATCATGATGATGGAAGTAGTGTCGTGCAGGACGGTATAAAGCCAAATGCTCGCACCAAAACCAATGAGGATGAACACGAGCGAGAGCACCATGAATATCTTTTTCAGCCTTTCCATATACAATACTTATTAGAAAGAGCGGACGAACCGCTCTTCACCCATCGTTATTTGTTCAGCTTCCAGGTAAAACCATCCTTCGTGTCCTTCACCTCAAAGCCGAGGGCTGCGAGGTTGTCGCGAATGAGGTCGCTGGTTGCCCAGTCCTTGTTGGCCTTTGCTTTAGCACGCTGGTCGAGCAACATGTCCACCACCTTGCCAAAAGCTTCCTCACGTGCATCACTCATGCCATTGGAGGCCGAAGCAGAAATGCTCTGCTTGATGCCGAGCAGGTCGAAGGCAAAGAGCTTGAAAGCATCCTTGAGGGCTTCGAGTGCATCAGGCGTGATGGTCTCTTTCTTGTCCACGATAGAGTTGATGGTTTTGGTGGCATCGAAGAGATGAGAGATGACGATAGGGGTGTTGAAGTCGTCATACATCGCATCATAGCAGTTCTGCTTGAGCGTGTTGACAAAATCGATGCCCACAGATCCGCCATCAGTAGGTGTGATGCCCTGAAGAGCTTTCCAAGCATCGAGGAGACGTTCCAGTCCTTTCTCTGCTGCCTGAAGCGCATCATTGCTGAAATCGACCGTAGAACGGTAGTGTGCCTGCAAGATGAAGAAACGGATGGTCATAGGCGAGTAGGCACGGTCGAGCTTCGGATGGTCGCCACTGAAGAACTGTGGCAGCGTGATGAAGTTGCCGAGCGATTTGCCCATCTTCTGTCCGTCGATGGTAATCATGTTGTTGTGGAGCCAGTAAGTCACCATTTGGTCACCTTGACTGGCCACAGCTTGGGCGATCTCACACTCGTGATGTGGGAAAATCAAGTCCATACCACCACCGTGAATGTCGAAATGAGCACCCAAGTATTTCTTACCCATCGCGGTGCACTCGCAGTGCCAACCTGGGAAACCGTCGCTCCAAGGAGACGGCCAGCGCATGATGTGTTCGGGCTGGGCAGCCTTCCAAAGGGCAAAGTCTGCCTGATTCTTCTTCTCGTCCACACCTGCAAGTTCACGACTGGCATCTTTCACGTTCTCCAGATTTCTGCCCGAGAGGATGCCATACTTATGCACCTTGTTATACTTCTCTACATCGAAGTAGATGGAACCATTGCTCTCGTAAGCAAAGCCGTTGTCGAGGATCTGCCGCACGAGCTGCTGCTGTTCGATGATGTGTCCTGACGCATGAGGTTCGATGCTGGGTGGCAAGCAGTTGAGTGCTTCCATCGCTTCGTGGAAACGGTTGGCGTAGTACTGAGCCACCTCCATCGGTTCCAGCTGTTCCAAACGTGCCTTCTTGGCAATCTTGTCCTCGCCCTCATCAGCATCATGTTCCAAGTGTCCCACATCGGTGATGTTGCGCACATAGCGCACCTTGTAGCCAATGTGCTTGAGGAAACGGAAAACGATGTCGAATGTGATAGCTGGACGTGCGTGTCCAAGGTGAGCGTCACCATATACTGTAGGTCCGCAGACGTACATGCCCACGTGTGGCGCATGCAGTGGGCGGAACACCTCTTTCTTTCTGGTCAGGGTGTTGTAAACATAAAGTGCCTGTTCCATTTATTCTTTTGCCTTTTACTGAAAAACAGCACAAAGGTACGAAGAAGTACGCACACGACCAAGAAAAACGGAACTTTTAGAAAAAAGCTTGCTGATTTTTGTGGTTTTTCAAAAAATTATTCCTAATTTTGTCGCCACTATCTTTTACAACACGTAATTCTGTAATAACACAAAGTAACACAATGTTAAAACCAATCCGCAGGGTTCTCGCCATCCTCTTTTGGCTGGGAATCACACTCCTGTTCCTCGATTTCACAGGAACAATGCAACCCATTCTCGGATGGATGGCGAAATTGCAATTCTTGCCCAGCGTGCTGGCGCTTAACGGCATATCCATTGCGATTGTGCTGGTCATGACGCTTGTGCTGGGACGCATCTACTGTTCCATTGTCTGTCCGCTGGGTGTCTTGCAGGACTTTTTCGCATGGATAGGAAGATGGAAGCTTTTCCGTAGGAACAAAAAAGCAAAGTTTGCCAACAAATACAGCTATTCGAAGCCAAAGACCTGGCTGAGAATCGCCGTGCTGGTGATCTTCATCGTGATGCTTGTGGCTGGCTTCAATGCTGGAGCTGTACTGCTGGCACCTTATAGTAGCTACGGACGTATGGTGGCTTCGATGTTGCAACCCATCTACATCGCCATCAACAATCTGCTTGCCGGGTGGTCGGAGGCACAAGACAACTATCTCTTCTACCAAGTGGAGCCCACCAACAACCCCACCTTGCTCCTCATCATCTCGGCTGTGATGATGCTCATCCTCTTTGTCCTCGCCTTCATGCACGGACGCACTTACTGCAACACCATCTGTCCTGTAGGCACTGTGCTGGGCTACATCGCCCAATATTCACGTCTGAAGATGCAGGTGGATGAGGAAAAGTGCATCAAATGCGGCCTCTGTGAAAAGAACTGCAAAGCTGCCTGCATCAAGGTGGAGAAGGGTATGCCCGTGAAGTTTGATTATAGCAGATGTGTCACTTGTGGCGATTGCCAACAAGTGTGTGCCAAAGGCGCCATCAGTCTTTCCAGTAAAACTAGTAATACTAGTGCCACTAGTCAAACCAGTTCTTCTGCCCCCTCCAATCCTTCCGACCTCTCCCGCCGTTCTTTCCTCGCCATCACAGGCACAGCTGCTGTAGCTGCCACCCTCAAGGCACAGGAGAAAACGACTGATGGCGGATTGGTCACTATCGAAGACAAGAAACTTCCTGAGCGCAAGACACCGTTGACACCTCCTGGTTCGCTGTCTGCCGCCAATCTGCAACAGCATTGCACTGCTTGTCAACTCTGCATTGCCAACTGTCCGAATGGCGTATTGCGTCCATCAACCAGTATGGCACATTTCCTGCAACCAGAGATGCAGTATGACAACGGCTATTGCCGCCCTGAGTGTACACGCTGTGCGGATGTCTGCCCTGCTGGCGCCATCAAACCTATCACCAAAGAGGAGAAGACTGCCATCCAGATTGGACATGCTGTATGGGTGAAGGAGAACTGTCTGCCTGCTACGCAAGACCTGAAGTGTGGAAGCTGTGCTGCTCATTGCCCTGCTGAGGCCATTCAGATGGTGCCTATCGACAAGAGCATCAAGCAGAATCCTGATGATGGACAATGGTACGATGCCGACGGCAATCAGTTGGATTGGCGTGCTGTCAACGACCTCCTCCGCATCCCTGTGGTGGACGTTGAGAAATGTATTGGCTGTGGTAAGTGCGAGTATCTCTGTCCTGCTCGTCCATTCAGCGCCATTTATGTAGAAGGACACGAAACACATCGCGAGATTTAAGCGTTTAGCGTTTAGTGGTTAGCGGTTAGCGTAAAGAATTTAGCATTATGAAAGAAATCAATAGAAGAGACTTCCTCAAGATAGCAGGGGCTACAGCAGCCACTGCAACCATTGCCTCATGTGTAGGCAATTCGAAGGGCGAATTGGGTGACCTCGACCCAGCAGGACACCACACAGGTGCCATTCCAACGGACAAGATGACCTATCGCACCAACCACAACACGGGCGACGAGGTGTCCCTCTTGGGCTATGGCATGATGCGTCTGCCCAACAAACCCGTCACCCCCACGAAGGATCCCAGCGCACCTGTACCAGAAGAGATTGACCAGGAGCAGGTGAACAAGCTGGTGAAGTTCGCGCTCGATCACGGAGTGAACTACTTCGACACCAGTCCTGCGTATTGTCAGGGACATTCGGAGGAGAGCACAGGCATCGCCCTGAAAGCTTCTGGTTATGACCGTTCGAAGTACTTCATTGCCACCAAGTTGAGCAACTTTGCGCCTCAGCAACAGACGAATGAAGAAAGTGTGAAGATGTTCCAGAACTCGCTCAAGTATCTGCAGACGGACTACATCGACTACCTGCTGCTGCACGCTGTAGGTGGAGGTGGTATCGAGAACTTCAACCGACGTTTCATCGACAACGGTGTGCTTGACTACTTGATGGAACAACGTGAGAAGGGTGTGATTCGCAACCTGGGTTTCTCTTATCATGGTGACATCGCTGTGTTTGACCACCTGATGGAAAAACACGACACGTGCCATTGGGACTTCGTGCAGATCCAACTAAACTATGTGGACTGGAACACTGCAAACAACGGAAACCCGCTCAATCCTAACGGTGTCTATCTGTATGAAGAGCTGGAGAAGCGCAACATCCCTGCCATCATCATGGAGCCTCTCTTGGGTGGTCGTCTGTCAAAGATGCCCGACCATATCGTTGCCACCCTCAAACAACAGCGTCCAGAGGACAGCGTGGCATCGTGGGCATTCCGCTATGTGGGTTCCAAACCCAATGTGCTCACAGCTTTGAGCGGTATGACCTATATGGAGCATCTGGAGGACAACCTGCGCACCTACAGCCCTTTGGAACCACTCACCGCAGAGGAACAGGAATGGCTCGAGAACGAGATTGCCAACCTCTACGTCTCCTACCCCACCATCCCTTGCAACGACTGCAAGTACTGCATGCCTTGTCCTTACGGACTCGACATCCCTGCCATTTTCGTGCATTATAATAAATGTGTGAACAAGGGGAATGTGCCTGAAAATCAGCAAGCAGAGAACTATCGTGAGGCACGTCGCGCCTTCCTCGTGGGGTACGACCGCGCTGTTCCCAAACTGCGCCAAGCCAACCACTGCATCGGTTGTGGCAAGTGTGTTTCGCATTGTCCGCAGAACATCCGCATCCCAATGGAGCTGCACCGCATCGATGAATTTGTGGAGAAGCTCAAGCAGAACACGCTTTAACTCTAAACGCTAAACGCTCAACTCTAAACTTTATAAAATGACACAACTTTTATTTTTAGGTCTGGGAATGCCCGAACTCATCGTCATTCTCATCGTCATCCTCCTCCTCTTTGGAGCCAAGAAAATCCCCGAACTCATGCGTGGTGCCGGCAAGGGTGTCCGCGCCTTCAAGGACGGGATGAAAGAAACCACCATCGATGAGGAAGAATCATCCAAAAACACCAAAGAACAGGAGTCTTAACACTCCGTATGGCAAATCGTAAATCGTCTAATAGTAAATCACCTTGACCTTCTGGGATCATCTTGAAGAATTGCGTCGGGTGCTGCTGCGATGTATCGTCGTTGTGGCACTCTTCGCCGTCCTCGCCTTCATCTTCAAGGACGAGGTCTTCTGGGTCATCTTTGCCCCCAAGAGTCCCGACTTCCTGCCTTTCATCTTTGGTTCATCGCCAGAGGTGCAGCTCATCAACACCGAGCTTACCCGCCAGTTTGTCGTACACATGATGACCAGCCTTTACGTAGGCATCATCGTGGCAGCACCCTACATCATCTTCGAGCTCTACCGCTTCATCTCCCCTGGCCTCTACGAGAATGAACGCCGCTACACGACCCCACTCGTCATCGCCTCCTACTTCATGTTCATGATGGGCATCCTCTTCTGCTACTTCATCCTCTTCCCCATCACCTTCCGATTCCTGGCCAACTACCAAGTGGACACCTCCATCCAGAACCTCATCTCCCTCGAGAGTTACATCGACACCCTGGTGTTTCTCTCCCTCGCTATGGGCATCATCTTCGAAATCCCAATCCTCTCCTGGCTCCTCGGTCGTCTCGGCATTCTCCATCGCCAGCAGATGCAACAATACCGCCGTCACGCCATCGTCATCATCCTCATCATCGCAGCCATCATCACCCCCACCTCCGATGCTATCACCCTCGCCATCGTCAGTCTCCCCATGTATCTACTCTACGAGGTGAGCATCTTGCTCGTGCCACGAAAGTGACACGCGTCTACTATTTTGTAAAGGGGAATAAATCATTTTGTATAGAGACTTTTTTCAAGAAACACGAAAAAGTTCGTACCTTTGCAGGGACATAAAACAGAAGGAAACAATGAACATAGGAGAAGTATTGAATCGCACGGATCGTTTTGCTGCTCACGCCGGCTGCAAGATTACTGAGGTGGATGACAAGCACGCTGTTGCAGAGATGACTGTGACGGAAATGCACTTGAATGGGGGAAATGTGTGTCAGGGAGGCGCCCTGTTCACGTTGGCAGACTTGGCGATTGCCGCCCTGATGAATTATTCAGGCCAACTGACATTCGGTATCAACAGCGGCATCATGTTTGTGTCGAGTGCCAAAGAAGGAGACCTGCTTCGGGCTGAGGCTGTCAGTGTGGCCGACCACCACAAGATTCCAGCAGTGGAAGTACGGGTGACCAATCAAGAAGGACGACTGATCTGTCATGTAACGGGGATGGGGTATCGCAAAACCACAATGATGGCTGCAACGCGATAGAGTAATGCATTGCAGTCATATACATTGATCAAGTAAGCGAGTGCAGCACCAGAAGTGCCACTGGGGGATTACCAGTCGTCGTCCTCTGTGCCAGTGATACCGGTCTTGATGGCCGTCTCCACTTTGTCGATGATAGCATTGGAGTAGGCGTGGGTCATGACGAGAGCCTTAGCGCAGGTGCGTTTCTGCGGGTCTTTCTCGACGAAGGGATAGTGCTTGGCGATTTCCCATTGCTCATCGTAGAGGTTGGCATTGGTCTTGTCGTCCCTCTTGCGCTTGGAGTCACCGTAGGTCTTGTTCGTGTCGTCGGTGGGAGACAGCCAGCCGCCACTCACATCTGCCAGCACATCATAGTTCTGGACGGTGTAGGTGACGCGCACACGTCCCTCCTTGATGTCAAGACGGATGACAGGTGTGATGCTGACGGAGTATTTGTTCAGCGTGCCGGTGTGCTCCGCGATGTTGGCGATGGTCGATGAGATGATGATGCAACCAGCGTCCTTGTCGTTGAGGGTGATAGCCTGCTTGTCCTTAAAGGTGGCTGTGACCCAATAGTTGAGCGCCACATAGAGGTTCTGCTTCGACTTGCCAGGTGCCTCGATGACCTGCTGATAGGTAAGGCTCTCGTTCTTGTCGAGCTTGAGTCCATGCGAGAGGTTCAAGGCAGCATCGAGCCACTTCTCTCCGTAGCGCTGCTTGGCGTATTTCTCGAGGTCGGCGGCTTTCATCACCTGTGCCTGTACGTAACTTGTGCCGCAACATAGTAAGATGGCGGCGAGTATCCATAGTTTTTTGAACATAATCGTTCAGCGGTTAGGGGTAGGATTAGCGTTCCAACTCTTTCTTCACCATCGCCTCCACTTGTTCGACGCCACCAGGATTGCCGATGACCTTACCTTCTGGGTTGACCAACAGGTAGTAAGGCACGCCAATGGTCTGGTAGTGGAGGAAGAATGCCTTGTAGCCCTCAGGAGTGAGGCAGTATTGTGTCCAAGGCATCTTGTCTTCCTTCATGGCTTCGCGCCAAGCGCTGTCGTCCTCGTCGCAAGAGACGGATATAACTTCGAACTGGGAGCGGTCGATGGAGTCGTAAAGAGTCTTGATATCGGGTGTGGACATTCGGCAGATGCCGCACCACGATGCCCAGAAGTCGATAAGCAGGGTCTTGCCTTCGTGTGCCTTAACGATATCTGACAACTGACAACGGGTACCATCAGGAGTGACGAGGTCGAGATTAACAACGGGATTGCCCACTGTGGTCTGCTCTGCCAACTGAAGGCGTTCTGCAAAGCGGTTGAAACGGGCAGTATCGGTAGGACACTCCGTAAGGGTTTGCCTCATCTGCTGAACCTGGTCGGCTGTGAGGTTGTAGGCATTGTCGAGCAACTTGTTGGCAGCATAGATGGACACGACCGAAGTGGGGTGTGCCACAAAGAACTGCAGGGCTGCATCGACATTGGGACGTTCGTACTCGACATTACCGCAGAGTGCCACGAACTCGCAGTAGTCCTGATGGGATGGGCTGCCCACGATATGGAAGTCGGCAGTCTCAGGTGCATCAGGCACGAGGTCGTAGGATGCCACCTGAATCTCCATGTCGGAGTTATCAACAAAGACAGGGGTGTATGTCCACTTGATTTCTTGGGTATTGCCTGCAGCCACTTCTTCCTCAATCATAGCGAGGTTGTTGGTGGTCAGCGTACAGAGTGTGGGGTGCTCCACCTGTCCTTCAAGCCAGAACTCACCATCCTTCTGCACAGTAGTTTTGGCGATTTCATCTGCATTTCTGTCCTCCGCATTCAGCAGTCCTATTTCGACACCTGCAGAGAGTCCTGGGATGGTGCCGTGAATGCAGAAGCCCTGCTGTTCGGCCTCCTCTTTGCCCTTACAGGCAGAAAGGCACACCAAACAGCAGAGCAACAAGGATAATATAGAAAGATTCTTTCTCATAAACATGTTTAGTAGGTATCGCTATGCAACCTTCCTGAATTACTTGTTGATCCAAACCTTGCGGTTGCCAATGAGGTTGATACTGCCCTTGACAGGAGCTGTCACCTGCTTACCGTCGATGGTGTAGATGCCCTGGAACTGAGGAGCTGGCTTTGTAGCAACGTCTGTGATACCCACCTCTTCAGAGTTCGCCACGAGAATCTTGTCAGACTGAGGATAATCGTCTGCAGAAAGCACGAGGTAGCACTCGTTCTTAGCCACTGTGCCAGAGGTTGCCTTCACGAAGTCCTGACCATCGAAGACATAGTAAGTGAGGGCATTGCCATCATCGTCCTTCGTGGGGAGAGAAGCGATGTCAACTGCACCGTCGTTGGTGGCCACGAGATAAGAGCCATCCCAAGGTGCAGCGTACTCGTCTTCGCAGAGCACCACATAGTGGATACCCTCGCCATAAAGGATGACGCCATCTGTTCCATTGTAGTAATAGCTGAAGCCTGTCACCTCATAAGAAGATTTGAATTCTGGCACTTCGCCTGTGTACTTCTTAAACTCTCTGGACACTTCTTCGTAGGTGTCGGTTTCAGCGTTGTATTCCATCTGAACGTCCCAATAACCCCAGGCATTCTCGGCTACGTCAAATTGGATGGTGTGTCCATCGTCGTCGGTGAATGACTTCTGAACCTCTGTGACACGGTAGCCTTTCAAATCACCAAGATAGGCAGAAAGAGAGTTAGAGAATGGGATGTACTTACCTTCTCCGAAATCAAGTTCAAGCACTTTGTCGCCCTTGAAGTAGGCTGTGTAGGTGTCCATGTCCGTGACTTTGAACTTGTATGGATTGGAGGTGATCTTGTTTCCCTTGGAATCCATCCAATAGGCGAATTGGATGCCTTCGTCGGCTGGAGTTGCCTCGATAGTGATTTCATCACCTATGTCGTTGGCCACCTTGCTGACATCGACCGTTCCGGCTTGCTCCAGACCCGCTGCTGTCTGCACCTTCACCTTAGCAAAGACGCCATAGAAGGTGGCATCGGGCTCGAAACCATAGTATTCGTTCATGTCGTCGTCTGAACTTTGGGATGCATTCACATTCAACAAGGAGGCAGCATCGGAAGAGGTCAGATAGGCCATCGTCAGGTCGTTGACGGTGACGTCTGGCTCAGGAGTGAACCATCCCACAAACTGATAACCGGCTGCAGGCTTTGCACCCACGTAGATGGTGCTATAGGAGGTGCCATACAGATTGAATTTCACTTCCATAGATTCAGCATAGTCGCTGTCGGAAGCGGGGGCTTCTTCAGTGGCGGATGCGTAGATGACACCCTTACCTGTTGGAGCAGCCTCCACTTTGTCATAGTACCAATAATACTTGTCGTCGGTCTCTGCAAATGCAGAAATGCTCAAGATTGCAAAGAGCATGAATGCGTAAAATTTTCTCATAATACTTTGTTGTTTTTAAAGTTAATATTGAGTGAATAATCTCTTTTTTCGATGAATGAAATATAGTGCACGCACGAAGAATGCCAATACGAAGAGGAGTTGGGAGAGGCTGTAGATATCGCCCATGTGGCATAGCATGTAAATGATGCCGATAGGGGCTGTCAAGGGGAAGAGGGCGAGGATGAGCCAATTGAACCCGATGCCTGCCGACCCAGCATACGTCCACAGTACAATGAAAACGAGCAACACCACCACTTGAAGAGGCACAACCACACAATCAATCTGTTTGAAGGGCAGGAGGCAAAGGATGAGGAACAGCACCGATGCCACCAGAGGCGTGAACCAGTTGAAAATTGAGAGTTGAGAGTTGAAAGTTGAGAGTTGAGGGTCGAGGGTTATTACTTCTGCCACAAGCCCTGCCTTCTCCAACACCTTTGCCGCATCAGTGGGAATCACCACCAACCGACGGGGTGACACTTTTTCGTCAATGGGCCCTGCATAGCAGGAATGCAGGAGAAATCCCAACCATGAGGAATGGTCGATGGTGGGAAACGTGGCTTGACGACGGGTCTGGAAGGGAAGTGCCTCACGGATGACTTCATCTATCTGGATGTCGGAACGCATACGCATCAGGTCGTATAGACCATCAAAGACCACTTGGGTACAACCATTGTTGACGTAGTCCAAATCCAGGTACAGCTCACGTGCCACCTGGTCGTCGAGCGTCTTCCACAAATGGCGTGTCTCGTCGAGTGTCAAATTCAGGCGGTATTCTGTGATGCCTCGACCATCCTTGATGTAGTCATCACGAAACATAGCCGTTTCTTCAGGTACCAAACCCACACGCAAATGTCCGAAGAGGATGTCAAAGAACTCATCGCTGATCTCAGGGGTCTTGATGGTGAAGCAGTAGTCCAATCCTGCTGAAGGGCAAGACATGCGGATGGCTGCATGGCCAAAAAGCGATGCGAGGGTGTTGCCTGGCGTGACCACCACATAGTAGGCGTACACATCGGTGGGCAGAGAGGCTTTGGTGCTGTCTTTCTGCTCTTCCTGTGCCTGCAGGGTCAATGTCAGGAACAAGGATAGAAGTATCGTATTGAATCGAGTCACTCGATGTTGGGGTTAACGTACAAATCTGACACTGAGGAAGTAAGCGGTGGGCTCGATGCTCAGACGCTCCATCTGCTGGGTGCCATAAAATTTTTTGCGGGCAAAGTAGAACTCGCCGTCCTTGGTCGTATCGCTGGTGGCTGTCCAGAAGTATGCCCATGTGCCCATGAAACGGCTGCCGTTGTAGGCTGTCGCTGCTGTGTTCTTTGTGAAGTAGCCACCATAGAGGAGTCTGAAATCTTCACCCAGATAGGCATGAGAGGCTTCGAGGGCTTTCCAGTCAGCATCGGTTGGAAGACGCCATCCGTCGGGAATGGCCTGAAGCGCTCCTTCATAGGAATAGAGCATGCCGTACTTGGCCGCATTCACCGTAGAATAGTCGCCTTTCTGATAATCGTCCACATTTTGATAGACACACGCAAGGTCTTGATCGTTCAAGTCGTATGACAGGTTCTCAACCGACCAATCCAAACCACCCACATGAATATAGTGATATTCCTTTCCGTCACGCGCATCAACGAAAGTGCCTTGAGCTGAGGGCTTTTCGACGCTGACATTGTCATCGTCGGAGCATCCTGCCAAGAATGCCACAGAGAGGAGAGCTATGATGAGTTGACAGTTGAAAACTGAAAGTTGGAGGTTCTTTTTATTCCACATAGCCTAATGATTTTAGAGTTTTACGCATGATGTCGCATTTCTTCAGCACCAAGGGATAGTCTGCGTATTTCTTGGCATTTGCCTCTGCTGTACTTGACACGATCAGACGTGCGTATGCCTTGATGTCCTGATCCTGACTGGGATAGCGTCCATTGGTTTCTTGCTTGAATTCATTGGTGCCACGAGAAATGAAGCCCGCCTGATTCAGCATCTCCGTGTTCTCTGCAGAGGTGGTTGGCGCTGTAAACGAACCATCATAGTATGCTGCGCTCACTTGCAGAAAGTCATCGAACGATGCGGCATTGTCGCCTGCCAGCTTGGCAATAATGGTGGTCATCACCTGAGCGGTGTATTGCTGTTTCTGATCATCAGTAAGGCGAGGCAACACATTGCAGGCCAATGCGATGGCACGTTGTCCTGTGGCTGCATAAGGTGAAGAAACAGAACCAATGAAATCACGCTGAATCTTATCGACCAACAACCAAGAATAGGGTTTCAACTTGCCTGTCAGATGTACCAAAAGGTAGTCCTTGATGTACTGCACAGCGGCACGTTTA
>Ga0310786_10007761_pt1 | contig 13909 bp, 37 predicted proteins | sample AusTroGonzalo_MG_FD_203881 | JGI IMG/M metagenome (GOLD analysis project Ga0310786, IMG submission 203881) | Bovine rumen microbial communities from tropical cattle in Woodstock, Queensland, Australia - Gonzalo_03 (v2) (version 2) | ecosystem: Host-associated > Mammals > Digestive system >... | reverse complement strand
GGAGGTGACCTGTGAGCGAGAGCTACCGTTGGGCACGCACCCACACCGTAGAGCTGAACGGCGGCTCGACCACGTTCAGGAGCTACAACAAGCCCGGGTTCTGGCTGGAGAGCGACGCGATCCACGCCGCAAAGGAGGCGGGGCTGTACAAGAACGACGGCGACTGCTACCGACTGCTCCTCGACGGGGAGAGAATTCGGCAGCAGTACCGATAGAACAAGCAACATATCTTACGAGCGAGGGCATCCAATCGGGTGCCCTCCCCTTTTCCAAGGAGGAAAACATGACAGAGTTCAAGAAAGCAACCATCAAGGTCATCACTGGCAAGGACGTCGAGACGGCGAGCGGCTACGAGTACCAGTACGCGCTGGCGACTGGCAAGTACGTGCCCATGTGGGTGTGCAAGCGCGAGGGAGACTGGCGCGTCATCGACCCGAACACGGGGCGCTACATCTGCAAGGGCAGCAAGACGAGGGAGGATGCCGTGAAGCTGGCCGACTCGATGGAGGTCAAACCAGTGTTCACCAACTTCATCGAGTCGGCGAAGTACGGCGACTACGTCATGGAGTTCAAGCGCAAATGCGGCGAGGACTACACCATCGCAGCCGAGAAGGACGGCGATGTGGTGGTCGTTGCCGAGGTCGAGCACCACGACCTGACCGAGAAGCCGAAGGCGACCAGCAAGCCGAAGGCTCCTGCGAAGCCGAAGGCACCGAAGAAGCCGACGGCGAAGAAGCCGACGGCCAAGAAGCCAGCCGCCAAGAAGCCGACCCCGAAGAAGGACGGCGAGCTGGCGAAGGCGCTCAAGGAAATCGAGGCCCTCAAGAAGGAGCTGGCCGACCTCAAGGCCGAGAAGGTCGAGGAAGTCGTCAGCGAGTGGACCATCGAGAGCGTCCGCAAGTGGGCGGTGCCCCGAGGGTTCGTGGCCGACCAGGTGAACCCCGAGCGCAAGGACTGCATCTGGGTTTACGGCGTCCGAAAGGACGACAAGGCGACCCAGAAGGAGCTCATGAGCATGGGCTTCCGCTGGGGCAAGAAGGGATGGTACGTCGACCCGAAGCGGGGGTAACGATGTACCTGGCATGTGCAGTAGCGGCGGCCGCAATCGTGGCCGCCGTCCTTTTCGACGGAGAGGAGCCTCCATGAGTAATGTATTCGAGCTGATCAAGGAAACGGCAGAGCAGGTCATCGTCAAGGTCAATGCGAAGGACCTGCTGACCATCGCCGAGCATCCATACGTCAACGCGCAGATGGCGTACATCACCGTGACGCGGGGAGACGAGCATGTCTGGACGATTGTTCGCGAAGATGGTTCAACTTGGTCGTGGCATACAGGGAAGAGCGGTTACACGTTGGTGAGCAAAGAAATAGACAGACTGCGTGATGAGCTCAGTGGCTTCCTCGCCGAAAAGCACGTGTTCCTGGAAGTTAGAACCGAATTGAACCCATATGCGGCAAAATTCTACGCCGCAAAACTACCATGCAGCACGACAAGCGTCTGGTGGGTTGACTTCATGTTCTGCGACACGGAGCAGAAGGGCAGGGAGTATTTCAGTATGGCAACCTACCCGACTCCTGAAAAACTAATCGAGCAGGCGTTTTCGGAATACAACGAGCTATTCAAGAATCACGGACCAATAACAGAAAAGCCGAACGCGAATGTCGGCACGGTCTACTACGTCGAAATCGGAAACGATTGGTAAGGAGGACAGCATGGGCTACTTCAAGAGCGAACAGGTAGCGGTGATGAACGAGCTGACGTTTATGGCAACCGAGATGGTTCACGCCCTAACGCCGATGCTCGCAAGCCGCTACTGCGACGAGGACGCCGACCAGCTCGACGAAATCTGGGACGGCAGCCTGAACGACATGCTGGAGGAAATCGAAGCCGACTTCAACCCATACCCCATGTCCAAATGGGCGAGGGACGACTGCTACTTCGTCAACAGATTGATGAACGAAGTGGCCGGCTTCATCCAAATCTGCATGGAGAACGATTGGTGAGGAGGACTTCCGATGAGCTTGGTTATCAGGAGCGACGAGGGGAACTACAAGACGAAGGCATACGACTTCGTGATTGCCGACGACCTGTACATCTTCTTCAAGTTCAGGTCGCCAAAGAGCATGTGCGAAATCGGAATCGCATACGACCAGTTCGTCGATGGCGGCGACTGGTATTTGCACAACGGGGACCTGCGAGGTCAAGACCACAAGATTGTCGACGACATCGTATGGAACAGGCTGATGCGGACTCCCGAGTTCGCGGAGTTCGACATGGCCGTGAGCAAAGCGGCACGCAAGTTCAACGAAAGAGTCTGATAGAGGAGGTATGAGCATGGACATCAACGTAGCACAAGAGTTCAAGACGGAGAACGACGTGCTGGAGTTCTTCAAGGACGGCGGCTGCATGTTGAACACAGACTGTCATGTTGTCTACATATCGGACGTGAACGGGGACGGCGAGTTCTTCGGAATCATGGTCGCCGAGAACGTTCCCGACGAGTCGTGCGACATGGTTGAGGACGCCTGCGACTGGGCTTACGACAACGTGCCAGCTCCAGGGACGTGCGCACCCGACCGCATGGGCTTCATGGAAGCACCTGGATGCTGCTTCTCGAAGTTCTGCGAGTACATGCTGTCTAATGGCGACGAGTTCATAGCTGTGCGCTACTAAGGAGGAAACATGAAGAAGTTGGGCAAAGAAGCAATCGAGACGCTGTGGAGCGAGTTCGACGTGCCAGTGAACGACTTAGAGGAAATCCTCGAATCGTGGTGCGGCTGGCCCGTGTTCACCGACCGTGAGGAAATCTGGCGCTGGTTCGACGAGCAGTACGCTCAGTGGGGCGGAGTTCATGCGCTCATGTTCCCCGATAAGCAGCGGTTCGACACCTGCCCAAGATGCGGCGAGCAGGAGGACGTCGAGTACGGCCATGTGTACGCCGAGGGCGGATGGGCGTGGCACCGTGCGACCTGCCTTGAGTGCGGGTTCACATACCAGTTGGAATACGAGTTCAAGTGCGTGAATTGGGAGGAAGCATGAGCAAACGAGAAGAGCTGAGGAGCTGTCCGAAGTGCGGGTCGAACAGCTTCACTTACTGGGAAGTTGCTGACAGCCGTGACGGAACCGAGCTGCACGACGTTCTTAAATGCGACGAGTGCGGCTGCAAATACTATCTGGTTTTCGAGTACGCGAGAAAGGAAACGGCATGAGCAAGCAAAGCAAGCGGCTGGAAATCCCCTGCGCGTTCGGCACGCTGGTGGCGGAACAGGCAGGAGACCCCGGCATCTACGACGAGATCGAGATTGACCTCATCAACCGTGAAGGTCGGATGATGCAGCTCGTCGTCGTCGGCACGAGCAAGTACGACACCGACGCCGACGGCAACCCAGAGCTTCACACCTACGTCTGGGACGGGAGCGACGAGAGCGCGAACCTCATCGTCTATCCGAACATGGAGACCGCTGTTTGGTACTAGGAGGAGCGCATGAAGGTCAAGGACTACAAGTACGACACGCTCTACACAGGACGCTGGAAGAACGAATGCCCTTGCTGCGGCGAGACTTACGAGGTCGGCGAAGCTGGCGAGCCTGATTGGTACGACGGCCGCATCGACTGGCCGATGGTATGCCATGCCTGCGGCACGACATGGACCGAGGAGTACGTCTATACGGAATTCACCCACTACAAGGAGGAAGCATGAGGATTTTATACGGAGGCCCTTCGTTGAAGAACGTGAGGAAAGCGGCGGGTTTCAAGACAGCCAAAGACTTCGCGACCGGCGTCGGCATACCACCGACGACATACGCGAGGTACGAGCAGAAGCCGAACCACATACCGATGGTGACTGCGATGAACCTCGCAGACTGGTTCAACGTCCCCCTCGACAAGATTGTCGGAAGGGTCTGCATAGACGACGAGGGCGAACGCAAGAAGAGCAAGACGGGGTATATCTGCCCCAAGTGCGGCAACACCGAGTCGTTTGACGCAAGCTGCGTCATCTTGATGGGCACCACGCACATCACACCCGACGGATGGAACTACTTCGACTACCCGAACGACGTGATGCTCGACGATGGCGCCGTGCTCACCTGCTGTGAGTGCGGATACGAGGACATTCCGATGAAATTCGAGGAGGAATAGACATGGGTTGGACGGAATACCAGGCAACCGAGTACACGAGGAGCGGGAAGATATCGCTCGTCAGGGAAATCAGGAAGGAGGTCAAGGAGGGCCTGCTTCCCGCCTACGAGTTCGTCGACGACGCTATGGTGGGAACGACGTACTACGTCGCGATCAGGGAGAAGGAGACGGGACGGGTGTTCTGCGCCGTGTACCTGACCGGCACGAGGGACAACTACTGGTTCGGCTACAAGGGCATCCCAGAGCACTGGAAGCCCTGCCAATGCAAGTGCCCCGACAAGATTCTCGACCAGCTCACGCCGACCGATGACGAGTGGACTAACGAGTGGAGGGACGAGTGCCGTGAGTACAACCGCTCCCTAAGCTCCCCTACTGCGTTCAAGAACCTCCCCGACGGAGCGACGGCGAAGTGGGAGATTCCGTTCTCGTTCGGGCCGTTCGAGAAGGGGACGGTGTTGACGCTCAGGAAGGGACGGCAGACATGGCGAAAAAGGTCGCCGTTCGTCTGGCACATCGTCGGCCACGGCTACTACGTGAGGCCGTCGATGGTTGGAAACAGGTACGAGGTCATAGGAGGCTGATATGAAAATGGACGAGAAGGAAATCATCTGCTTCTGGTGCGGAAGCAAGGAAGTCATCTTCGTCGCAAGCGGCGTCGACGAGCACGGCGAGTGGTTCTCGATGGAGTGCGAGGAGTGCGGGCAGACGTTCGTGCTCAGGGACGGAGGTCTCTGGCATGAAGTATAAGTACACGGTCAACCTGCTCATCAGCAAGGAGGTGCATTTCGATGCGCAGGACGAGGAGACCGCCGACGTGATGGCGGTCGACTGGTTCACCGACTCCAGCTTCAAGGACTACGAGACGGTGGGGTTCGAGGTGCTCAGGCACGACCCGAGCAACCCACGTAGCTGGAACGAAGTGCAAAGGTTCGGAATGGGTTAGGAGGAAGCGTTGGGAAGCATGCAGAGGGGCGCTATGGTCGCCCGCAACGACAACGGGACTCTCGAGAAGCCCGACAGCAAGAACGTCTACATCGGGAGCGCCACCCTGGAGAACGGCAAGGTCATAACCAAGCGGTTCAGGGGCGTCCCGAAAGATGAACAGAAGATAATCGAGTCGTGGAAGAAATGGCAATGCCGGAAGGTCGAGGAGGAAGACGACATGGCAGAAATCACCAAGACGGAGACGAAGACGACCAGTAAGGACAGCAAGGCGAAGACCTGCCCGTTCTCGGGCAACGACTGCGGGGCGAAGTGCCCGATGTGGAGCGTCGCCCACAGCTCGTGCTCGATAATGCTCGGCGGCATCGGGCTGTTCAACATCGCAGCGAACCTCATGAAGCTGGACGTCGGCGAGGAGCTGGAGCTCATCGCCCTGGCCGTTGCCGAGTCCCGCAAGCCAATCGCCGAGCACAAGGAACCCGTGCGTGCGCTCACGGAGCAGGACGGCGTCGAGGTGTTCCTGGACGGCAAGAAGTTCCTGGACTTCGTGAACCTCAACTCGAAGCGGGTGTTCGCCGACTACAAGAAGGCGCTGAACGGCTCCGAGTACCCGCTGATGAGGGAGAGCGAGCTCGTGGACGTGATAGTGAAGCGTTTCCCCGAGCTGAAGAAGAAGGGCGTCCACGGAGGGTCCGTGCTGGTAGCCGCTTAGAACCAAGCAGGCGAGGGGCGGTTCGCCGCCGTCCCCTCGCCCACCGACACCGACATTGTAACCGATTCATCGGATGATTTCATGGAGGAGAACATGGCGAAGAACATGAGCAACGAGCAGTACCTATCGGCAATCAAGGGGTGCAAGCAGAGCAGGAGCGTCGGCTTATGCGAGAGGAAGTGCGCACACTGGAGGCCGATGTTCAAGAACAGTCCGGCCTTCTGCCGATCTGCGAGCTGCTCTTCCAAAAACGCTGGCAAGAAACACGTCAACAACTGTTACAATAGCAGGAGCTAGTTTAAGGAGGAGGTTATGCAGTTCTACGATGCAGCATACAAAATCGCTGGCGAGAAGGGAATCAGCATAGAGAACCTGAGCCTTTCCCTCGGAAAGACCTCGAGATACGTCGGCTCTGCCAAGAGCCGTGGCAGCATCCCGAGAATCGACAACGCCGCAATGATTCTGGGCGCAATGGATTACGTCATCTGCGCCGTACCGAAAGACAAGGTTCCCGAGGACGCAATCGTCATCGACTGATATACTCCGTTCATGGAGTACCGCATACACGGGTTCAGATATGGGGATTACCTCGCCCAGAACGTCAGGGAGTACGTTCCCTACTGGGCTGAGGTAGACGACGCCATAAAAGGCGTCACCGAGGACGAAATCGTCGAGCACTTCAGGCTGAACGGTGAGGGCTCCAAGAAATCCATCTCATCCACGGTCAACTCGCTGCTGAAGCAGCGGTTCACGTCCCTCGGGTGGAAAGCGGAGTCGCCAATCTTCTCGGAACCCCGCTACACTGACGGCGTGAGGATATTCCGCCTGGACTTCGCCAAAGGCCCCATGTCAATCGAGGTTGCGTTCAACCACGGCAACGACGCGCCCTGGAACCTGCTCAAACCGACCCTGGCAAGCGAGCTGAACCATGTTGAGAAGGCGGTGCAGACCGACATCGGGATAATCGTCACCGCCACCGAGGAAATGAGAGTGGCTGGCGGTTTCGACAACGCCGTGGGAACCTACGAGAAGTACGTCGACCTCCTGCGGCCAATGGGCATGCTGCTCACCGCACCGCTTGTCATCATCGGCCTGGAAGCGCCCGAGACCTTCCATATCGAGCATCGGGAGGACGGAAGGCGCAAGCTGGGCTACGTGGTGACCCATTAGGGGCGTTTGATCTGCGCCATACTTTCTGATACCATCAATTCAAGAGAATAAGAGAGGAGCGATGCCATGATTCGCGTCGCAGAGATGTTCGCTGGCGTCGGCGGGTTCCGAGTCGGCCTGGAAGGCTACGGGAACCCTGGCGACGCCCTCTACATGCCCCCTGCGGGCGATTTCCGCACCGTCTGGGCGAACCAGTGGGAACCTCCTGGAACGGAGGGTCGCCAGTTCGCCTGGAGGTGCTACGAGTCGAGGTTCGGTGCCGGTTCGTGCGTCAACCGCAACATCGAGGACGTGCTGGACGACTTCGAGGCTGGAATTTGCGAGATACCCGACTTCGATTTGCTAGTTGGCGGCTTCCCGTGCCAGGACTACTCAGTTTCCAAGCCCGCGCCCCAAGCTAAGGGCATCGAGGGCAAGAAGGGCGTGCTCTGGTGGTCTATCGAGCGCATGCTGCGCCTCAAGAGGCCGAAGTACGCCCTGTTGGAGAACGTCGACCGCCTCCTGAAGTCGCCGACCGCCCAGAGGGGCCGCGACTTCGCCATCATGCTCTCCTGCCTCGCCCAACTGGGCTATACGGTCGAATGGAAAGTCGTCAACGCCGCAGATTTCGGATTCCCGCAGAGAAGAAAGCGCGTCTACATCTTCGCCGAGCATGATTCGCGCGACGACTACGCCGTGATAGCGAAGGCGCTCCCAGGTTTAGCCGACGAAGTGCCGGTGACGGTGTTCGACGTGCAGAAGGACCCGTTCCTGACATCGAGACTGTTCGGAAACCCGAAGAAGAGCCCGTTCCTCAGCTATGGGCGCATGTGGAACTACCAGGTCGTCACCTATGACGTTGAGCCAGCCTTCAGCGGCGTCCACAAGACCATCCGCGACATCCTCGTGCCCGACTCCGACGTTCCAGGGCAGTATTTCATCTCACCCGAGTCCCTGGAACGGTGGGAGTACCTGAAAGGCGCCAAGAAGGAGCCGCGAGTTGCCAAGAACGGCCACGAGTACGTCTACTCCGAGGGCCCAGTGGCCTTCCCCGACGATTTAGACAAGCCTTCGAGGACAATCCTCACTTCCGAGGGCGGTTCTGGCCCTTCCCGCATGAAGCATGTGGTCAGGGGCGAGTCTGGCAGGCTCCGCAGGCTCGTTCCAGAGGAACTTGAGCGTCTCCAGGGCTTCCCGAGCGGCTGGACGGCTGGCATGAGCGATTCAAGGCGCGCTTTCTGCATGGGAAACGCCCTTGTCGTGGGAATCCCGCACGCAATCGGCCTTGAGCTGGCGAAAATCGACGCCTAGAAACAAGAAAAGCCCCCATGAAGGGGGCTTTTTCTATTTCTAGCCGTTCATCAGCTTGTAAACCTCGGGGTACTCGGCCTTGAACGTCACGTCGAGCACCTTCACGGCCTTGCAGCACTCGGCGATGGTCAGTCCACGATCTGCGAACAGCCCGATGACCGAGTCGACGGCCTCCTGAACCCTCTCCAGCTTGAAAACGTCGTCCTTCTCCTCCATCATACCTCCCTGACCTCCACATGGGCAGTCCTCTCCTGGCATCTCATGCACCACAAGTGCTTGACGTGCCCCTTTTCCTTCAGCTTCCCCCTCCTGCGCCAGATGAACGCCCTGTTGCCACACTCAGAGCACTCCAGCTCGACCTGCGACGTCGACCTCGGCCTCCTCATGCGTCCCTCCGATGGCCGCATTGGCCCAATTCCGGCATATCGTCGGTTTTTGCGAACACCACATGTCGCCAGGAGCAGAAATACTCCTCGTAGTTGTGCCACTTGCGCGTCCTCGGAAGCACCTCCATGCAGATGCAGCCGTTGCAGTCGCGCCCCTTGATTTTGTCCGACCAGTGCTTCAACGGCTTGTAGCCGTACTCCCTGTACGCGCTCATGCCAACCCCTCGTCAATCCAGTCCATCGCTTCGTTGCGTATCTCGTCAGCCAAGTCCGCGATTCTTCCCATCTTCGTGCGGAACAGTTCGCTGATCGGTTGCTCTACGTGCTCAGAGTTGAACCATTCTTCCAATGCGCTGGGATGGAGCGAGTAGAGCCATTCCTTGTTTGTCATGCGTCCCTTCTTTCTCCCCATGCGCAATAGCCGTAAGGCTCAACCATGTCATCGCCAGTGCGTTCGCACATCATCGGCCAGCCTGGATCAATCGGGTCTGGGTCTTGCTTGTAGTAAATGCAATCCCTGCACCGCACGATTTCCTCGCGCTGTTTGTATTGCCATTCAATACGAACGTTCCAGCCATCGCGAACTACTTTCGCGGGCTCTTTCGGCATTTCTACGATGTACTCGCTCATTCGCCCACCCGCCTAGCACCGCAGTTCGGGCAGTAGTTCGGCTGCGTGTCAGATGCGAATAGGTCATCAATCGCGCCATGCCATCCGCATGTGGAGCAGGTGAACGTCTGCACCTTACATTCGATGTATTCGGTATCGCCGTCCATCTTGCACGTTCGCTCAGATACTCCAAGTTCATCAAGCAGGATGTTGTAATCTTCGTCGGTTAGTCCGTAATAATGGCGAGTGTTCCATGCTGCAATTGCTTCGGCTTCGGTGTTGTAAATCCATCCTAATCCGACAAAACCTAGACAGTCATCGTCGCTGCATCCGACAGCATAGTCAACGCCTTTAGGTGCTTGACTCAATGTGTGAGCTTTTCCACCGCAAAACGGGCATGGTAGCAACTCGGTCATGATTCCCTCCGTTCACCCCAAGCACAGAAACCGTCAGGCTCGACAGTGTGCGTTGACATGCGGATGCAGTAAGTGGCGGATGCGTAAGCCATGCACCACTTGCAATCTCGGCAGCGCACGACCCTGACGTCCACGACGTACTCGACGGCTTCAATCAATCCGTCTGTTATCGGCTTGCGGCAATGCGGACAAACCCTGTACTCGCTCATACGTCCCTCAGTTCTCCCCAGGCGCAGAAGCCATCAGCATCCACGAACATGCTATTGTCGAGCCTGTAGCACAGGCACGGCTCCGTGTGCGCGTCGAACCACTTGCAATCCCTGCACCGCACGATTTCGTCCGTCAGGCTGTAGCCCATGAGCTTCACGTTTTCACTACCAAATCGCGCAATGAAGTATTTGGCTTCTTCATCTGGCACGTTCACGATGTACTCGCTCATTCGCCCACCTCTTCTACACCGCAGAACGGGCAGTAGGCTATTTCACATACGTCGCTGTATTCCAAATCCTGATGCTCGACAAACAGCCACACCGCACCGCATTCCTCGCACTCGATTCTCGTAATTCCGTAAATGTCGATTCCCGTTATTTTCATTCGCCCACCACCTTCGCGCCGCAGTTCGGGCAATAACGCATAGTCGGGCGCATCAACTCATGGCATTCGGAACATCGGTGCAACACAATCGTCTTGCCGTCAATCGGGGACTTGGCATACTCCGCTACGCACTTGCAAGTGCGCTCCGCTCGGCTGTTCCATGCGGTAACCGCTCTGGCTTCGGTGTGGTAAACGTTCGTAACTGGGTTAACGCCACACCTATCCGACGAGCAGGACACACGCCAGTAATGCGTGTCCCCGTAGTCTTTCACGTATGCTTTCGCTTCGCCCCCGCAGAACGGGCAAGGCTCCAGGCCGACGAACTCGGCCATTGTCATCTTCATGGTCATTCGCCCACTACCTTCACAACTCCGTCTTGGCATCCGACTGCCATAGCCATGCCATCAACCGTGCTCACCGTATTGGTGTTGTACGCTGGGTCTATTCCCGTGAACGTTACCTTCGGAGTAGCATCCCAGTGGTTCGTTAGCTTTGTCGTATCGACCCATGTGGCCTGCGGGTACGTGATGCTCGGGTAATTGGACTTCACCCTGTACTCGGTCATCGCATCGAGGATCACTTCGCGCAAAGATTGACGCGCCTTGTTGTCCCCGCCGCCGCACTCCATGTTGATGTAGGCTTCGAGGATATTCTCTGCCTGTTCTCGGTTCATTTGTCCACCACCTTCGCTCCGCAGTTCGGGCAGTAGTTCGGTAAGTCTTGTACGGTAGGCACCATGCAATCATGACCGCATGTGAGCCACACTCTCGCATGGTCGCCCTCGGTTGACCACCCGCGTTCTTCTTGTTCGCACGTCCTGCCAGCTTCCAGCTCCGCTACCCGCTTCTCCAACTCGTTCACTTCGTCGCACAGCTCCCCGTTTGTCGCTTTCAGCTTCTCGGCGTTCACGTATTCCACTCCGTCGACCGTCACGCTCCTGACCTCGCGCCCGTTGGCGTTGAAGGGCCAGTTGAAGGCTATCTCATCCGGATCGGTCCACTCGACTATGAGGCGGGACACTCCTGGGTACTCGTCGGTCATCGCCGCCTCCTCTTCGGCGCCCTCTTCTTCTCGATGCACTTGCTCTCGAAGAGCGCGTTGTCCTTCCACATGCACTGGTAGCACTTGAGCGACCTCCCGCTCTCCATCTTCGGCTCGGGAGGGAAGTCGCGCACGTGCTTGGTCTCGCCGCACTTGATGCAGGTCCTCGTCAAACTGTTCATGCGGCCCCCTAGTTGCTCGGCGCACCCGCCACGGCGAAGTCGTGGACGTGGGCTCCCTGGCCGAAATCGTAGATAACAGCCTCTCCCTTGCCCGTGTCGACGACGTCGCCGTACTGGTAACCCTGACCCGTGTCAGGGTTCACATCGTTGATGTCGACGCCGATGACGTACCTGCCGTTGGTATCGTGGTAGTAGCCCTCGGAATCGACCGTCCACTCACTCGCCATGTAATGCCTGCTGGCATCGTAGTACGTCTCGAGGTAGCCATCGTGCCACCCCGGCATGTACCTGGAGGGACCGTCCGTGTTGTACGCATCGGAGTATTCCGCGTAATAGGTGCCGCCCGAATAGCTCGGCGCGTAGTACGCTTGCGCGTAGTACGCTTGCTCGGCTTCCCACGCCGCCTGTTCCTCGGCGAGCCGCGCCGCTTCCTCTTCGGCGAGACGCTGCTCGTACTTTTCCACCATCTTGTCGTGGAGTTGCCGCAGCTTTTCCAACCGCATCTCTTCGAGCGCCCTGTTGTTCGTCACGTCGTTGGGATGGACCACGAAGGCGTAGTCCGGCTTCGACGCTAACTCGACCGCCTCGGCTGGCTTGACCAGTGTGACGAGCGCGATGCAGACGGCGATCAGCAGCGTCGTGGCGACAATTGCGGCGCTTGCGAGCCTTTCCTCTCTCATAGCTACTCCCATCCTGTGAAAATCTCGGGGAACTGCTCCGGGTGAACCCCACCAGCCTGGAACTTGAGCTGCTTAACCTTCTCGCCCAACATGTACGCATTCCATGCCTTGACGATAAGTGCAGCTACGATGTTCTGCGGGAGCCTTCCATCTTTGCGCTGCGCGTTAGACGAGAGCTTGTCTTTAAGAAGCCCGACGTTCCAATCAGCCTCGTAGTCACCCTTGAGCATTCCGACAAACGCTGTATACGACTCGACGTCAGCACTCCTGAACGCATCGAAAACGACGCCAAGGGTCCCGTTCGAGACTCCCTTATACTTCGACGCCACAACCATGCAATCGTGGACAATGGGTTTAATGCGGGAGTCGTAGTTCGCAATAATGAAGTCGAGGGTCTCTGCCGTCGTCAACGTGTCGCTGTTCTTCTTCCCGAAAACCGCGCTGATACCACGCTTTTCGGCTCGACACAACGCCGTTCCAACTGTAGACACCTTGGTAGAGTTCTTGTATCCGAGCATCTTGAGGAAGTCGGCGACCTGGCGCTTGACTCCCCCGTCCATCGCAACCTGCCACTCCTTCTTGAAACCCCTTGCAACGAACACTACGATCGGCTTGCCGGTCTTGACGCATGCCGTGAGCCTGTTCTGCCCGTTGAGGAGCTCGCCTTCGTCGGAGAAAACCAGCATGTCATTCGTGAGAACCCACTCGCCGTTCTCGATGGCGTCCTCCAGCGGCTCGCGCTTGAGGCTCCTGTTGTTGACGTTCGTCTCGAGCATTGCAATTGCCGTGCTCGGAGTTATTACCTCCAGGCAAACGGTCACTCCTGGAAATTTGTCCCAAGCCTTGATTCCGTACACGTACTCGAACCTCATTCCTTTACCGCCTTCCTCACGGCGTCGACGACCTTCTTGCGCTCCTTCGCCATGAAGGTCGTGAACTCCTCCAGATTCTTCTTCCCCGCTTTGTCGGCCAGTCGGTCGTGCACGAACCCAGCCGCATCTTGGACGGTCCCGAAGTAGTTCGGCATCGCAACCCAGTCGACTTCCCCCGCCCTCTTGTTCTTCTTCGGGTCGGAGTTCTCCTTGATTTCGCGGAGCTGGTGCACTTGCCAGTTCATCGAGTCGATTCTCACGACCTTCCAATCATCGTGGAGCAATATCTCGGTTCTATCCATCTGCCACCTCGTTTGAAATTCGTTTCTGGGGAACCTCGCGCACCGTGACGGCGCGATAAGAGCATTCCCCTAGTCCTTAGTCGTTTCGCACATTCCGTCCGCCCTGACGAAGACGCGGCCCCGCCACTTCATCGTCGTGACCATGTCGGTCACCGATTCGGGAAGGAGGTCGAACATGTCATCGACCTCCAGCAGGTACGGCGGACCGCCTTGGGCCTTCGCCAGCTTCTTCAAGTTGATTTCTGGCACCTCGTATGCCATCCTCGAGCAATCGCTCATCTCGAATCCCTCTCAATCCTCTCGGGCTCGTCCCAGAAGAGCTCCTCTACGTAGTCGTTCTCGAGCAGCCTCTCCCTAGCCTCGGGCCTCAGCAGGTCCCAGGCCGCATGGAGCGCCGCGTTCGCCTTCGCCAGCTCCCCTTCGAGGAAGGCCATGTCCTTGTCGGCGCAGAGGAGGTCGTCCCTGAGACCTTCCATCTCCCTGCCCATCATCTCCATGTCCTTCCTGAGCCACTGTTCCGTGTAGTAGCTGTTATGGCTCATCTCGCACCTCCCAAAATGCTGTGCTCCTGC
>Ga0310786_10007760_pt1 | contig 13910 bp, 5 predicted proteins | sample AusTroGonzalo_MG_FD_203881 | JGI IMG/M metagenome (GOLD analysis project Ga0310786, IMG submission 203881) | Bovine rumen microbial communities from tropical cattle in Woodstock, Queensland, Australia - Gonzalo_03 (v2) (version 2) | ecosystem: Host-associated > Mammals > Digestive system >... | reverse complement strand
TATGTTTCCGTTGCACAGCGCATCGGCATCCCACCGAAGACCGCAGAGAAATTCATTGCGGCTTTCAAAAAGCAGGGATTAATACTGCATGAGGCACAAAACAAGTATCTAAAACAGAGTTAATTTTGCACCTTTCAAAAGCCCCTGAAATACGGGGCTTTTTTTGTTGCATTAATTTCTTCAGATTTCCAGCTCTTTCGCATTAATTGTTGTACCTTTGCAGCTTATATTTATAATTCCCCGCCAATGATAATCAACTACTTGACACTCCAACCGAAGCAGACTTCCGTAACGCTTCAATTGTTCACAGACAAAAAGAGAGAATCCCATCCTGAAATCGTCTTCCCGGAAGAGTTTCCGCAATTATGGGAACAGCATCAAGAGTTGTCTGATGTTCAATGGCTATTCTTTTCCCTAACCCATCCTCACCATTGCCAAGGCAATTCCTATGAAGCAGAAATCCATTTGGATGAGTCATTACGAATAGCTAAACACATTATCAGCCAACAGCTTTATCTCTATTTCAAGAAATCAACTATTGTCGCGACCGATAAAGTGGATAATGTTGAAATTTGGGTGAAAAAAGCGAGTCAGAGTAATCCCAACGCAACCGAGTATGACCGTTTCTCCCTTGTGCCTGTTCATGCCAACTTTACTTCAGGTTGGGAATTGCTTGTTTCTTTCAATGGATCTTCGTTGGTTTACAACACAGCCATCGATTCCCTTGATTTGAGAACCGAAAGCTATCGTGTGGTGGCTGGCGGTGAGGTTGTGAAACACAAGCATTTGTCACCCGAACAGAAACAGAATATCACCAGTATTTATCCAGTTATCAATCGCGAACTGTCAATAGAATTGGGTATCTCCGAAATCCGCACACGCAATACCGACCGTTATACCACTACTCGTGACCATATTCTCCGTTTCATCAACCAGCACATCCTTACTCCCGACTTTCAGGCACTATTCTCCACCTCTTCCGAATTGCTTGAAGTTCCCGACGAGAGAATCTCATGCGTCTCAAAAGGCTCCAATATATTGCGTTTCGCCAATGGTAATACTGGCTTCGACCCTTACGGTGGATTGATGAACCATGGCCCTTACCAACCTACTGCAAAACCGAAGGTCAAGTTTTTCTTTATTGCCCACGAGTCTGATGTTTCCATTTGCAAAAAACTGTATGAGGTTTTTATGAGGGGTTTCGCCTCTTTCCCCAAGCTCTCTATTTTCATCAAACAAGAGTTCAACACCGAACCCAACGGCAGCATCTATTTCAAGAATACCTCAACTGCGATTGAAGAAATTCAAGAACAATTGCGAAATAAGAAATTTGTCGAAGGTGCTTACTATGTTGCCATCTATGTAAGCCCTGTTTCTCGCGATGATGCGTACAACCCCAACCACAATTTGTATTTCAAATTGAAAGAAGTACTGCTCAACTGGAGTATCACTTCGCAGGTCATTTACAAAGACCGTCCAGCCGACGACAAGTTCAAATTTCATCTGGCCAATATAGCCACGGCTATTTTGGGCAAGATTGGTGGCATACCCTGGCTGTTGAACAGCACCCATACCAATTCCGACCTCATCATAGGGGTCGGTGCTTTCCGTTCCGAACAAGTGGGTGCGCGATATGTGGGAAGTGCTTTCTGTTTCGGCAACGATGGTTTGTTCCGCAACTTCGATTGCTACCGCGACAACGACCTTGAACATCTTGTGGCCGACATCCGCAAAGCTATTGGCTATTTTGTTGTTCAAAATCAGGAACAATACCCCAAGCGGCTCATCATCCATTATTACAAGACAATGAGTGAGCGCGAGGCAAAGCCTATCACTGACATGTTGAACACACTTGGTTTCAACATCCCCATTTATGTTGTCACTATCAACAAAACCGAGACAAGTGATATAGTAATGTTCGACGAAAACCAAACGGGACTCATGCCTTTGAGCGGCACCATCCTCAAAATTCGCCACAATCAGTTTTTGCTTTACAACAACTCTCGTTATTACAATAATCAAAATTGCGACATGCTTTTCCCTATTCGTGTCAGGCTCTCCAAAATCGAACAAAATGAAGTCGTTGATATGGACATGGGAGAAGTGAAAGCTCTTTTGAATCAGGTTTATAAATTCAGTCGCATCTATTGGAAATCAGTCAAACAGAAGAACCTGCCCATAACTATCAAATATCCCGAAATGGTTGCTGAGATAGTACCACATTTCACCAGTGCCGAGCTCCCGAGCTTCGGCAAAAATAACCTGTGGTTCTTGTAAAAGTTCGGTATTACAATGCTTTACACCTCATCCCATGCCCCCGCCAAGCATGGGATTTTTCTATCCTTTTTCTTTTTTATTTATATTTTCTCTATTTTTGCCTTGTCTTTCGCAAATGCAAAGCGCAAGACAAGACATATTGGCGAAATAGATAGCAGTATCTAATTCTGAGAAGTTCTACATATACAATCTTCCAAGTAGTCACGGACTTCGAGGGATGGGGATACGCCATTACTGGCGTACCCTTTCCTTTTCGTTCCGTGACAGGGTTTTCCGGAAGATTGTCCCTATGTAGAAGCGAACAAGGTTAAGGGTGCGCTTCTTTTTGTCCCTATAGGTCTATGATACAATAGGTTACAATCTTCCGAACATGATTGAAGTCGGCAACATAATCAAGAATCTCATCACCTCTGAATCGGTGATAGTTACCAAAGTGCAGCCCTTGGGCAGTCACTTTTCCATCAGTTACAAAGGTGTCAACTCCAACATGGCCAACAGCGTCATTCTTGCTGCCGACAAGCTGAATGGGTTGGAAATCGTGGCCGACGAAGGCAAGTTCAACTTTAAGGGCGACCCGAACAAATTCAAACTTTTCGCCGAAGCTGAGCGCATCAAAACTGCCTATCAGTTCGACCCGCTCTTTGCCATCAATTGCAGCGTCGTTGACCCCTTGCCCCATCAAGTCGAAGCAGTCTATAAATTCCTGCTGCCACAGCCAAGGATTCGCTTTTTGCTTGCCGACGATACAGGTGCTGGAAAAACCATTATGACAGGTCTGCTCATCAAGGAAATGATTATGCGCAAGATGGTACAGCGAATCCTTATAGTCACTCCTGGTGGATTGACCAAACAATGGCAAGAGGACGAAATGGGCGTTAAGTTCAATCTGCCTTTTACTCTCGTCAATAGTGAGGTCTTCAATTCCGACCCGACTATTTTCCAAACCCACGACCGCATTGTGGCCTCCATCGACCTCATTTGTCGTGACAAATACATGAAGGTACTTGAAAACACCAACTGGGATTTGGTCATCTTCGATGAGGCACACAAACTCTCGGCATACGAGTATGGCCTGAAAACCTATCGCTCACGCCGTTACGAAGCAGCGTTCACGCTCTCCCAACGCTGTGAGCATATCCTTTTATTGACCGCTACGCCTCATCGTGGCCGTCAGGACACCTTCAAGCGTCTGCTCCAGCTTCTCGATGAAGACATCTTTGCCACAGCCGACATCGCTGCCGACCGCGTGAAGGAATTGAGCCGCGACGGCCTTAATAAGTTCTTCATCCGTCGTCTGAAAGAAGACATGAAGGACTGGAACGGCAACCAGCTCTATGTCAAACGAGCCACACGCACCGTGTCCTACCAGCTTACTCCAGAGGAAAAGAACCTATACGATGCGGTAACCAAATACCTCACCAAGCGCAAGGAGGAAGCCATCTCCACCAAGAACATCCATGTCACTCTCGCGCTCGCTGTTATGCAGCGTCGCTTGGTCAGTTCCATCTTCGCCATCAAAAACACCCTGCAACGCCGTTGGACTGCCCTTCAGGAACTTGTTGACGAACTTGACAAAAACCCCGCTCTTTGGAACCAGAAGGAGAAGCTTGATGACATTCTCGGCTATGAAACCGTTGATGACTATGAAGATCTTGACGATGATGAGAAGGATGCTCTTGACACCATCCTTTGCGACCCCAAGAAACTGAAATGGTTTACCACAGCATCCAGCCCCAAGGAGCTGAAGCGCGAAGCCGAAGAGGTGAAGTCCCTCTATGAAATGGCCAACAGCCTTTACATGCAGAATCAGGAAGAGAAGAAGTATCAGGAATTGAAGCAATTGCTGAAAAGCCAAGGCGTTGTTGACGGCGAAAAGTTGGTGCTTTTCACCGAGCATAAAGACACGCTGCTCTACCTGCAAGACCGACTGAAAAACAACGGTTACAAAGTCACCACCATCCACGGCGGAATGTCGGTTGACGAACGCCGCGAGTCGCAACTGAAATTCATGACCGACGAGGCTCAAATCCTCATCGCCACCGATGCCGCAGGTGAAGGTATCAACCTCCAGTTCTGCCGTCTGCTTATCAATTGGGACATCCCGTGGAATCCCAACCGCCTCGAACAGCGTATGGGTCGTGTTCACCGTTATGGCCAAAAGCGTGATGTGTTGGTGTTCAATATGGTGGCTGACAATACCCGCGAAGGCCAAGTCTTGGCCAAGTTGCTTCAAAAGCTCGACAACATCCGCGAGGACTTGGGCGATGACCGTGTCTATGATGTCATCCAAGATGTATTGAAAGGCATTTCGCTCGAAGACATCATTTCCTCTGTTTTTGATGGGAGGGAGTCGCAGCTCGACGCTTTCATCAGTCAGGACAATGAGCAAATCAAGGATATTTTCAAGAAGAAGATTGACGAAAACACCAAGTCCATGGCCACCAGCAAAGTGGATTTCAAGGATGCCATGCGATTGAAGGAAGACTCCGACGAGAAGCGTTTACAGCCCATCTATATTCGCCTCTTCTTCGAAAAGGCATTCCGATTCCTTGGCGGTGAGTATGAGCTGGTGAAAGATGGCATCTACCGCATCACCAAGGTGCCGCAGGTCATTTCTGACCGTCTGAAAAGCGATTATAACATCTATTCCGACAATGTTACGAAGCTGCTCTTCTGCTTCGACAAGCATATCTTCCTCGACTACAGCAACGCCAATTCCCTCATGGGTAAGGCGCATTATATCAATCCGGGGAATCCGCTTTTCGATTGCCTTGTCGATACCATCCGCGACCTTTACCATGATGAAATGCTCAAAGGCACTGTGTTGGTTTCACCCGAGGACAAGGAAGCTTATTTGGCGTTCTATGTGAAGAACCGAATCACCGACAACCGCCCATCAAAAGAGGGCGACAATGTGGCAAACGAAAACCTTGCTCTGGTCTGTCAAGACAGCCAAGGCAATTTCTCGGTCACTTCACCTGCCAAGCTCATTGACCTTGACATTCCTTCCCAATACGCCAAACAGATAGATACGCCCGAAGTGAAAGACGAGCAGGAGGTGCTGGCATGGTCGTTTGAGCATATTACTATCCCACTCTTTGAGGAAACAAAGCTCCGTGTTGAAGAAGATAATCTAACCCGCCGCCAGTATCTCGAAGAGGCTTTCCATCGTGTCATCGAGGACATTGACAGCGAAATCAATGAGCTGCAAGGCAAGACATTGATGAGCGACAACGAAAAGCTTCAGGAGAAGTTGCAACGCAAATACGAGTTGCGAGAGCAAACCGTCCAAAAAAGCCAACAGCGGCTACATGAGTTGGAAAACATGGTGGAGTTGCAGCAACGCCCTCCCGAAGTGTTGGGCTGTGCCTATGTCGTTCCGCTCAATCAGATGGAATACCAAAGCCATTTCGGTATGAGCCGCGATGATGAGGTAGAAGCCATAGCTATGCAAACGGCCATGGAATACGAATCTGGCGAAGGCCGCACCCCTACCGATGTATCAAAGGACAATGTGGGCTACGACATCCGCAGCGTTGCCCCCGATGGTCAAAAACGCTATATCGAAGTGAAAGGCCGTGCGGGTTGTGATGGCGTGATGCTCTCCGAAAACGAATGGAACCGTCTCACCCAGTTGGGCACCCGTGCATGGCTCTACATTGTCACCGATTGCAAGGCCAATCCGCAACTGCACATCATTAACGACCCGGGCAACACCCTCGATTTCGAGAAAACGGTCAAGGGTGTGCAATACTATCTGCCTTTGGAAAATTGGAAAAACAAAGAAACTAAACAGTAGAAATGATGAAACCCAAAAAGCTCATAGAAGTGGCTATGCCCATCAAAGAAATCTCTGCCGAAAGCGTCAGAGACAAGTCCATCCGACATGGACACATTTCCACCCTGCATCTTTGGTGGGCGCGTCGTCCGCTGCCAGTATGCCGTGCTGTCGTTTTTGCCAGCCTTGTGCCTGACCCACTTGACGAAAACTGCCCACAGGCTTTTAAGGATGCCGTCGCCAATTTGCTAAAAGGTTCTCTTTACAAGCCTTATGACGATATTCCCTATACTTCCGTCATCGACCGCATGGACGACAACCTGCGCCATCGTCTGATGATGTTCATTGGCAAGTTTTCTAACAAGTGCCAAGCGAATATGATTGCTGGCAAGAGTACTTCGCCCGCCGACCAGCTCGCCGAAGGTTCGCTCATCAAATGGGAAAACAAGAACAACGAAGCCGTCTTGGGTATTGCCCGAAAGTTGATTTGGGTTGCTTTTCATGCCGAACGCGATGCCAACCTATCCTTCGAGAAGTTGAGCAACCAATTTGATAAAGCCTATCGAGCCATCAAAGAGGCCGAAAAGTCGCTCTATGATATGCCTGACCGCCATTTGGCTACCGCCGAAGTGCAACAAGCTGAATCCCGATTGAAAGAGGCTATCGATGCTTTCCAGCAGCAGATGCCCTCCGTGTTCGACCCCTTCGCGGGTGGTGGTGCCATTCCGCTCGAAGCTGCCCGATTGGGTTGCCGCAGCTATGGCAACGACATTAATCCAGTGGCACACATTATCGAACGAGGTTCTGCCGAGTTTCCTCAGCGTTACGGCAAATCTATTCGCTACAGCGAAACCGAGTTCCGCCGTATCTATGGCGAAGAAGGCGTGACTATGCTTGTTCAAAAAGGAATCCCTTTCTTTAATGGCTTCGTCTTAATCCCCAACCGACTGGCTTGGGATGTAGAATTTTATGCCAAACGCATCCTCCGTGAGACAGAAAAGGAAGTAGGATGGATGTATCCCGCTGATGAAAATGGAAATAAGCCTATTGCATTTTATTGGGTAAGAACAGCAAAATGCTCAAATCCAAGTTGTAGAGCTGAAGTTCCCATGCTAAAAGGATTTGATTTAGTGGATACCAAGACAAAACACATTTGTTTAGAGCCAATTATCAGTGGGAAAAGCATAACATTTGAAATCAGACAAGGCAAAAGTGATAAAGAAGGATGGTTTAATAGAAAGGGATTAAAATGTCCTTGCTGTGGAAACACGACAGCAGTTGATAATATTAAAGAGCAATCAAAAAATAAGCTTTCTGAAAGAATTGTTGCTGCAATTTACGAAACCCAAAACGGGAAAACCTTTTCAATACTAAAAGATACTTTGAAGATACCAACAATTAAGGACTTGGATTTACCTACAGAGAACATGGTGGTTCAATCTGATTTGATTAGCGGAAGAGGATGGTACATCGATAAATGGTCTCAAATGTTTTCTGATAGACAAGCCTTTATGTTGAACACATTTGTAAACAATTATAAAACTGTATGTAACGAATTACAAGGAACAGATTATAAAAAAGCACTTCTTACTTATTTGGCTCTTTGGTTTGATAGAATTGCGCTGATTAATACTTCGTTTGGAAGATGGCATGTTGGTCGTGAAACTATGGAACATCCATATAGTCGACAAGCCATCGCTATGGTAACTGATTATCCAGAATCCAATCCGTTTTGCTCAAATTCAGGTAGCGCAATGAATATGCTTGAATGGATTTTGAGATATTTAGATTCAGAAAGTAGCATCGAGTTCCCCGCATTATTCGCAAACGCTTCCAGTGGTGAAAAGACACAGTTTCAACATAAAGAATTAACAGCCGTAGTTACAGATCCTCCTTATTACGATGCTATTGCATACGGTGATATTTCAGACTTTTTCTATGTTTGGATGAAAAAGACTTTAAGTGAAGTCTATAGTTCTAATTTTACAACCCCACTCACTCCAAAAACAGATGAATGTACCGCACTAAAACATCATCATAACAATAATGAAATTGAGGCTAAAAGGCATTTCGAAAACAAGCTTACGCAGATTTTTGATGCTATTGAAGAACAGACTTCCGATGTTGTAAGTATTATGTTTGCACATCAAAGTACTGAAGCATGGACAACTTTGTGCAACTCCATTTTAGAAGCCAGAATGAATATCACGGGAAGTTGGCCAATGGACACGGAAATGATAAGCCGTTCTTTAGCTCTCGCTGGTTCAGCATTAGAGTCTTCTGTTACTGTTTCCTGTCGTCCCTCACAGCGTCAAGGCTTTGCGGAATACAAAGAGGTGAAAAAAGCCATTGAAAAGAATGTGCATGAGGAAGTAAACAAGCTTTATGAGTTAGGCTTCCGTGGAGCAGACTTGCTTACTGCCTGTTTCGGTCAAGCCGTCAGCGAGTTTGGCAAATACGAAACCGTCGAAAAGAGCAATGGCGATAAGGTCACTGTGGCCGAGTTGCTCGAACTGGCTCGCGAAGCGGCCTTCAACGCCCTCATTGAAGGCGTTCAAGGTGACAATTTTACAAAGTTCTACCTTGGCTGGCTCCAGCTTAACGGGATGGGCGAAACTGATTATGACGATGTCACCAAGTTTACCCGTGTCGGCCTTCCTATCGATATTAAGGATGTGTTCGACCAAGGTCTGTTGGTCAAGGAGCCAGGTGGCAACAAACAGCATTTGGCCACCGCTGCCGAACACCTCGAAGGCGACCACATCGCTGGCACCCATCCTGAAGACTTGCTTATAGACCAAGCTCATCGAGCTATCTTGATGTATAAGGACGGAAACCGTACCATTTTACTCAAACTCTTGCGCGACATCAATGCACTGGATGCCAACGCTCCCTTCTGGCGTTTGCTGGCTTCACTCAAAGAATTGCTACCCGCCAACGACGACCTGAAACAAGTGCAAGGTCTCCTGCAAAACGGCGAAGACCTCCGTCAATCCAGCCGTCAGAATCAACAACCCACTGAAACCCAAACCTCATTAGAATTATAGTCCCGCTTCTCGCGTCAATATGAAAAATAAAAAATCGAGATATGAATGAGAATGTATTTAAGGCTTTAGGCATCTTCTTGGAAACGATGCGCCCTTATGTGGTTAGTGTCCTGCAAAAATACTACCCCAACGAGCTTTGGGAAGGCGTATTGTATGCCAAGCTCAGTGCCGACAAGCAAGCCGCTTGGAATCGTAACGCCAAAGAAATACAAAAAACAAAAGCACCAAGTCTTGGTCTCATCGACTTCAGCAACCTCACTTCTTTCGCTTTTAGCTTCAAGGATTTGTTGGTGAAGGAGTTCGGCGAAGCCAAACAAGCCAACAAGTTTATCAGCTGTGTGCAAGAACTTGAAGACACCCGCAATAAGTGCCAACATTACCAGCCCATTGATGAGGACGAAACCATCCGCACTTACGGCAACATTAAGCTGGTGGCGCGTCTTATTGGCGATGATGACCTTTACGACGAAGTGACCCGCATTTCGGCACCCAAGGCAAAGCCTGTGGAACAGCCCGTCGTCAAACCTGTGCAAGTGCAATCTGAATCCGTCATAGACGAAAATAGTCAGGTAACACCTTGGTTTGCCAATGTCATTCCACATTATGACATCAGTCGTGCCATTCTTGATGAATCCATCTTCGCTGCCAACCTCGGTGATGTGGCTATGGGTACAGCCCCAGAGGTCTATACCAACTCGGCTTCTTTCTTTGAAAAGACCTATGTCACTCACGGCTTGCGCGACATCGCTACTCGTGTGGTTACAGCCTTAAATGGTGGAGTAACCGAAAACCGTGTCATCTCGCTCAAAACAGGTTTTGGTGGTGGTAAGACCCACACCTTAATCACGCTCTATCATATCGTCAAATGCGGCACCAAAATGGCCTCGATGGAATCCTGCCGCGACCTTCTCAAAAATGGTTTAGTGCCTGAATTTGACAACGCCAAAGTCGCTGTCTTCACCAACAACACAACGGATGTCGCCCAAGGTCGACAAACCGAAGAAGGCATTACCATCAACACCATCTGGGGCGAAATTGCCTACCAGTTGGGAGGTGTTGAGGCATATAACCGCATCGCCGAAAACGACCGCGACCGCATAGCACCTTCAAGTGGCGTATTCCAGCCCATTCTTGAAGCCACCAAACCCGCCATGATTCTCATTGATGAGTTGGCTGACTATTGCGTCAAAGCATCGGCCAAAAAGGTGGGTTTAGGCAACCTCTATTCCCAGACGCTCAGCTTCGTTCAAACCCTTACAGAGATGGTGGCAAGTGTGCCGCAAAGTTTGCTTATCGTCACCTTGCCTGAAAGCATTATCGAAGTGGCTTCTTCGGACATCGGGCAAAATATTCTCACCTCTCTCGAACAAAGGGTCATCCGTGTTGGTTCAGCTATCAAACCCATTGACGATGAAGAGGTGTTTGAAGTGGTGCGTCGCCGTTTGTTCGATGAAATCATAGATCAGAATGTGGTGGAGCAGGTTGTTCGTCGCTACCAGCGCATGTACCACAACCGATACAACGACCTCCCCGCCCAAAGTGACAACAATGCTTACGCCGAGAAGATGCGCAAGTCGTATCCCTTCCATCCAGAACTTATCGATATGTTCCGCTTGCGCTGGGGCAGCGACCCGCATTTCCAGCGTACCCGAGGTGTTTTGCGGCTGCTGGCCTCCATTGTTCAGGACTTGTGGCGTCGCCGCCAGAATCTGACGGGCACCCAAGCCCTCATTCACACCAGCGACATCAATTTGGAGAATCTGCCAACACTCACTGGCCTCATCACCGACCTCATGGGCAGTCAATGGGAAGCCGTTATGCAAGCCGATGTCTATGGTTCAGCCAGCAATGCCTTCAAGATTGATTCCAATGAACTTGGTTCGAACATTGGCCAATTCAACCTGACCCAAGGTATTGCCAACACAATTCTATTGGCATCCATCGGCACTCCCACTAACAACGGCATCACCATCAAGGAGCTAAAACTCTGTATGTTGAAGCCCAATGCCTTCAACCATAACGACATTGACGGAGCTTTGAATAAATACGAGCAGGTAGCGCATTATCTCCATTATTCCAACATCGGCGAGAAACGCTATTGGTTCCACTCCAAACCCAACATTAACATCATCCTAAATCAGGCCAAGACCGAAATTAGTAACGATGAAATCCGTGCTGAAATCGTCAAGCGTCTGAAAAACAGTTGCGCCTTCATCACCGACCCCAAGACTCTCATTGCGCCAACCAGCGACATTCCAGAGCAAAAAGCCCTTACTTTGGTTGTGCTTGACCCAATCTATGCTGTCCCCATTGATAGGTTAAGCCCAACCGTTGAAACCTATGTGAAAAACAATGCCTTAAAGCGTGGCGATACTGACCGACTCTATCGCAACACCATGCTTTATCTCGTTTGCTCCGAGCAAGGCAAGGGAAATCTTGACCTAAAGATTCGTGAGTATCTTGGTTGCGTCAAGGTGCAGAATGTGTATGCTGCATCCATCGAACGCGACCAGCGCGATGAAATCCAAAAACGCCGCGAAGCTTTCGACAAAGACGCTTATGCAGCCTTGGTGCAAGCATACGCCGTCGTGCTGCGTTATACCTTCGGTGAAGGATTCCTTCGCTATGATGTGAAAAACTATGCTTCAGACTTCTCTTCACAGATTATGCAGAATATCATGGGTGAGTTGAAGGAAGAAGAATGGATTCTCGACTCCATAGGTCGTGGCATCCTCTCCAAGCATAACCTGTTGCCCACCGTCGATAATCCTATTCGTGTAAGAGACTTCTACGAAGCTTTCTTGAAGTTTGATGATAAACCGATGATTTCTGGCTCCGAAGCCGTCATTCAAACCGTCAACCGCTATTGCTCCGAAGGTCTGTTCAATGTTGCTTCGGGTGAAGCAGGAAAATATGAAACGGTATATAGCCACACTAAAGTTCCCTTCCTCAATGTCAACGATGAGGATTATTGGTTGGTCGATGTTAGTGTGAAGAAAGAGGAATCCACACCGCCGCCAGGCAATGGAAGTGGAAATGAAGGTGGAAGCGCAACAGGAAATGAAACAGGAAATGGGGGTGGAACAAAACCTGAACCACCAACTCCTCCAGCTGGTGCCAAACAATATCGCAAAATCAAAATCAGTGGCACAATAGCCAAAGAACAGTGGACGCAATTATGGATGAGCTTCCTTGTCCCGTTGAAGGACAACGGTCTTCACATCTCCGTCGAGTTCGAAGCCCAAACCACCGACAAGAATCCTTTGGACGAAAACTCTCACACCGTCAAGTGCGTCAAAGAATCCGCCGCCCAACTCGGCCTGTCGTTCGACGCAGAAGAGAAGTGAAACAGGTAATAACCTCGAAGAATCATGGAAAAGAGAGAGGGACTTTTCATTTATAGAGTGGAGGTACTCGTTGCATTCGATAGAATCGCCGACATTTGTGTTCCTATAGAATTTTCTGATAATAGTGCCCGTATTCTTGACTACAACAATGCGACTGGCAGTTGGAGTGATTATTCATCTCACCGTATAGACAACTATGTATCCAAATCAGAAGATGATTTCTTTGCAGAACTTCAAGATCAATTATCTCCTATACTTTCTGCACCCAAGATTTTTTTAAAAGAGTTACTGCCTATTTTGACGGGCTGTGGTGAAACATTTCCCCTAATATACAGACCCTTATTCTATCAATATCCAGATACGGTCTCTTTCATTCCGTTTGTTGACAATGCTCCAGCAAGAGAATACTACAAAGACCCTCCAATCAATAATCTTCAACAGTATAGTAACAGCCTTCGCCAATTAGAAATAATCCTTGATGATTTAGAGAGCATTTTTAGAGTATTAACGCCGAACAGGAGAAACAAAAAAGCATACGGGAACGCCATCCGCAATGTTATTATCATGGCCTGTACGGAAATAGATATGTTGATGAAATACACGCTAAAACAAAATGGGAAAGAATTAACAGACAACCAATATAATACCAACGAATATGTCAAGTTGCTTGAACCAATGCGGTTAAACGAATACCAGTTGAGCTTTAATAGACACGGTTTAGGTTTGTTTTCACCATTTTGGAGGTGGAGTAAGGACAATACTACAAAAAGTATTTGGTGGTATGATGCTTACAATAAGATTAAACACGACAGAGAAGGAAACTTCAAACTTGCCAATTTAGGTAATGCGGTAAATGCTGTAATGGCATTAGCTATTGTGTTAATTGCTCAATATGGTTATAGAAATGATTTGTGGGATGAAAAAGTTGGAAAGATTATTTGTGTAAAGAAAGAACCTCGGTGGGAATTGAAAAATTTCTATTATCCCCCTAATGAAGGAAATCCTTTTGTTGAAAAAGTATATTTTTGATAAAAAGATTTTCTCTGTAAAGTATCATTTTTGACATAAACTTTATCACCCTAATAGTCGTACAAATAACGAAAGAACGAAAAACACAGCTTCACCTATCCCAACCCCGTCAAGGTGTTCCGCCCCCAGCGAAGCGTTTGTCTTGTGGCCGTCAGTGCTACGGGCTATCATTCCGCTACGCCCACGGTTCGTACCTCTCTGTGGTCTCCGCTCCATTAACGCCTCTCCGCGCTGCCGTCCCCTGCGCCTGCTCGCATCGCTTTGGTGGCTCCACATCGTGTTTGTCCCGCCAGCCGCACAAGGCCTGCTGCTGCCATTCGCCGCTACGGTCGCTCACGGGCGTTGCCCACGCAAACGAACTCCCTTAGCTCTTACTGAGGTTCGCGCCCTGACAACTACCTTCCGCTCCGACGGGCAGACAATAGCTCCGTA
>Ga0310786_10007759_pt1 | contig 13913 bp, 13 predicted proteins | sample AusTroGonzalo_MG_FD_203881 | JGI IMG/M metagenome (GOLD analysis project Ga0310786, IMG submission 203881) | Bovine rumen microbial communities from tropical cattle in Woodstock, Queensland, Australia - Gonzalo_03 (v2) (version 2) | ecosystem: Host-associated > Mammals > Digestive system >... | reverse complement strand
CTTCCCAAGCGCCTTGAAGTTTTCCAGGAAGACTTAAAATCCAAGGTATAAAAGTTTCATTCCACCATTTTACAAGATCGTCTTTGATTTCTTTAACCTTTTTAACAATCCAAAGATTATTCCACCAAGTCCTAAAATCCTCAACTATTTTAATTATTCCTTTTATAGCAAGCGCGGCTAAAGTAACCATAAGTTTTAGTATAGGCTTAGTTAATTTATACAGGTCTGCAGTGGTTTCTGCCATATCGCCCAATGCTTTGACAATCTTCATTATACTATCATATAATTCAGGATTATCTTCTTTTATTTTATTAAGAGCAGCATTAAACGCCAAAAGTAAAAGAATACCTATGCCAAAATTGGTAAGGAGAGCTAAGGTGGCGACTGCAACAAGAGCCAAACCTATAGCAAATACTATTGTGCCAACGCCAAGAACCGCAAGAGAAATTCCCAATCCTGCAATAGCTGCTTCGGCTGGTGCTACAAGAGTCAAAAAATCATTAACATGCTGAACTAGAAATTCAAGAACAGCATTTGCAGCAGCCATATTATTTCCTAAAAGCACAACAGCAGCGGATAATACATAAACAGCGGTAGCTACAAGTAATACGCTAAGAGCTAAAGTTGCTATTCCAGGCGCTGTTAATGTGGCAGCTAATCCTAGGGCTCCTATGCCTATAGCTAATTTCGCCATTCCTAAAACTTGATCCCAAGTTACTTCTTCAAAGAATTTAAGAACTTTCCGTATATCATCAAGTGCTTTAGAAGCTGATTTAACAGTAGCTATTAAAAGCACTAAACCTCCAGAAGCTACCAAACCAGCAGTTCCTAAATTAAAGATGGCAAAAGATAAATATAATAAAACGCTTATAGGACCTACTAAATCGTAACTCATTAAATCTTTTAATGCCATTAAAGCTACTTTAAAAAGCTTATAATTCTTAAGGAACTTCTTTGAAGCATTTACCATGCCATCTACTGCTTTTTCAAAAGCAGTACTTACAATCTCGAAAGTCTTAGCAATAACAGCGCCTAATCCCATCAAAGCCAATAATATAGGAATAAAGAATGATAAACCGATGCCTATATTAACAAATGCTACTGATAAAAAGACAGAAGCTACCGATAACAGAGCAGCAAATCCTATAAATTTGCCCATAGCTTCAAATAAGGTGCTAGCATTCTCATTAAATTTGAGCAAATAAGGCTCAAAAGTTTCCATGCCGGCAACTAATTGAGTAAGAGCAGGTCCTAAAAGAGCCAAACTTACAGTTAAAGTAAGAATTGCTGTGACTGCTATGCCTACAATTAAAGCAAGTTTGCCTAAAGCTACCATAGGGATATTAGCTGCTGCCACAAGCTTCGCTAACCCTATAAAAACTGCTGCCATAGTGGCTATAAGCGCTGAAACAACTGCTAATTGACCAACAGCGCTCCAACTGACGTTAGCAACAGATAAGGCTACTAATAACGCGCTTATAGAGGCTATAATAGCAACGGCGCTCCATAAATACTTATTTAATTTTATAAATGAAGTATCGTCTATTTTTTGTTTCTGCACTAGCAAAGAAAGAGCGACAAATGAGCCAAGGATATTCGTTATAATAGCTATCATGCCTATAATAGCGTACATTGTTCCTATGTCGATCTCATTCTTGGACATTATTTTAGCAATTGATATAACACTTGCTACAGTAATTTTTATAGCAATACCAAATTGTATAAGAGCCTTTCCTAAAGCCTGCATTATTCTTGTGGTTGTATTTGTATAGGTTGTTATGCCGCCTATGTCGACACCTATTTTCTCAAATAATTTTCCGCCTACATTCATAGTGCTAGACATATTATATTGAGAAGAAAATTTTACAAATAAACCAACTAATAATAGAAATGCTGCCATCATAGCAGCGCATATACCTACAAGGCCTATAGCATTCTCTAAGGCTCCTGAAGGCATTTTTTCTGACATCTTGGCTATAGTCAGCATAGCGGCTATTATAAGGGCTATTGACCCAGCGATCATTAAAGCTGTCTGCCCCATAGATCTTATAATATCTGCTTTAAACTTTTGTTTGGCATATGTTTTAAGTGCTTTGCCAGCTGATGTAAAGAATGAAGAAATAGAATTAAATATGTTTCCTATTCCTGCTGCTATATTAGTAATAGCACGTATCATTTTAAATACAGCTACACCAATTAATATAGCAATAACAACACCAGCTATAGCTTTAGCAAAATCTGCAAATATAGCTATGGATTGACCTAAAGTATCACGCAATTTGTCATTCATGCTAGCTATACCAATGATTAAACCAGCTATAACAAATGCACCAATTGCTATGAATACAGTTGAAGGAGAATGAATTCCTAAAACCTTCTTTACAATTTCGATAAGGCCTGTGAAAAGTCCTTTAACGAATTCGCCTAAAGATTTAAATCCATTACTTAATCCTTCTTTAAAGCCTGAAATAACATTCTTTCCAAGCTCTAATAAAGTTGTAAATAAACCTTTAATAGAATCCCAAATTCCACCAGCCCATTCTTTAAATGCCGTTGCAAGCTCTGGCAATGTCATATTGCCTACTTTCGAAAGCCAATCAACTAAATTGGATAAAAGTTTAATGGGAAGAGCTATAACTGCGCCGAGTACAAGAAATGCTACACGTAAGGCTTCTATGCCAGAAGTAAAACCAGACGCGGCGTCAGCTCCTTCTGATAAAGGTTTAACTAATTTTAAAATATTAGTTAAAAGTTGTTTTGTAAAACGAACGGTTGGGCCTAAGAAAATATAAAGAAGTCTAGCTATTTCAAGTAAGCCTTTAAGCGCGTGACCTAAAATTCGAGCTCCAGAAGAAACAGCCTCCATCAAAGGCTTATTTTCTTTTAATTTTTGAGTAAATTCTTTAAATTTTCTTGTAAGAGCAATTAAGACAGCAGCTACATTTCTAACTCCAGTTTCAGAGTCTTTAAGCTGAGGGAAAAATTCTCCCAGGACTTCTCCTATAGTTTTTCCTATTTGCTCTATTGTTTCCCAAATATTTTTAAGTCCTTCAATAAGATCTTTTCTTCCATCAAGGGCTTTCCATATTTGAAGTACCTCATTGCGAAGCTCTCCAGCTCGTACGAACAAGGTATATAAAATCTCAGCAAATTCTGTCCAAAACTGTTTAGCTTCCTTATAATCGCCTATAATATATTCATAGGTTTTTATCCAACCAGTTTTAATAGCATCACCAACATAATTTATAGCATCTCCGAGTGTCTTAGATTCATATGAGGCTTCAAACGCTCTTCTTCCTAAATCATATTCAGCAGATGCTAATTTTTCTAACGTCTTTAAAGTCTCTTCTCCTTCAAGACCTAAATCCGCCATTGCTTCTTCAACAGTTTTAGTTCCTTCTGCTAAAGGATTAATAGCATCATATAATAAATCATGAACCGATTTATCTGTTTCCTTTGAAAGTGCTATAATTTCCTGAGAAAATCCGCCATATCTATCAAGCGCAGATATCAAAACGTCAGATGTAAACCAGTCTTCAGATAACGTATCTCTGAAATTACTTACAGTTACCTGCATCTTTCCGTTTAGCGTCTTTACAACGCCATTGGCATCTTTCTGAAGTTTGCCTAAAGCAACTGCTGCGTCTATTACTGATTCTTTAAACTCAACAGTAGCCATATTGGCATTTTCAATTGACATCCAGTCTCTTGTAAGCATTCTACCTACGCCCAAAGACTGAGAAATGTTATACATAGCTCTTGACATCTGTTCAGCATTAGCTCCAGATAAGTTAGCCCATGTGGCTATACCTTCCATAGCTTTAACTGATGTCTTTAAATCTATGTTTTGAGACGTAAATTTGCCAATGTTATTAACCATAACTTGGTAAGACGCAGACGTCTCATCTGTAAATGCCATAAGTTCTTCTAACTGTCCATTTACATACTTCATTTGGTCGGCCATTAAGCCAGCTGCTGTATATAATTGTCCAGTAGAATCGACTAAATTTCTAACTTTTTCATCTCCACGTTCAAGGGCGTCTGCCATATCCTGAAATTGGTTTCTTGTAGCTGCCATAATAGTCTGCACAGACGTTACCTTTTCAGCATAAGCGCTCCAGCCTTGAACCAGCGGATCTATAGTCATTCTTCTAAGCGAAGAAGAGACAAAATTTTCTATTTTAGCGCCGATATTTAATAGAGCTCCAACGGCAACAGTCTGCATAGTTTGAAAGGTATTTCCTAAACCAGCAAGAGCCTTCTGTAAACCATTGAAATTTTCACCATTTAATTTATCGGCATATTTTTCAAATTTCTTTGTGTCGAGGGACTTTTCGAATTCCTCTAATGTCTTTTGCGATTTTTTAATATTCGGATCAAATTCCGAATTGTCAAATAACATCTCGACGATACGATCATCGATTATCGGCATTTAGTTAGTCACCTCTTTCCAAACATCTTTTGCAATTTTATCAAATATAGGTTGTAAAGCGGGATTAATATAATCGACGCCTTGAACGTACCCACCTGTAGGTGTTGCGTGCCCATATTGTATTATTATAGCAATAGGTACACCGTCAACAACATTTGAGTTTTTCCATACTATAGATATAGTATCCTTTTTCTCTACTACTTCATAACTCCATGAAGCAGCAGTTTTACCGGTATCGACAGGAGTAGCAGCTGCTAAAGCCGCCACCCCTTCTCTACCATATTTGTCTAAACTATTGTAAATACGCTTAGACTGAAGCTTTTTAAATAGAGAAAAGGTATTTTTAAAAGATCCCTTATGTTTTATAACAAGCATAGACATTTGAAAATACCTCTTTTTACTCTCATTTTGATTTTGTTACAATTGTGCTTTTTGTGCCAAGAGCTCTAAGCGCGTTCTGAATATCGCCAGCGGCAACAACAGTATCAAAGGGCCCTATTTCAACAGCATATTTATTTACTACGGGAGTAGAAGAATAGTCGACCCATTTGGAAAGCTTTCCATGCTTAGACCATTTACGACCTCTTTCTCCAGATTTGGCAGCTCTTATGTTTGTTACAACAGACGATAAAACGTTATCAGTCCAGCCTGTTGTGCACTCGATCGCTATACTGTCGCCTACGTAAATTCCTACATGGCCGTTAATCCAGAGCATTTCGCCAGGAACTATTTTGGAAAAGTCTGTAGACACATCGGTGCAGTAATAGATAAGATTGCCTTTTCCATCATCTGCTCCATAATCAGGAAGACCGTTTGACTCATATACAGCTCCGCCATAAACATTATTAGGAGCTCTTTTGGCATCCCATCCCCAGATGATAGCCTTTATAAGTCCGCAGCAGTCGAATGTCCAGCAAGGAGCCTTAGCTGCTTCTGCTTTCAGCTTATCAGCATAAGACTGACCGCAACGATCTTTTGTATTATTGTAATAGCGAGAAAGCTGAGACGGATAGTCGCTTATTGGGGCTCCAAAGGCTCCAGAGCCATACACTGTATGAGAATCCAAAGCCAATTTAGCCTGTTTTAAAAAATCATTTACTTTCATCATGACTTTCTTCCTCCACAATTAAGTTTTTAATATAAGTCAAAGTCTCAACTGTCGTATTGAAAAACGCATGATTCCATATCCACATGTCGTGCCCGTCTTTCTTATACGCCTGGCAAATAGAATCCTTATAAATCTTTTCATATTTTGTGGGATCAGCGGCCAATGCAGCGTTTATAGCATCTATGAGTTCTCCTCGAAGAGCTCCGTTTCCATCATCGTTGCGCATAAAATATGTATGGGCATTATCAGATGTAGAAACACAAATTTTCTTTGTTTTACGCTTTATAATTTTGTTTTCGCATGTAAGGTCTGTTCCAATAGCAATGTCTACATTACCATCTATGGCCAAACCTCTAAAGCGCTTTACACAAATGTAATCCATATTGGTTCTCTCTTTCTACAAAATTTTCATATTTTTCAGACGAAAAGCCATAGATGCTATAAAATAATCGTCTAAGGCTTAAAATATTTTTATGATTATTATATTTAATGAAATAGGCGAAAATACCATTAATAGAATACCAAAGATCGTTATAGTTTATTAGTCTTTTATCGAGTTTTTCTTTAAAAGCTTTAATTTTTCTTCGAGCTCTTTTGAGACTATCTCTATTAGCTCTTATTACTATATGCCCGTTATGTCCTATAATATATTTGGCTTTACAATATTTAAACGGCTTGCTAATCGGTTGTATTCTGGTTTTGTTTCTACTAATTGTAAGGCCTATTTCCTCTGATTTTGAAAATAAAGAAGATAAAATCTTTTTGGGATCTAAATCTGGAGGAACCAATATATAATAGTCGTCCATATAGTGACCTGCAAACCTTAAACCTAATTGGCATTTTATAAAATTGTCTAAAGCCGAAGGTAAAGCTATCATTTCAGCTTGACTTGGCTCTACTCCTAAAGGCAGGCCATATTCAAGTCCATTGCTTTTGACTACCATATCGCCAAACCATTTGAGAGAATCGTCAAGTAATAGCCTATTATGTCTATCAAAAAGTGCTTCATGCTTAACTGATGGAAAGAATTGCTTAAAATCAAGCAATATAATACTTCCATTAAGACCATATTTACGATAAAATGATCTTAAATCTTTCTTTAATAAATTAAAAGAAAAAGTAAGTCCTTTTCCTTTTAAGCTAGCTCCATTATTATATATCATATCTGGCATGTACAAAGGAAGTAATACTTTTTGAGTATATGCTTTATGTAATGGTCTATCTTGAAGAAATGGAGCGTCTATAGGTCTAGTTTTTCCTCTTTCATTTAAAAGAAAATGCGTATATTTTCCTGGGCGCCATAATTTAGTAGCTAATGCTCTTGATGAAACTGCTACTTTAGAAAATAAATGGCGCTCAAATGTTTGGATACTTTGTTTCCATCTAACGCCATTGCAGCATTTCTTTCCATATTTATATAAAATGTGGTATGGCATAGCTTCAGTTAAACTTCCTACTTTTTGAACCCTATCAAGCTTTTTCTGTTTGCGTTTAGCCATTCTTCTTTGATATCTTCTTTCATGTCTTTCGACACTATTCATTTATTTAAATTCACCTTTCGTATAGTTGTAATATTGAGTACGCCTAAACTACTTTGTACGGACACATTAAATGAGATTAAGTACTAATCCTCTCACAATGCAAGAAGCGACCGTGTACATACATCAAAAGGTCGTTTTGGAGTTTAACTCACGGGAAATGTTTCTCCTTTCATAAGGGTTTAATTCGCTATAATTGCTACTATGTTTAACCCATTTTTATGAAATCAGGCGAAAGCCCATTAGAATTCTGTGCGTTGTTATTGTTAGCGTTACCGTTGTTGTTAACTTTGCAGAAATTGTTGCTGTTAGAAGCATTAGGAGAACGCTCCCAAACATTAACGGCTATTATCAGAAACATACCCAATTTATATGGCTTTTAATAAACCATTTAATAATTTATTTTCTTGATCTATTTGGTTGCCTAAATTTTCAGCTAGTCTATCAAGTCTCTTTATAGCTTCGGAAGAAGGGATGCTCGCACCTCCAGATTTAGTAAAACAACCTTGAGGATTGAGCATCATTGTTTCATAGCATATAGATAAATGCACGTCTAAAGCCATAAGAGAAGCTCTAGCTTCGATTACATGAGTTTTTCTTAAGTTCTTTCCTAATTCATCATTTTGAAAAATTGTATTTGCTTTTTCGCAATGATCTAAAAGTTCAGAAGCTAACTCAATAGTTTTAGGAGCCAAAAGCCTAGAATATCTCGTGGATAATTTTGTTAAAAATAACAAAACTTCTGTATAAATATTATAAGCATATTGTACGTATGCTGTTCTGCTTTCTCTTCGACGTGATTTAAGTACAGACATATATTTTCCTTCCTATCCTGCTTTCGCAGGAAGAATTAACAGAGTCTTAGACAACGAAAGCAGGCGAAAGCCCACGAGAACGCTGTGCGTCGGCATTGTAAGCGCCACCGCTGCCGTTAACCGTGCAGAAATAGGAGCCGTTAGAAGCATAAGGAGAACGCTCCCAAACATTAACGGCTGACGTATTATTATCATGCCTATAATGAATTTTAGAAGCTGACGCATAATACGAATACTGTGACTGATGCGATCCCTCATTAGTATTAGCATATGAAATCGATCCGAAAATCTCTTTTTCAGCCAGCAGGAATAAATAATCAACAGTTGATGTAACATTAGCTTCGACCGAGCCAGAACCTCCGCCTACATTATCGGTGTATTTAGTTACAGGCTTCAAGACAGTTCTTAATTCAGAAGGTAAAGCAGCCATAAGTGTATTTGTTACAGGATTTGTAATAGCAGCACTTGTGGCATTCTGCTGTCCTTTAGCTTCAACAGAGCCCAAAATATCATATCTGAGATCGCAATCTTTCCATCCACCAACATTTGTATTTCCAGAATGATTCATATTAAACCATTTAGAACCATCAGTTGAGGACGAACTATAATGACTATCACAAAGGGCAAGATCTTTTCCGCTTGTCGCTGCCGATTTAAAGAATTTAAAAGAAATGCCAGTACCTTCCACGGCGCTGTTGTGATTAAATTCTATAATATAGACATAAGTCGCATAATTATTAAGTTCTAAAGTTCCTACAGTGCCGTTTATAGTCATAGACTTAGTATCGCCAACTGCGAAATAGTTTGCTCCCTGATCGGCATCAGAAAGAGCCTTAATATCAGCCCAAGAAGCCTGTTCAAGAGATTCGGGAGTGGGAAGAGGCTCTACTTCACAAGCTACAGTAATAACTACGTCATCCGTAGGATTAGATAACTCTATTACTCCAGAGTAGGCATCCCAAGTATAGTCTGCTCCTACAACCGTAATGGTTTCGGGATTGATATATCCATCGGAAGGGGTAATTGAAATCTGGGCGGTTTCTCCAGTTGTTATTTCTTCGGCTCCAACATAAGTTCCATTGGTGACATTTACAGTAATGCTGTAAGTTCTGGTTTTCATAAGTTGCCGAGCCTTATGAAGACCCATAAAACGATATAAAAAATTCATTTAGGTTTCCTCCAATTGTATATGAGGTCTATAATGTGCGTAGATGTAGTCATACGTGCAGTTTTCGTCCTCTATGAGTGTTTCGCTTATAAGGTCAGTTACATTGCCCTCATCGTCAAGAACGTCAATATCACAATGCGTTCCGTCGAGATATGAGCAAGTGACACGCCAACCGTTTTCAAGTGGAATTCCTTGCACATACGCAGGATGTTCAATGAATAAATATGGTTTATTGTTATCCATAGTATTTTACCTCCATTATAATGATATGGGTTTATAGCAAAGGCGAAGACACCTACTATTTGACCACTGAGAATTTGCATCACAATGGAAAAGACCATCCCTACTTCCTTGAGAAGTTCCTCCATAACCAATATTTGTGTTCACCGGACAATTATTATTCATATTTACATAAGCGTCGCAATAATATTTAGATGCATTTCCACCTGCTATACTCGGATAATTTAAAAAAGGTGTACTATTATCATATCCTAACGCCATAACCCAACCAAAAGGATCGCCAGATAATGGTGCTGGATAAGATAATAAATTATATCCAGTCGGCGGACTTGTAGATGGAGACGATATATAATCTGAAGGATTAGTTGCCGCATACCAATTTCCAGAATCTTGATATACGCCATCAATGCTTGTTGCCTGATTAAGATGTTCAATACCAAGATATTCACTTATCATTTGAGAGCCGTCATTAAAATTAACAGTCTTTGCTTTCATCATAGCTAAATCAACAAACAGTTTTTGTATCTGCCAATCATACAGCTGATAGCCTGTTCCTAATGCTCTTGCATTTGTTCTTCCAGTTGCAAGTGTTATGCTGGCAGGTGTTGCGTTTACACTATTCATTACGTATGTAGATGATGAACAGTATTTGCCTATAAGTACATATGGTAAAACTGTTGTGCCGTCGCTATCAAGGAAGCAGGGATAAGGAACAAAATCCACATCTGCCTGTTTATTTGATAATGAAAATGACGTGATCTGATTATCTGAAACCGTATTTATTCTGCGATACATAGTCGGTATTTTAATGAATATATTGCCGTCAACGGTTTCCTCCGGGAAGCCCCAGTCAAACTCTCCCGATTCTGTAAATACTACCGTCGTCGGGTCTTCGTTACCTAATCCTGTCACAGTCAATATCGCCGCTGCTAAAGGCTCTAACGCTGTCACTGTCATTGTTACATTCGCCGTTGCAGAACCAATAACTACTGTTCCCGTATCTTTGTAAACAGATACAACGCTTGCACCGCTTATCACAACAGAAGATGACCTTATCTCTAAATCCGTATTGGGAGTAAACACAAGTGTAGCAGTTGCACCGTTGTTTGAAATAAATGTTGGATTTGACACATCAGCCGTACAGTCTACGCAAGTGACGGTTATTGCATAGTTGTTTATTGTTACTGCGTTGCTTGCAGGGCTATCTTCAAAGTCAGTACCGCAAGCCTTGACCGTAACGGAGTGATTGCCTAAAGTCGTTATCGGTATATTCGACGTCGAAGTCGTATCAACCGACCAAGTACCGTCTAAATATACTCCGTATTTCTCAACAAAATTGCCGTTTGATGCAGGATTTGTTATCGAGATTACAGATTGATTTCCGCTACTGGATACACTTATTGTAGGTGCATTCAGTTGAGGCTGTTGACCGCCACCTTGATGCGTACCGACTACTAAGGCTACACTATCATCATCTGTCGCTGTTCCTATTTTAACAGTAACACCGTCCGCAACATTTTCGGGAATAAGATTTGTGCATACAACTCCCTCTATCATTTGCGCTCCCGAAAGGTATTTTCCTGCCTGTATCGTTTGATCTTGTGAAGTAGGTGTTATAGTTTGCGCCGCCTGAGAAGGTATATTGCCGTTGAGCTTTGTTCCTGCAGCGCCATAAGCAGAAAAGCCAGAGAGTATTTTATCTTCCGTTGCCGTTGCATCAGAAGTATCAGTAAGGTTTCCTATTTCTGAAGCAAAACCATCAGGGAAATTTATAGGAGAACTTCCTCCTATTTTAGCTCTTATAGCATTAGCTACCGCAGCTAATGAAGTATCTTTTACTAATAAATCTGCCATGGTTCACCTCAAAACGATTGATTCTCAGCAGAAGGGACAGTAGCTGCTATCCAAACGCCTTGCGCGTTGACTCTAGCAAATTTTCCTTCATCTACAGATGTTACTGCGGGAAGTTCTGTTGGGATTATATATTTTACGCCGGCTATTTCTATTCCTGTTAACGAAGTAGAACCAGCGGGAGAAGGATTTGCCTTTACTATATCGGTTGTAGCGTACGCAATCCAACCGCTTACATTTAAACCGTCATTCCAATAGGTATACTCCCAACGATATGGAGAGATATTGCCGCTTGTAATAACAATGTGAATTACTTTTCCACTTGTTCCTGTCCCGTCAATGATTTCAACTACTGCATCAGCATTTCCATTGAACGGCAAGTCAGAGCAAGTAAGTTCTCCTAAAAATGCTATTCCTGCAACAGCCTCAGGATCTGAATTTACAGAAGCGCAAAAAGCCGCCGTTGTTGAATCTGTAACCCAGTCAGGATTGAAGACTTTAAAAGTGGTTAAATTGCCGAATTCTTCCAAAATCTTCTGCAAGTAATATTCGATTCTGCTCTGAGGAGGCGGCAAAACATTTTCAGCACCGAGCATATTCTGCAGGATAGCTTCAACCCTGCTTCTTGGAGTTTCGAATTCTTCACTCATAATAAAATACCTCTCATTTTGATTTTTTATCCTTTTGTGCCCAGAGCAGCTCTTCGAGCTTCGTTTAATCTAGAATTCTGAGCATAGATTTCTTTTCTCGACATCTTTTTGCCACCCTTAGGATCCTGTTTAAGCGAAGCTATGTGTAGTAAATTCATTAATCTATTGAAATTCCACTTCTGGCATTCGAAGGGTATGTTAAGAGCTGACATATAATAGTATATTAACTCGGAAGTCATGACTTCCCGCTTTCCTCTGCCACTACCCTTCGGTGCGAAGTTTGAAAACTTTGTCGCAGAATGAGGATCGTCAATATAGGCCTGAATTTCCTTTACATTCTCTTCAGAAAGATTATGGTAAATAGCAGGATTGACATTCTGAGTTATTGTCATACACTGAACATAACTCCTTAACTGTTCAGAAGTTTTCTTCTCTTTTGCCAGAAACGGAACATGCCACTTGGATTCCCATTTGCTCACAGAAACTAAAGAGTGCTCTAACTGAATTGTCGCCCCGTTGATAGTACGAATCTCGCTAGTATCTTCGTCGATAATTTCTATGGATGGGATCGTCAATGTCAGCATGATTACTTATTTTCTTCTTTATTTAATTCCGAAGCCAGATTGTCCTTCATGTCAGCAGGCACAACGCCTATAAAGAAGTCTTTGATCAGGTTCGGATTGCTCGTCATTTCGTCAAAGAGTGCATCATACGCGGCAGAACTTACAAAGTCCTCTGTAACCTCAGCGTTCTTGATGAACTTAGAGCCATCGTCAGATTTCTTACCGTAAGCAGCAAGAACGAGTTTATCGAAAAGGGCGAATATTTTAAGCTGATCGCCACTTTCATTGATTTTATTTATAGCTTTATCGAGACCGCCCTCAACTGAGTTCTGAAGCTGGATAAGCTCTCTTTTCGTCAGATTAAAATATGCAGTCTCTGTCTTTTCATTACCGTTATAATCGGTATAGGTGATTTTCTTGGTATACATAATTTGAATTCTCCTTTTTAAAAATATTATAAATAAATTAGGGAGTAGACTATATTTCAAATCTACTCCCATTTTGATTTTTTGTGTTTACGCCGCCGAATTATGTAGTAATCATCGTGTGAATTTCGTACGGAAGCATCATGGTCGGCGATGTACCGCTCTGACCATCTGTACCGAAGAGTTTGTTTTCTATAGCGGTCATCTTTGCAGAAGCGACAACTGTAGAATCAAGTTCTACAAATGCCGTCGGTTTCAGACCAGTAAGGCCCGCCGTTGTGTTATTCGGATCAATCGGCGTCGTCGTGACTTCCCAAGAAAACGTCATGCCTTCAGGACTGTCATTAATCGTTTCATATCCTCTTTCGGAAGGCTGCGCTTTGCAACCATAAACGATATGAAGTTTGTAACCATGATCAAGGTCATCTGTATCAGAACCGATCTTAGTTCTGTAAACCAGAGCGAACGGTTTTCTCTTCTGCATACCGATTCTGAGACCAATGTCCGCAGCGGGAGTTCCGTTTGTTATAACTTTTGAACCGTCGCATACCATGAATTCATCAGGATACGTAAACGCTTCTATTGTAAGACCGAAGTCTTCAGGCGAAAGCAGACTTATATACTTGATATTATCCGCCCACTGCTCCTGAGGCTCGCCGCCTTCTCTGTTTTCGGTTATACCTGTAACGCCGTTCCAGGCAACACCTGTTTCATATATATCTGCGCCAGTAGCGCCGTCATTGGTTATCGTGTCTTTCTGTACAAAGAGCGCAACGTGATCTACGCCAGCTTCAAACAGTTTCTGACCAATTCCATCCCATGTAAGTTTAGCCATAGTATTTACTCCTTTAGTAATATATTACGATTACATCGTGATTGAGATTATTTTTTGTGTAATGTGTGTTAAAACGACTCATTGGAAAATAAAACAGCATTTGCTTAATTTTATCTTCGCTATCAGGATCTTTGCTTACTCTCATTATATTATATGCTTGCTTGTAGGCATATGTCTTATTATCGGCATACTCCGACAAACCGGATGAACGTTCATATATAATACAAGGATAAACAAGCTTTATAGATTCCGGAGGCTGGAAGTATACATGATCTTCGAACTGAAGAA
>Ga0310786_10007758_pt1 | contig 13916 bp, 16 predicted proteins | sample AusTroGonzalo_MG_FD_203881 | JGI IMG/M metagenome (GOLD analysis project Ga0310786, IMG submission 203881) | Bovine rumen microbial communities from tropical cattle in Woodstock, Queensland, Australia - Gonzalo_03 (v2) (version 2) | ecosystem: Host-associated > Mammals > Digestive system >... | reverse complement strand
GCGGACAACGAACAGGGTGCCCAGCGCAAACCAGAACGTGCGCCAGGTATGGCGGCGGTAGTGGTACGGTGAAACGGCCAGCAGCATCAGCGCAAGCGCGACCCAGCGCATCGGCATGTTTCCGCGCCCGTGGGTGGGAGTACTTATCGGGACCACCGAGAACAGCGGCTCATCTTCAATGCCGTACACGATACCTGTATCGTTCTCGCTGATAGCCACGGTGGTATAGCCGTCCTTCATCCGGATCCGGCGGTTCACCTGCTCGGCCCGGCCGTTGTTCGGAAATTCCGTCTTGATCAGGATGCCCGTGATGACTTTGATGCGTTTGTCCTTCGAGAACTGCGTCGTGACGACATACCACGAAGATCCCAGGTTGACGTACTTTTCCCGGATTCCGATATAGGCGAGCGGCGTGGAATACAGGTTCCGGTTGCTCATGAACTGGAGCCGGTAGGAGAACGGATAGACGTCCACTTCGTCGTTGCTGATCGGGAATTCGTGCGTCCAGCTCTTCATCGTGTCGCTTTGGTAGCAGTACAGCACGATATCCTCCGGCAGGTCGTCGAAGTCCACCCATTCCTCGCCCATGTTGGCAGCCTGGATGGCCTTCAACGCAAACTTTTCGGCCAGCAGTTCCCGTTTGTGCAAGGCGCGCTCAACCCGGGCCACCTGACGGCGGAGACGGGCCTCATAGCGCGGACGCGCGAACGAAGCGGCCAGCAGAAGCAGCGCAATCACAAAGACGATGATCGAAGCATACCGCTCGATAAAGCGGAATACCTGATATCTGTGCTTGCCTGTTCCGTTCATCCGGTCCACTGTTTCGGCTTATTCGTGATGATAGTGTTCTCCCTTAAGGATGGTCATTGCCCGGTACAACTGCTCCAGGAAGACCAGACGCACCAGCTGGTGCGACATCGTCATCTTGGAAAGGGAAAGGAGCTCGTCACTGCGGTCATACAAGTCCTGGGAGAATCCGTACGGGCCGCCGATGACAAACACCAGATCCTTGGGCAGATGCGCGGCCTTCTGCTCCAAATTCCGTGCCCAATCCACCGACGAGAAACACTGGCCGCGTTCGTCGAGCAGCACGACCCAGTCGCACGGGCGAAGCTGCTTCATCACCTGCCCCTCCGCGACCTCCAGCAGCTCGAAGGGCACGTAATGCCCGATCCGCCCCACGTATTGGTCGATTCCCTCCCGCAGATAGCGCTCGGAAGTTTTTCCGGTCAGCAGCAGTTTAACTTTCATGGCTTGATTTTTGAATATGATGTCTCTCGTCCAAAAAAGCGATTGATGAAAAAGATCTATTGGCTGGCATCCATTCTGCTCACCTTTCTTTTCGCCGGGCCCTCAACGGCCCAGGAGGGCAGCCAGGATGTCTTTACACCCATCGGCAAGTACCTTCAGGCCGGAGATTACGAAAAACTCTCCGCGTGGTTTGCAGACAATCTCGAACTCGATATGCTGGGGGCGGTCAACAATTGCACCCGCAACCAGGCCAAGCTCATCATGAAGAACTTCTTCACCAACTACACGCCCAAGAAGTTCACGATCATCCACAAGAGCGGCAAAGCTCCGATGAAATACGCGGTCGGCTCACTCAGCGCAGGCGGTGAACGCTTCCGCGTAATCCTCTATGTCAAAACCTCCGACGAAAAGAGCTACATCGAGCAACTCAAGGTCGAACGCGACTGATTTCCCACGTGCCCACTACAATTCCCTGTCCTCCGCACTGCGAGATAGGAACGACGCGCCCGTCCAGGTCTTTCACCTCGCGGGCATTTTTCAAATACGTATGACTATGTCCGCCGACCACGATGTCGAGGTTGCGTGAATTCTCCACCATCAAGACATCGGAGGGGCGCTCGGGCGTACCGCCTTCGTAACCGAAGTGCGAAAGAAGGATCACCAGGTCGCAATGCTTGCGGTTCTTCAAGTAATCCGCCCACTTGTTCACCTCTTCGATGGCATTCAGACGCACCACGCCGTCAAGGGCCGATTTCAGCACCACACCTTCCAGATAGGAAGTCGTGCCGATGATGCCGATTTTCATACCGCCGCGGCGGACGATGACATAGGGCTTCACCAGCTTCTTGAGCGGAGTATTCGAGAAGTCGTAATTGCAGGTCACGGTCTTGTGACGGCATTTCTTCAGACGGCGGGCCAGATCCTGCTGGCCGTTGTCGAACTCGTGGTTGCCAAGGGTCATCACATCGTAGCCCATCAGGTTCACCAGTTCCACCTCAAGGTCGCCGTGCGCCACCGTGTAATAGGGCGTGCCCTGGTTGAAGTCGCCCGCATCGAGCAGCAGCACTTTCTTTTTGCCGTACTTCTCCCGCACCTGGTCGATGTACTGGAGACGGCGTTCCACGCCGCCCCGGCCTTTGTTGTAGCCCACACGGACGGGTTCAATCTGGCTGTGCGTATCATTGGTATGCAGGATTATCAGGTCCTGAGCCTGGATGGAAGCCGCACAGAACAGCGTCAGCGCCATCGTCAAAACAATCCTTTTCATCGTCTTCTGCTCTCCCAATCCGTATAAACGACCCGGCCGTCGGACTTCAAAACGATCGTCTCGCCGCGGTCCATCTTTTCTTTCAGGTATTCCACAATGGCGTCGCGGACCCAGACGCCCGTATCCTTCCGGTTGTAGGCCACGTCCGACAACACCACGCCGTCGCCGCCGTCCATCAGGAAGTTGATGGTGGCGAACTTGTACACGCGCTCATCGTCGATGGGCACCCCTGCCACCAGAAGCTTGTCGGCCTTGTTGCCGGTAATGACCATCTCGACACCGCTGAGCGCCTCCACACGGCGCCGCCCGATCATCTGGTCGAGGAAGCGGCGCAGGTCGGAGCCCTTGATGTCGAAGGTGACCAGATAGTTGTCGAAGGGGAAGATGGAGAAGATGTCGTAGACCCGCACGGCGCCTTTGGGCAGGCTCGTGCGGATGCCACCCATGTTCATCAGGCTCACATCCACTTTCTCACCGGTTTTCTTCTCGGCGATGGCACGGACCACGTCGGCGGCAAAGTTGGAGAGCGGTCCCTCGGGACGGCCCTTTTCGTACTCCGCTTCGGAGTAGCCCACGATCTCCATCAGCGGCTCGACCTGTGCGCTGTACCGGGCGATGGCCTGCGTCGCGCGCAGGTCCCGGATGTCGTCGAACGTCGAATCGATGGTGACGGGAGTCCATTTCCATACGATCTGGCCGGCTGCCGGCAGGCAGGCTGCCAGCAGCACGACGACCGTTACAATTCTTCTAAGATTCATATAAGGTATCAGTCTTTGAGTTTCATCCACTTGAACAGGTCCTTGAACGTGGACTTCTTGCCGTAGGTCAGGATGCCGATCTTGTAGACCTTGGCCGAGAACCAGGCCGTTGCCAGGAACGTGAGCAGGAGCAGCACGATCGAGAGGAGCAGCTGCCAGGTGGGCACGACACCGAACGGAATGCGGGCCAGCATCACCATCGGCGAGGTCCACGGGATGATGGACGTCCATACTGACAGGGCGCTGCTCGGATGCTCAAAGGTATGGAGCATGATGAACAGGCCGATGATCAGCGGGATGGTTACGGGCAGCTGCAGCTGGTTGGTGTCCGCCTCGTTGTCGACGGCCGCGCCAATGGCGGCGAACATCGAGGCATAGAGCAGGTAGCCGAGCAGGAAGTAGATGAGGAAGCAACCGATGATGTAGCCCCAGTTGAGGCCGCGGATCTGGCCGAGAATCTTCACGAAGCCCGATGCTTCGGGATCCGAACCGGCCGCCTCGAGGATGGAGGTCATATCCTGCGGGTTGATGTTGCCATCCTGGCCCGCCACGACTGCCACCTGTTCCATGCCGCCCATGCCCTGCAGGAGCTTCGGACCGGCGATGGCATTGACGGCCGTCACGATGACCAGCGTCAGGGCGATCCAGATGAAGAACTGCGTGAGGGCCACCAGCGCGACGCCGATGATCTTGCCCATCATCAGTTCGACGCTCTTAACCGACGAAACGATGACTTCGACCACGCGGCTGCTCTTCTCGTCGATGACGCTGCGCATGACCATCGTGCCGAACATGAACACGAACATGTAGATCAGGAAGCTCATCAGGTACGAAAGCACCATGTAGATTTCCACGCTGTCTTCTTTCGCATCACCGTCTTTGCTGAGCGTCATCGAATTGACCTTGATGTCTGTTTTCACGTCCTCCAGGATCTCGTCGAGGTTCTGGATATCGTACTGCATCAGTTTGCGGTCCTCGACAGCCTTGTTCACGCTGCGGTTGATGGCTGTCTTAAGATCCATATTGAGCGGTTCCTTGGAATAGGACACCACGGAGACTTCACCTTTTTCGTCAAGCGGAGAGATACCCACCACCGCATAGCAGTCGAGATCATCAAAGCGGTCTTTCAGCTGCTCGGCAGTCTCGCCGCCGGTCACGATCTCATAGGTGGTATGCTCGGTATTTTCAAAGTACGGTACGACGATGCCCGACTGGTCGACAACCTTGACGCGCTGCTCGTCATTGCCCGAGAAGAGCATGATCAGCGCAGGCAGGCAGATAAGCAGGCCCATGCCGATCGGGGTGAGCAGGGTGGTCAGGATGAAGGATTTCTTACGGACACGGGTCGTATACTCGTGGCTGATGACGATGCCAACTTTTTTCCAGTTCATAACGCTTCCCTCCTATTTTCCGGTTACCAGTTTGATGAAAATATCGTTCATGCGCGGGATCAGTTCCCGGTAGGAAACGATGTCCGCGGTGCGGATGAGCTCACCGAGCACGTCGCGCGAGCTGCAGCCTTCCGCCACGTCAAGCACGGCACGGCGGGCCGCCTTCTGCTCTTCGTCCGCGAAAATGCTGTACGCGGTTCCCGCGGGAAGGGGTTCGCCGCTGCGGTAGAGCACCTCCACCTGGTTCGAGCCGTATTCACGGCGGACCTCGTCGGTGCCGCCGGTGACCACCAGGTGCGATTTGTTGATCAGGGCGATGTTGTCGCAGAGTTCCTCGACCGATTCCATGTTGTGGGTGGAGAGGATGATGGTGGTGCCTTCGTCCCGCAGGCGCAGGATTTCGTCACGGATCATCTGTGCGTTGACCGGGTCGAATCCCGAGAACGGCTCGTCAAGGATGAGGAGCTGCGGTTTATGGAGCACCGTGGTGATGAACTGCACCTTCTGGGCCATGCCCTTGGAGAGTTCTTCCACTTTCTTGTCCCACCAGGTCTGGATGCCGAAGCGGATGAACCATTTCTTGAGCTCAGCCGTAGCTTCGGCGGTGCTCATGCCTTTCAGGCGGCCCAGGTAGATGGATTGTTCACCGACTTTCATCTTTTTAAAGAGGCCGCGTTCTTCAGGCAGGTAGCCGATGGCGCGGACATCTTCGTCGGTAACGGTTTTGCCGTTGAGGATGACGCGGCCGGCCGTGGGGATGGTGATCCGGTTGATGATGCGGATCAGTGTGGTCTTGCCGGCGCCGTTGGGGCCGAGCAGGCCGAAGATTTTGCCTTCGGGCACGTTGATCGACACGTCGTCGAGCGCCTTGAATTCCCCGAAGGCTTTGGTAATGTTTTTACACTCCAACATAATATAATCGTTGTTTATTATACCTGTTTACGTTTCGCTTCGCTGAACTTACAAAGGTAAGGTTATTCTTATTTTTCTGCAAATATAAAAATTATTATTGACTTTCGATATATTTTTTTAATTTTTCGATATTTTCGACAGGGAGGACATGCTCGCGTGCCAGGTCGGTGAGGGTCCAGCGGGTGGAATCGTAGAGGGAGCGGTAGCGAAGGAGGCTGCGGGCGCCTTTGGGACCGAGGTACGGATGGGCGGAAAGAAGGCTGTCGGGAGCATGCCAGAGGTCAAGGGGACGGACTTTGGCCGTATCGACGCAGACCTCGTCGAGGAAGCCCGACAGGCGTTCGTCGTCGAGGCCGTCGATTTCGCGGAGCTGGGCGACGTCGACAAAGCCGCCGAGGCGGTCGCGATACGACAGAATCTTGCGGGCATACCAGGGCCCGATGCCGCGCAACGATACGAGGGCAGCACTGTCGGCTGCGTTGAGTTCCAGTTTCGGGATGGCGATGTAGGGTTCCAGCCTGGCGAACAGCGTATCCGACACGACATACATCTTCTGGAAATCGGCCTTGCCGCGGAAGCGCCCGCCTTTGGCGCGGTAGTTTTCGATGGCGGCGGCCTGGCGCTCGCTCAGGCCCAGCCGTTGCAGGTCCGCCTCACTGACCGTATTCGGGTCGAAAGCAAACGACTCATAGTTCCGCCCGCTCCGCCGCTCCGGTGTTCGTCTCGCTCCCGTCGGCCGGGCATATCCGCCTGTTTTCGTCTTCTCCCCGCTCGCTTCGCCGCTCTGAGCGTTCTCCTCATGAGCAGAAAAAGGCTCACGGGAAGGACTCTCACCCGCAGCTTCGCTCGCGGACGGTGCGGCAGAAGGCCGCTCCACTACCTTTATAAAGAATAATGCCAGTTGAAAACCCAATACCAGAAAAACCAGCGCCACCAATCCCGACGCCGCACCCTTGGACAACCGTTCCTGTCTCTCTCTCCTCATTTCTCCTCCAATTTAGAACCGTCCGCAGGCTGCAAAAATCCTGCCTCAGGCGCCGCGGACCACCAGGACGATTTCGCCTTTCGGCGGGGTGGCGGAGAACTCCTCGAAGAGTTGCTGAAGCGTGCCGCGATGCGTGGTGTCGTGCAACTTGGAGATTTCGCGGGAAACGGACGCGGGGCGGTCGGGGCCGAACACCTCAACAAACTGGCCCAGGGTTTTGACGAGCCGGAACGGCGACTCATAGAATATCATGGTGCGCTTTTCTGCTGCCAGTTCGGCCAGTTTGGTCTGGCGGCCCTTCTTGACGGGCAGAAAGCCCTCGAAACAGAAGCGGTCGCACGGGAAACCCGAATTGACCAGCGCTGGGACAAAGGCCGTCGCGCCGGGCAGCGTCTCCACTTCTATACCCGCCTCCACGCACGTGCGCACGAGCAGGAAACCCGGATCCGAGATACCCGGCGTACCGGCATCGCTGATCAGGGCCACCGTCCGGCCTGCCAGGATCCGCTCCTTCACGCTCTCCACCTTCTGGTGCTCATTGAACTTGTGGTGCGATTCCAGACGGACCTGGATGTCATAGTGCTTGAGCAGCACGGAACTGGTCCGCGTATCCTCCGCCAGAATCAGATCGGCTTCCTTAAGCACGCGGATGGCCCGCAGCGTCATGTCCTCCAGGTTGCCGATCGGGGTGGGAACGATATAGAGTTTCGACATATTTTATGTATATTTGTCCTGCAAAAATACGCAAAAATGTTCATAGAAAGTGCCAAGCATCCCGGCTGGATTGAAGTCATCTGCGGTTCCATGTTCTCCGGCAAGACGGAAGAACTGATCCGCCGCCTTCGCAGGGCCAAGTTCGCCAACCTCAAGGTCCAGATTTTCAAACCCAAGATCGACACCCGCTATTCCGAGGAGGAGGTCGTCTCCCACCAGGGCAATTCGATTCTCTCCGTGCCGGTAGACTCTGCCAAAGCCATTCTTGAGCGCGCCGAAGGCGTCGACGTAGTGGGTATTGACGAGGCGCAGTTCTTCGATGATGCCATCGTTGATGTGGCACGCCAGCTGGCCGAGCGCGGCGTACGCGTCATTGCCGCCGGCCTAGACATGGACTACCTCGGCAAGCCGTTCGGCCCGATGCCCGCCCTGATGGCAACGGCCGAATACGTGACCAAGGTCCACGCCATCTGCGTCCGCTGCGGCGACATCGCCCACCACTCGCACCGTCTTTCGCGCAGCGACAAGCTCGTGGAGCTGGGCGAAAAGGACATTTACGAACCTGTCTGCCGCCACTGTTTCAAAGAATTGCGCAAGCAGGACATTGAGGCGGGGACGCTTTTTGAAAAATAAATTTGGTAGTTAAAAAAATAATATTCACTTTTGCAGTCCAATATACCGCGGGGTAGAGCAGTTGGTAGCTCGTCGGGCTCATAACCCGGAGGTCGGAGGTTCGAGTCCTCCCTCCGCTACAAGGGAGGAACCGGCTTAAAGGCCGGTTCTTTCGTGTAATAACACTGAATGGAAAAAGAGAAACGATCATTCTCCTACAGAGTCGTAAAGGGCTACTTCCGGTACATCATCAATGGATTGTATTACAGGAAGTTCTACAGCATTGACACCCAGAACATCCCTGAAGACGGAACGCCGGTGCTCATGGTCTCGAACCATCAGTTCTGCCTGAACGATGCGTTGGGAGTCCTGTTGTCGGTCAATGATCGGAAGATGCATTTCATCGCCAGGGCTAATGCCTTCGACATCCATCCCCTCTTCGCCAAATTCATGCTCTGGGCCGGCGTGCTCCCTGCATTCCGGATGATGCATGAGGGAGAGGACGCCCTCGACAACAACAAGAACACGTTCCATCTCACTGAACAGAACCTTCTGGACGGTCGTTCGATCCTGCTGTATCCTGAAGCCGGGCACCAGACACGACATTGGCTGGGAACCTTTGCTTATGGCTATACCCGCATGGCTTTCGAGGCGGCCGAAAAGACCGGATTCGAGAAGGAAATCTTCATCCTGCCCTCCTGCAACCACTATTCGTACTATTTCGGGATGCGCAACGACATGCTCATCCGGTTCGGAACGCCCATCTCAATCAAGCCGTGGTACGAGTTGTACAAGACGAAGCCCCGCACCGCCTGGCGCGAAGTAAACCAGCTTGTTCGCCAGCAGATCCGCTCGATGATGCTCGACATTCAGGACCTTGAGCACTACGACGATATCGACTTCCTTCGCCAAAGCCAGTTCGGCAAGGACTTCGCCCGCTCGCTGGGCAAGGACCCCGACGTGCTGCCCGAGAAGCTGGAAGCCGACAAGGAACTCGTGGCACGGCTCGCCGACAAGCAGGTCCAATACGATGACGTGCGTGAACTGCGCGAGGCGATGGCCGCACACGGCCTCACTGACCGCCAATTCCGTCACCGCCCCTGGCCGATTGGCAAGCTGCTGCTGCTGACGCTCATGCTGCCGCTAGCCATCCTCGGCGTCTGGCCCGCACTGCCCACCTGGTTCATCTCCGAGCATTTCTCCAACAGGATGGAAGACAGGATGTTCCAGGGCAGTTTCCTGCTGGCCATCTTCTGCCTGGTGATGCTGCCCTTGAGCACGCTGATCACCCTGTTGGCCGAATGGCCGTTCATCGGTGCATGGGCACTTCTCCATGCCGCCGCACTGCCCATCCTCTGTGTTTTTGAGTGGAACTGGTTCCAGTTCCTGCAAAAAGCCATAGCCGAACTGCGTTACCGCAGGTACGGCGCCGCCATTCGCCCGCTTCGCGAACGGGTATTCCAAAGAATTAAAGATTTAATAATACTATGAAAGAATTCAAAGAAAAACAAGAGCTCATTGACGCTCTCCGCACCGCTATCTCCGAAGAATTTGAAATCGAAGAAGAAAAAATCACCCCGGATGCATCCATCAAGGATGTGCTTGACCTCGACAGCCTGAGCCTCGTCGACCTGATTGCTGTCATCGAAGCACAGTCGGGCGTCAAGCTCAAAGGTACCGATGTGACCCACATCATCACCTTCGAGGCGCTCTACGATTTCATCTGGAATCAGCGCTAAGCAATAACTGCTGTATTTAAACAAAAATCGGGACGGCTTCCAGCCATCCCGATTCTATTATTATGTGTCCGGCCCTACAGAAGGCTCCACACAAAATCATAAAGTTCCTCGAAAGTCACCACCTTGATGACTTCCATGCCCTTGGTTTTCACGCCTGTAACCTTCTCAATGAGGACAACCAGGTCTACCAGGTTCAAACTGTCCAGCTCGAGCGTTTCCTTGATGGGGGCGTCCGGTGCCAGAACGGATTCATCCAATTCAAATTCCTCAGCGATAGCCGCACGGAGCGTTTCTATCAATTCTTCTTTATTATTGAATTTCTCCATTTCCTTATTAGCGAATTATCTCGAGTTTCTTGAAAATCATGGTTAACTTGTCAATCGCTTCATCCAGCTGTTCCATCGAGTGCGTGGCCATCAGCGCGAAGCGGATGATGACGGAATCCTCGGGAACGGCCGGCGGGATGACAGGCGTGATGAAAACGCCCTCATCCAGCGCCATCTTCACGGCGGTCAAGCATTTCTTGAAATCACGCACGAAGAGCGGGATGATCGGCGACTGGGTGTGACCGATGTCGAAACCCCGTGCCTTGAATTCGGCATGGGCGTGGCGGGTCAGGTCCCAGAGATGTTCCAAGCGCTCAGGCTCCGAGAGCATGATGTCGATGGCGCGGCTGACAGCGGCCACATTGGCCGGCGGCATGCTGGCGCTGAATATCAGTGTGCGGGAATTGTGTTTCAAGTAATTGATGACGGCATGGTCGCCGGCGATGAAACCGCCCAGCGAGCCAAACGACTTGGAGAACGTTCCCATGATCAGGTCCACCTTGTCGGTCAGGCCGAAATGATTGGCCGTTCCGCGGCCATGGTCGCCCATTACGCCGAGGCCGTGCGCGTCGTCCACCATCAGGGATGCGTTGTATTTTTCGCAGAGCGCCACCATTTCCGGCAGCGGAGCGATATCTCCTTCCATCGAATAGACTCCATCCACCACGATGAGCTTCGGCGCATCGAGCGGAGCCAGTCCCAGGCGCTTCTCCAGCGCTTCCATATCGTTGTGGGGGAACTTGAGCACGCGGCTCAGCGACAGGCGGCTGCCGTCGATGATGCAGGCGTGGTCCAGGGCGTCCAAAAAGACGTACCCATTGCGGAAGCCCAGGCATGATACGACGCCCAGGTTCACCTGGAAGCCCGTACTGTAGGTCACGGCTTCCTCCTTACCCACCAATTTGGCCAGCTTCTCCTCGAGGGCAAGATGGATGTCGAGCGTACCGTTCAGGAAACGCGAGCCCGAGCAGCTGGTTCCATATTTTTTGATGGCCTCGATGGCCGCTTCCTTCAAGCGCGGATCATCGGAAAGACCGAGATACGAGTTCGACCCGAACATCAGCACGTCCTTCCCGGACATCTTGACAACCGGATCCTGGCCGGATTCAATAGGTCGATAGTAAGGGTAGATTCCCATTGCCTTCACTTCGTCGGCAAGGGTATATTCTGAACAAATGTTCTTCAACAGATTGTTTGACATCTTTTTTTACTTCTTACCATTCGCACGCTGTGCCGCCTTGGCAGCCCGCTTCGCTTCCTTTTCCTTCTTCTTGGCTGCTTCTTCGGCTTCCTGCTGCATATGGGCACCTTTGGTCGTGATCAGGATTACGCCGTTGGCACCCCGCACGCCATAAATGGAAGTAGAGGCATCTTTAAGCACGGACACCGAATACACATCATACGGCGTCACTGCATCCAGATCGTTAACCTCCACGCCGTCTACGAGCACCAGGGGAACCGTGGATCCGTTGAGCGTACTTACGCCGCGCACCACCACGGAAGACATTGAATTCTCAGGGCCCACATAGACACCGGGGACCTTGCCGCGCAGGTAGTCATACATATTCGAATAGGACGACGTTTCCATTTCATCCGGATTGAGCGACGAGACAGCATAGGTCAAATTATCCTTGTCTGTCGTTCCATATCCGACATTTACCTGGTCTGAGCCTGACGCGGATACGTTCTTGGAGCCTCCACAAGATACGGTACATAAAGCGACCGACACGGCGAGCAACAATATCAGAATGCGTTTCATGGTTTTCTTTTTTATAAGCTACAAAGATTGTTATTTTTTTGTATTTTTGCAAAAGAACAAAACCGAAATTGAAGGTATGAAAACCAAGACACTGATTGCATTAGCCAGTTTTATACTGTTGACAGTCGCTGCATCATGCAGTGAGGAGCAGGCCTTTATCAAAAAAATCACTGGCGACTGGTGGCCGGTCCACGCTTCCGGCTCGGTTGATAATGACCTCTACTCCGCCACTTGGAACGGCGATCTGGGCGAGCACGGAGACATCGAAATCTCTTTCACCAGCAAAACCTTTCCGGACAAAGTCATCAAGCAGGTACTGTTTTATCCGGCACTCAGTTTCGGCCAGGACAACCGTAAAAACGATGCGCTGCGCTACCTGGACATCCGCAGCTTGTACGAAATCAAGCCGGGAAAGTATTTGAAATATAAAGTATCGAACGGAACCATATTCATTGAAACAACCAATGAAAACGGAACCCCGACGGGCGAGTTTGACGAAGGACATCCCTATAAGTTTCTGGACAAGAACAATCTCCAGATTGACAATGTGATTTATCAGAATTACGCCTACTACCGGGAAACGCACAGGAAAACCACTGCCGCAGAAATCGGTGACGATTCAGGATTGATACCCGTGATGGTTTCTGAATAACATAAAAAACGGCCGGATCTCTCCGACCGTTTTTTATGGGTGTTATCAGGAATTACTTCTTGATTTCCTCAACAGCGTTTTCGACTGCGGCACCCGCCTCGCCGATAGCGTCCTTGACAGTCTGAGCAGCTTCCTCGGAAACCTCGATAGCTGCATCAACTACTTCCTGCGCCTGTTCCTGAACGGGAGCAGCTTCTTTCGGCTGATTCTTGCAGGACACTGCGAAAAGGCCCATGCAAGCGACTACAGCCACCAATGCGATTTTTTTCATAAGGCAAAATATTAGGTTAATGTATCTGTGTCCTTTTTTTTCAGGGCGCAAAAGTAACAACATTCCCCTATCGTTAGTTCAAAAAAATGCATTTTTGTTATATTTGTAACCGAAAAATCAGCTAAAAATGGCACAAAAACCGTCTATACCTAAAGGAACACGCGATTTCGGACCTTCCGAAATGGAAGGACGCAACTATATTTTCAACGTCGTCAAGGGCGTTTTCCGCAAATATGGATACCAGTGCATCGAAACACCTTCGATGGAAAACCTCAGTACACTGCTCGGCAAATACGGCGAAGAGGGCGACAAACTCCTCTTCCGCATCCAGAACAGCGGCGAGAAGGCGGCACTGGCTCCAGAAAAGGGCTTACGGTACGATTTGACCGTTCCCTTCGCCCGTTTCGTGGTCCAGCATCAAAACGAGATATCCTTCCCGTTCAAACGCTACCAGATCCAGCCGGTCTGGCGTGCAGACCGGCCGCAAAAGGGCCGTTATCGCGAATTCTACCAGTGCGACGTAGACGTTATCGGCAGCAAATCGCTGCTCAACGAACTGGAGCTGGTCCAGATGGTGGACGACGTGTTCGGCCAGATGGGTGTGCGCGTGTGCATCAAAATCAACAACCGGAAGATCCTGGCGGGACTGGCCGAAGTATCCGGGCAGCCCGACAAACTGGTGGACATCACCGTAGCCATCGACAAGATCGACAAGATCGGCCTGGACGCCGTGAAGCAGGAGCTTTTTGAGAAAGGCCTCGACGAACAGGCTGTGTCCGTCATCGAGCCGGTACTGACGCTCTCTGGAACGACAGCCGAAAAGCTGGCCCGGATGCGGCAGCTGCTCGCCGCCTCGGAGATCGGCCTGAAGGGCCTCGACGAGGTCGGCACACTCTTCCAGCTGATCGAGGAAGCCGGCATCCGGCAATCTGTAGAGCTCGATCTTTCGCTGGCACGCGGCCTCAACTACTACACAGGCGCTATCTTTGAGGTCAAAGCGCTCGACTTCGCCATCGGCAGCATCTGCGGCGGCGGACGCTATGACGACCTGACCGGTATTTTCGGCCTGCCGAATATGTCGGGCGTGGGCATCAGCTTCGGAGCCGACCGTATCTACGACGTGCTCTCCGGTCTCGACCTCTTCCCGAAGGGCGTGGCAGCCGCCGCAAACGTGCTGTTTACCAACATGGGTGAAAAGGAGATCGCCTATTCCCTCCCCGTCGCCGCGAAACTGCGCGCCGCCGGCATCGCTTGCGAAATCTATCCCGACCCCACCAAG
>Ga0310786_10007757_pt1 | contig 13916 bp, 13 predicted proteins | sample AusTroGonzalo_MG_FD_203881 | JGI IMG/M metagenome (GOLD analysis project Ga0310786, IMG submission 203881) | Bovine rumen microbial communities from tropical cattle in Woodstock, Queensland, Australia - Gonzalo_03 (v2) (version 2) | ecosystem: Host-associated > Mammals > Digestive system >... | reverse complement strand
ATCCCGTGTCTGTTTCTTCCTCCGATTTTCCTTGTGGCCTTTGGATTTGGCGGGGTTATCCTGGTGTTTGGTATCTTTGAAAAGATCATCCTTGACAGGTCTGAGAAAAGGAAGAAATAATGGATTTTCTCCTGAACATAAAACGATCCGGCAGTAGATGCCGGATCGTCTTTTTGTATAACCGGAACGGAGCTTATCTCCGGACCGTTTTTTCGAAAAGTTTTCTCAGTCCCATGGGATAGAGCAGCAGGATGGCAACCACTGCGCCAAAGCCGGCCTGGAGGATCTCAAAGGGAAGCTTCAGGATGGCATACTCAGGCGTGGAGTAGACATAGGCCCGGCCCAGGGTATAGCCGATGGTCATGATGATCGCCCCGATGGTGACCGCGATGACGGAGGAAGCAGCCTGCTTCCTGAACAGCACCTTGCGGGAGATCAGGGACACCACCACGGCCTGCAGGCCATGGGTTACCAGGGAGACAAACATGGGTGCCGGATAGAAGAAGAAATCGCCAAGGAAAGAGCCGACGCCGCCAACCAGGAACGCGGCGAAGGGATCCAGCAGCACGGCAGCCGTGTTGATGACCACGTCACAGAAATACAGGTGTCCGCCCGGCACCGGAATGCTGAAAATGCTCAGGGAAAGAATGATATTCATGCCCATGAAGAGGGCGGTCATGGTCAGCCAGATGAGGGAGCCCCTGCGGATGGAATAAGCGGTAGTCGTCATGTTCTGTTCCTCCTTACCTGTTCGGGTTGAACAGGAGTATAGACGGTAAGTGGCTCTATGAAAAGTGCCAGAATCACACAAAAACATAAGGCCAGTTTAAAGCGGAACAAAACAAAAGAACCGTCTCCAGCAAGACAAGGAGACGGTTCGAGGGGAATACTGTTCAGTTTCAGCTGATGCACTCCACCTTGATGGTGTTGGTGTTGCCGGGATCGCCGTTGATCTGGCCGCCGGTCAGCACCACGTTGTCGCCAGGTTCCAGGGTGAAGATTTCCCGGGCAATCTTCAGGTCCTGCCAGAACATAACGTCCATGGAGGAGTAGCTTTCCGTCAGCACCGGGGTAACGCCCCAGGACAGGTTCAGCTTCCGCCAGACCCGCTCATTGGTTGTGGTGCCGATGATGTCCACCGGGCAGCGGAACCGGGAGACCATGCGTGCCGTACGGCCGGAAATGGAGTTGACCACGATGGCCTTGGCTTTTACGTCCACAGCCATGGAGCAGATTGCGTGGGAAACGGAGTCCAGGTTGCTGTTGATGGAGAACTCCATGGTGCGGAAGCGCTTGGCATAGTTGATACCGGCTTCGGTGAACTGGGCCGTTTCAGCCATGGTCTGCACGGCCTGAACCGGGAATTTGCCCGCGGCGGTTTCACCGCTGAGCATGATGGCGGAAGAACCGTCATAGACGGCGTTAGCCACGTCGGAGATTTCCGCACGGGTGGGGCGGGGATTCTGGATCATGCTTTCCAGCATTTCCGTAGCGGTGATGACCCGCTTGCCCAGCATGCGGCACTTGCTGATCAGGTACTTCTGCAGGGCAGGAACCTCCATAAAGGGGATCTCCACGCCCAGATCGCCGCGGGCCACCATGATGCCGTCCGCGACCTCGCAAATTTCCTCCACGTTATCCACACCGCTGCGGTTTTCAATCTTGGCGATGATGTCAATGTCCTTGCCGCCGTTGGCGTTCAGCAGGTCACGCATGGCCTGCACGTCGGACTTGGAGGACACGAAGGAGGCGGCGACGAAGTCCACGCCGTTTTCAATACCGAAGAGCAGGTCCTTCTTGTCCTGCTCGGACAGGAAATCCTGCTTCAGCACTTTGCCGGGGAAGTTCATGCTCTTCCGGTCAGACAGGACGCCGCCGTTCTGCACACGGCAGATGACGTCGTTTCCCTTGACCTCTTCCACCTTCATGATGACCAGTCCGTTGTTGATCAGCACGGTATCTCCGGGGAACAGTTCATTCGTCAGGTTGGCGTAGGTTACAGCAACCCGCGTTTCATCTCCCAGGATATCCTCCGTGGTCAGGGTGAACAGATCTCCATCATGGAGCGTCACAGGACCGTTTGCGAAGGTCTTGATTCTGTATTCCGGTCCCTTTGTGTCCAGCATGATGGCGATGGGCAGGTTCAGCTTTTCCCGCACAGAGCGGATCAGCTGAATGCGCCGCAGGTGCTCCTCATAGGATCCGTGGGAAAAGTTCAGCCGGGCAACGTTCATGCCCGCCTGACACATGGCGGTGAGGGTTTCTTCATTCTCACTCGCCGGGCCGATGGTACAGATGATTTTGGTTTTTCTAAGCATGATATTCCTCCAGGATAAAGTCAAAACAGAAAACAGTATCTGCGGTACTGCAGATACTGTTATTATAGTTGTTTTATTCGTTACAGGCAACTGTGAAAAATGTTTCAAAACCGGCCATTCCTGACAGGAAAACATTCCCTGTCAGGAACTCTACACTCTACACTCATCACTTTTCACTCGTAAACCTTCAATCCAAAGGAACACCATCATGTAAAGAATCAATCCCACTTAGGCCACTGGATCTCATGCCCTTCCGCCACGCAGATGCCGTCTCCCCGCGCGAGTTTAACGGTGAAGGATTCATCCTTCTTTCCATAGATTTCCCGGACGGGATCGCCGCCGTCGGTTTCCGTCTCAATGACGATGTATTCGGCCAGGGGACGGGGAGAAAAGGTTTCCGGAACGCTGATTGGGTCATATTCATCGGAGTGGATCAGCTCGTGGGCGGCGTTGTACTGGTAAACGCTGACTTTGACAGGCTTGTCGGCCAGCAGCATTTTGACTTCCACACGCATGGAGCGGGTGAAGGTTTTTAATCCTTCTGTCCAGCTCAGGTCCTGTGTTTTGTGGGTGGATACGGAAGAGCAGAGCCCCAGGCTCGGCGCCATGCCGGAGGCAGCGCTGACGGCATAGACGTCGCCGTCCGCGGTCTGGTAGATTGGATTGAAAAAGAACAGGTAGTCGTCCTTTCCGCGGGCCAGGTAGAGGGTGCCGATGAGGCTCTCTTCCGTGACGTTATCGTTTGTCTGTGAAAGGTAATGCTGAACGTCTGATACGGCACCGTCTGATATGGTGGTTGAGGTGTTTACGCCGTTTTCCTCCTTGGCATCGGCAATCATGAACGGGAATCCGTCAATGCCTTCGAAAACGTATTCCACTTCCGTGTACGGTTCTTCCTCGCCGTCCACCTCAATGGTACCCGGCTTTTCAACCCGGGTGGCCGGATAGTGGTAATCCTCTGCCTGATCCAGGCTGTCACGGGTGATCAGGAAGCCGATAAGCCGGTCGCTGTTTTTCACCTGGATACCGGTGGATAAATTGATCACGCCGGTCATGCCCAGGATAAAGGCTGCCGCCAGGATGCAGCAGGCAAGGATAATGATATATTTCTTAGTCTTCATCGTCGTCCTCCAGAACTCCATCAAACTTCAGGATATCACCCACGTCACACTGCAGGTAATAGCAGATCTTGTTGATTGTACCGAAACGGATACCCTTTGCCTTTCCGCTGCGCAGAATGGACAGATTGGCCTCCGTGATTCCGATCAGCCCGCATAACTCTTTGGAAGTCATGCCGCGGGCTTTCAGCACGTCTTCCAGACATACCCGGATTGCCATAGGATGCCTCCCTCCGGTCAGATAAACAGGCTGTTGTCATCCCGCAGCTGTTTGTTTTCAATCAGCAGGCGGGAAAGCAGCAGGATCACAAGGACAAAGAACAGATCCGTGATGGGCAGGCTCACCTCTGTGCTGACGTTGGACAGCTGCGGCAGCAGAAGGATCTGTGCGATATACAGCAGGGCGGTGAGACCGCTGGTGACAGCCAGGGCGATGCAGCTCAGCCGGCTGAGCTTTCCTGCAGCCTCTGTAATGCCTTCCTGCTCCTCTGTGGCGGCTGTTTCCAGCAGGGCCAGCATACTCAAGGCTACCAGGATATCCAGCACCAGGGGGACAGTTACTGTGATCATACTCAGCAGGCCGTGGATGAACTCCGCTGTCCGGATATCGGATCCGATGTACATCGCGAAGCCAAGAAACACGCACCTGACAATCTGCGCGGTAAAGTAGATGCACAGCGCGCAGAGGATATTCCGCAGATAGCGGAAAAGCTGCTCCCGGTTGCCGTTCCGGAACAGGCGGATCAGCCTGAGCACAATGAACAGGATGAGCACGGTCCAGACGGATGTGGAGAGGAAAACCCGGAGCACATGCTCGTAGCTTTCAATGCCGCCCGGAATCTTGCCGTAGAACATGCCGGGATTCAGGATGCCGTAGAGCGTCACCGGCAGGATAAGGGCCAGCACAAACAGGGCGATCCGTTCCGCCAGGGTTTCGCGGCCGCGGGGATAGAGTACAGCGAAGAAAAAAGGAATCAGGGCGATGAGCATGATCAGCAGCATGGCTGTTCCGTTTCCGCTGGCGCCCTTAAGGGACAGAGCCCTCAGCCCCAGTGCAACCTGTTCCAGCGGGAAGGAGAGCAGGGAGGAAAAGAGCGTCGGGATCATCAGCGTCAGCAGGGACAATGCGGCCAGCAGAATCCCTTCCGCGATCAGCACCCGGATCAGCGTTTTCCGTTTCAAAGAGATCACCCCGTTTAATGAATTATTGTTTTACGATAATCATAATATCATAAAATTATCGTTTGTCAATAATTTTCAAAAAAAGTTTTGTGATTTTTTTGGATTAAGGCAATGCCGGAAAAATAACGCTGATTATTTTTCGGATGTGGTTCTGTATTCATCTGCCGAAATCGGGCACAATAATAGCAAAGAACGGAACATCCTGACAGATGGAAGGAGGGGAACAGGATGCGTAAAGGACTTTGGGACACCTATAATGCCGGACAGGACGAGGAAAGGCTCAGAACAGCCAGGTGCCTGGAATGTGGCAGTGACAAAATCATTGAAGGCGATCTGAAGGCGACCTCCGGCGTAGCTTTTGTTCCTGCCATCCAGGAGACGGTGGTTCCCCGGGGCTGCGGGGTGCGGGCGCTGGCCTGCCGGAAGTGCGGGACGGTGTTCGGGCTGCGGCTGAACGACAAGAAGCATCTGATTGTTGAAGAATAAAAAAGTTGACAGGAGAGCTGTCACTCTTGTCAACTTTGGCTGGCCTTATTTCAGCGCCTGGAGGGATTCCTTCAGTTCATCAAGATCCTGCAGGGCGGTTTGAATGAATTGTTGCTGCTCGTCTCCTGAAGTGATTCTGGCCAGGACGATTTCCCGGGAGGAATAGAGGGAAGGCAGGGATTCTGCGATATCCATTGCTTCCTGCCGGCGGTCCAGATCCAACAGGCAGTAACATTTGGCCATCTTTGCCTGCACAGTACGGCCAGTTTCACCGCAGTCCAGGAAGATCGTTTTATCCGCCCAGAAGATGGCCTCTTCCAGCAGGCGGATGCGTTCTGCCCCGGTGCATTCCTGGGCGTATTGCCGGGCTGCCCAGCTCATGAGGTGGTTCACAGAAACGGACAACTTCCATTGATTTATGGAGGATTTCAGCCGGGTATAGGCTTCCTGCGCTTTCCCGGCATCAACCAGGGTGCGGATTTCCTTACCGAGATTCCTGACGTCCTGCAGACGCTGCGCAGCATCGTGCATCAGCAGAGAATCTACCGATACCTGGAAATAGTCCGCCAGCAGGGGCAGGAGGGAAATATCCGGCATGGAAGCGCCGTTCTCCCATTTGCTCACGGTCTGGGCGGAGACATTGAGGCATTCAGCCAGGGCTTCCTGGGTCAGGTTCTTCTCCTTCCGGAGCTTTCTGAGATTGCTGCCAAAGTTCATGGTCAGCTCCTTTCCGACAAGCATTAAGTGCCTGCCTTCGCGTTGTTCACCTGCAGGATACCCTGTGAGCCGGGGAAACAGAATACAGTGTTTCGCAACCTGTCTCCACCGGCAGTTGAATTATAGCATTGAAGGAAAAGAGACGAACAGCCATAAATCCAGGAAAATAGTTTTCATGTAAAGATGTGTTTGCATTATTTGCAATGATGGTATAGAATAATGACAGAGGATCAAGTAAAAACGTATCAAATGGTGACAGGAGCTTTCTTTCTGTCACTAAAAAACGACGGGTGATGTTGATGTATTGGGATGAAATCTGGGAAGCAACAGACCAGAAGCGGATCACGGCTTATGTGAAAAAGTGTGACCTGACGCCGGATGCGGTGATCAGGTACCTGCATAAGCGCGGGGCGGTTTCGGTATGCGATGCCGGATGCGGCTGCGGGCTGTTCTCCCTGAAACTGGCCGCGAACGGGTTTTCCGTATCTGGTTTCGATATTTCCGCAAAGGCGGCGGGGATCGCCTCGGATCTGTTGAAGAAGAAAGGGTATTACGGGGAGTTCCGGGCGGCGACAGTGACGGAAACCGGATATCTGGATCATGCCTTTGACGCGGTGGTATCCATGGACGTGCTGGATCATATGCCGCTGCAGGAAGCAAAGAAGGCCGTGCAGGAGCTTTGCCGGATTACCCGGCCGGGCGGCTGCGTGATTGCGTCGGTGGACGGGCCGGATGAGGAGTATGAATCGGAGCCCCATACCGTGAATGAGGACGGGGACTATCTCTATACGGACGGAAAATGGAAGGGGAGAGTTCACCATCCTTATACCCCGGAGGAACTGGGGGAAATGACCGGCAAGCCTTATGTGATGCTGGAGGATCCGGATGACAAGAAGGGGCAGTACACGCTGGTAATCCGGAACTGGGAAAGCTGATCGAAAAACATGACAAAAAATAGGAATGCTTCGGCATTCCTTTTTTCTTGCGTTTTTGTTTGCCTCTGCATATAATGAGTTCCCATATAAAAGGGAGGAGGGGATTCTGTGGCCAGGCTGGATCTGGATATGACCGAGGGAAACATCTGGAAACATATGCTGCAATTCTCGATTCCCATGGCCATCGGATTGCTCTTCCAACAACTGTACAATACGGTCGATACCCTGGTGGTGGGCCAGTTTGTCGGGCAGGAAGCCCAGGCGGCTGTCGGCTCCACGGGACCGATTATCAATACGATTGTGGGCTTCTGCGCGGGCCTGGCCACCGGCGCTTCGGTGGTGATCTCCCAGCGGTACGGCGCCCATGACGATGAAGGCCTGGGCAAGGCCGTGCATACGACGGTGGCCCTGACTTTCGTGGTCAGCCTGCTGGCCACGGTTTTCGGCCTGATGATTATTGTTCCCATGCTCCGCTTCATGCAGACGCCGGAGGATGTGATGCCGGAAAGCTCCTGCTATCTGACGATCTACTTCGCCGGCGTCTCCGGAGTACTGTTCTACAACCTGGGGAGCGGTATCCTGCGCGCGGTGGGAGATTCCCGCAGGCCCCTGATTTTCCTGATTATTTCCGCCCTGCTGAACACGGTGCTGGACCTGCTGTTTGTGCTGGCCTTCGGCATGGGTGTGGACGGCGTGGCCTATGCCACGGTGCTGTCCCAGATCCTGTCCGCCCTGCTGATCATGTTTACCCTGACAAAGGAAAAGGGGAACTACGGTATCCGCTGGAGGAAGCTCTGTGTGGACAAGCGGTCCCTGTCGATGATCTTGAAGATCGGCCTGCCCAGCAGCATCCAGGCGGCGGTAACCTCTTTCTCCAACGTGTTTGTTCAGTCCTATATCAACCAGTTCGGTTCCGCCTGCATGGCGGGTTACGGCGTGTATGGGAAGATTGACGCCTTTGCGCTGATTCCGGTGCAGAGCATCAGCATGTCCTCCACCACATTTGTGGGCCAGAACTGGGGCGCAAAGAAGATTCCGCGGGCCCGGGAAGGTGTGCGGACAGCCACGGTGATGAGTCTTGTCTCCACAGCAGTGCTGGGCCTGATGGTGTTCTTGCTGGCCCGGCCGCTGATGAACTTCTTCTCTCCGGAGGAAGAGGTGATTGATTACGGCATCCGCTTTATCCGGATTGTGACGCCGTTCTATATCGCCATCTGTTTTAACCAGATCTATGCGGGCGCACTGCGGGGCGTGGGAGACGCCACCATGCCGACGGTGATCATGCTGGCTTCCTTTGTGGTATTCCGGCAGATATACCTGGCGGTGACGAAGGCACTGGGCGCCGGGTTCCTGGCCGTGGCGCTGGCCTATCCTGTGGGATGGATCCTTTGTTCCACGCTGCTGATTATCCGGTATTCACGGAGCGTGCTGGTGAGGCCGAAGCCGGAGACGGCAGAGGAATAAAAAAGAATGAGATTCCTTGTTGACGAATGATGCAGAATTTGATATTATGTTAAAGGTTAGATGTTTCTAACTGCCAAGCGGTATCAATCGGGAAAAGCCAGCCCGAATGATATACCATGAACATACCTCCAAAGAAACGGGATGCTGCCGAGAGGCAGCATCCTGTTTTCTTGAATTTTTATGCATATTAGCCGTAGGTATTTTCAAAGTGGGATTCACAGGCTTTTTCCAGTGCTTCCACAATGATCTGCAGGGCTTTGATCCGGGCATAGTGTTTGTCGTTGGACTCGATGATGAACCAGGGAGCGTTCTCCGTACTGGTCTTCTGCAGCATTTCGTCCACCGCGGTTTCATACTGGGGCCACTTTTCCCGGTTCCGCCAGTCTTCCTCGGTGATCTTCCACTGCTTCTCCGGTGTGTTCTGCCGCTCGGTAAACCGGGCCAGCTGGGTGTCCTGGTCAATGTGAATCCAGAACTTGAGCAGTACGGCGCCCCAGTCGGTCAGCTGGCGCTCAAACTCGTTGATCTCGTTATAGGCCCGCTTCCAGTCCTTTTCGGAACAGAAGCCTTCCAGCCGTTCCACCATGACCCGGCCGTACCAGGTGCGGTCGAAAATGCAGATGTGTCCGGTGCGGGGCAGGCGGGTCCAGAAGCGCCAGAGGTACTGGCGGTTCAGTTCATGGGGTTCGGGGGAGGCAATGGGATGCACATCAAAGCCCCGGGGATCCAGCGGATAGGCCACACGGCGGATGTTACCGCCCTTGCCGGCGGCATCCCAGCCCTCATAACAGAGGATCACGGGGATTTTCTTCCGGTAGATGATGTTATGCAGCTCGCTCAGGCGCTTCTGCAGTTTTTTCAGCTCTTTCTTGTATTCCTCTTCCTCGATGGTGGGAGACAAGTCTACCTCGGAAAGCTTCGGCATCTTCAGCAGGGGGAATTCTTCCTCAAAGGGTTCGCCGGTATAGCGGCCCTTTTCCAGCGCCTTGTCGATCTTTTCCACCAGCAGCTTCATGGCGTCACGGACGGCTGCCTTTTTCTTCGTACCGTCCAGAATGTGCCACTTCACGGTTTCATCAGTCTTTTCCATGAAGTCGTCATAAGCCTTCATGAACTGCTTGTACTCCCGGTGCTGCCACAGGTCGTCCGGGGTAACCCGCCACTCGGTATCCGCGCTTTCCGTCAGGGCGTTCAGACGCTCAAACTGCTCCTTCTTATCGATGTGCAGGAAGATCTTCAGCACCAGGTAGCCGCCGTCCCGCAGCTGACGCTCAAACTCGTTCACAGCCCGGACCCGGCGCTTATATTCCTCCTTGGAAATCTCCAGCCTCAGCTGCTTCCGCACCACGTTCTCCATCCAGCCGGAATCCAGGAAGATGAGCTTTCCGTTTTCCGGGATTGCTGAGGCATAGGGGTACAGGAAAGGATACCGGGATTCACTTTCCGGAATCACGGCCGGGGAAACCACATTATAGAAGCGGGGATCGATCTCGCGGATAATCTCCTTGATAAGGCTGCCTTTACCGGCTGCGGCCCAGCCTTCGATCAACACCAGCACCGGCAGTTTTTTCTCCCGCAGCAGCTGCTGGGTGGCAATCAGACGGGCGCGGAGTTCTTTGATTTCCGTATTGAGGGTATCTTTATCCTCTGGCTTGTATTTTTCAAAATCCTGAAGCATAAATAAGGACCTCCTTCTGTCCGCAGGGGGTAAATGTGCAGTTTTGCTGGTGAGGATATTATAGCGGATTTGGATGAATGTTTCAACTGAATGGGCTTGGGACGTGACAGAGGGGAGCGAAGGAAGCGGTAGCCCAGTGGGCTATCCTGCGAAGCAGGAAGCGACCTGAACGAGTCAACCGAAACAAACAGCGGGTTTTGTATTTACTGCAAACCCGCTGTGCCGATTGAGGTTGCGGAACTGCCCCTGAAGTCACATCCGTTTTCAGCTGGGATGCGTAAATAATCTCTTGACTTAAAGCTTGCTCTAAGCTATATCATAGGCAAGGTGTTGTAAACGTTTTATATTTCGGGAGGATCTGTATGGAAAAGTGGATTCGCGCGCGTTATCTGCCCGGCATTCCTTTGGGAGAAGACGGGAAACGGGTAACCGCAGGGAAAGAACATATAGCCCTTTCCCGCAGGGCTGCGGGAGAGGGCATGGTGCTGCTCAAGAATGAGGGCGTGCTGCCGCTGCGGCATGGCTGCAAAGTGGCGCTCTTCGGCAAGGCATCCGCGGACTACGTCAAGGGAGGCGGCGGCAGCGGCGACGTGACCGTAGCCTACGTCCGGGACATGTTTGACGGAATGATCGAAGTGATCGGCGAGGAAGCCGTTTATCCGGGCACCATGAAGTATTACCGGAATTATGTGGCCGCCCAGTACGAGGATCACTGGGAACCCGGCATGGTGGCGGAACCGCCGGTGCCGGATGTCCTGCTTAAGGAAGCCCGGGAGTTCACGGATACCGCCATTATCTCCATCAGCCGCTTCTCCGGCGAGGACTGGGACCGGAAGTCTGACCGGGCGAAGATCACCCGGAAGGATCCGGTGACCGGCGATGCCGTCAGCATGAGCGACGTGCTCTTTGAGCGGGGAGATTTCTATCTTTCCAACGCAGAACGTACCATGGTGGAAACCGTCAGCGAGGTTTTTGACAAGGTCATCGTTGTGCTGAATACCGGAGGTATGATGGAAACTGCCTGCTTCCGGAACAATCCCCGGATCCAGGGCCTGCTGCTGGCCTTCCAGGGCGGTATGGAGGGCGCCTGCGCCGCAGCGGAACTGCTGACAGGCGTGACGACGCCTTCCGGCAAACTGCCGGACACCCTGGCGGAAGAACTGGATGATTATCCCGGCTGCATTGATTTCTATGACAGCGACACTTTTGTGAACTACACTGAAGATATCTACGTCGGCTACCGGTACTTTGAGACGATTGCCGGGGCAGCGGAGAAGGTGGTTTATCCCTTCGGATTCGGCCTCAGTTATACCCGCTTCTCCCTGACGGAGCAGACTGTGAGTTTCACAGAAGACGAGGCCGAAATCCGGGTGAAGGTGACCAATGAAGGCGGCTGCACGGGACGGGAGGTTGTGCAGGTTTACTTCAGCGCGCCCCAAGGCCTGCTGGGCAAGCCGGCGAAGGAACTGGCCGGATACCGGAAGACGAAGCTGCTGGCTCCCGGCGAGGCGGAAGAGATTGTGATCCGCTTCCCGCTGTCCCAGATGGCCAGCTATGACGACCTGGGCAAGATAGCCCGCTCCGCACGCGTGCTGGAGAAGGGCGAATACAGGTTCTTCATCGGCACCAGTGTCCGGGACGGAGCCTGGACAAAGGAAAGCTGGACGCTGGCGGAGGATCGCGTGACCGAGCAGCTGACAGCCCGCATGGTGCCCACGAACCTGGAGAAGCGCCTTCAGGCAGACGGCAGCTATGAGGAGTTACCCACCGGCCCCTGCAATGATTTCAACTATACCGCCCTGGAACCCATGACACCGGAAGTGATCTTCGCTAATCCGGAAACCCGGGCGATTCCGCGGATCAGCCACATGGGGCCCAAGGACGGCATGAAGCTGAAGGATGTGGCGGAAGGGAAGATGACCCTGGAAGCCTTTGTGGCCGCCCTGCCGGCGGAAGACCTGGCAGCCTTGCTGGGCGGTCAGCCCAATGTGGGCCTGGCGAACACCTTTGGTTACGGCAACAACCCGGTTTACGGCATTCCCAATATCATGACAGCGGACGGCCCTGCGGGAATCCGCTTCCATAAACATATCGGTGTGACCACAACCGCCTTCCCCTGCTCCACGCTGCTGGCTGCTTCCTGGGATCCGGAACTGTGCGGCGAAGTGGGTGTCGCGGTGGCACAGGAAGCCAAAGAGAACAACATTATGGTCTGGCTGGCGCCCGGTGTGAACATCCACCGGAACCCGCTGTGCGGCCGGAACTTTGAGTATTATTCCGAGGATCCGCTGCTGGCAGGCAAGCAGGCCGCAGGCCTGGTCCGGGGCGTGCAGAGCCAGCATATCGCGGCCACCCCGAAGCACTTTGCCCTGAACAACAAGGAAACCAACCGCCGCAACTGCGACGCCCGGGTTTCCGAGCGGGCTATCCGGGAAATCTACCTGCGGCAGTTTGAGATCGTGGTGAAGGAGTCTCATCCCTGGTCCCTCATGTCCAGCTACAACATCGTGAACGGCCACCGGGCCAGTGAGTATAAGGATATGCTGACCGGTATCCTCCGCGAGGAGTGGGGCTTTGACGGCATGGTGACCACCGACTGGTGGACCCTGGGCGAGCACTACAAGGAAGTGGCGGCCGGCAACGATATGAAGATGGCCACCGGTTTTCCGGAGAGACTGCTGGAGGCGCTGGAGAAAGGCGTGTTGACGCGGGAAGAAATGGAAAAAGCCGCAGTGAACGTTCTGCGGCTGATCCTGAGGATTGATTAAAACAACAATACAGGATGTGACAGGGGGACAGACCCTCTGTCACATTTTTTCAAAATCGTGACAGAAGGTTCAGTCCCCGCAGTCACCTTTAATCTCTTTGAAATCCGTGGTAGCGGGTGCCCTGATGGCTGAGCCTGCCGTGATCGGATTCGGAGAGCATGCCATACTCGGTGCCTTTCACGGGGAGCTCCAGCCGCTCACCGTTTTCCAGCTGGAAGGTCACGTAGTAGTTGGTATGGGCATGCTCGTGGCCCCATACTTCAGTTCTTTTCGCAACCACCGTCGCATTCACTGTCACATCCGGTGAGTTGTTGTTTTGTTTCCACTGTGAAACGTTCTTGGCGATCACTGCAATGAAGACGCCGATGACGATCACGGCAATCAGTATGCCAAAGGTTTCAAAACCGCCAACTCCATGGGTGTAGAGAAAATCTGTCATCTGCGGGCACTCCCTTCATCATAACGGTGTTTTGCTGTAAGTATAATACATGGAAAAGGGTTGGAATAAAAGGAATTGTTTGGAAAAATAGAGCGGGTTATTGTACGAAAAACATAAATTATGATATACTTTGTTTGACGACAAGGGAGTCAGTTTTGATTCCTTTGTCTTTTTGTTACCGGAGGAATGGATTTGAATGGCACTGAGATTCACATGGACAGACGGAAATGACAAGGTTTTCAGGGACTTTTATCTGATTACGGAAGCATATTACAGCCGGATTGTCGGCGGGGAGGAGAACCGGCGGCAGTTTATTCCGTACAACCTGTCTTCCGCGGTGGAGGATGTGCTTCTGGTTTATCAGAACAATGTTCCGGCGGCCTGCGCCGGGCTGAAACGGTATTCAGATACGGACGCGGAGGTCAAGCGGGTCTGGGTGGATCCGGCTTACAGGGGACACCGGATTGCTACCCTGATGATGGCAATCCTTGAAGATAAGGCAAAAGCAAAGGGCTACAGGCGGACGGTGCTGCAGACCCGGGAGATTATGACAGACGCCGTCAGGCTGTACACAAAACTGGGATACCAGAGAATTGACAACTACCCTCCGTATGACAAGCTGGAGGGCGCGGTATGCTTCGCGAAGGAGCTTTGAGCTGACAGGGAGGAGGCTTCCTCATGGCTGCGTTTGACCGGGTGCTTTCGGGTATTCCCGCGCTGGATCAGGTGCTGGACAATATCCGGATGGGGGACAATGTGGTCTGGCGTGTGTCAGACCTGGATGAATTCCGCCGTTTCGCGCTTCCCTTTG
>Ga0310786_10007756_pt1 | contig 13918 bp, 11 predicted proteins | sample AusTroGonzalo_MG_FD_203881 | JGI IMG/M metagenome (GOLD analysis project Ga0310786, IMG submission 203881) | Bovine rumen microbial communities from tropical cattle in Woodstock, Queensland, Australia - Gonzalo_03 (v2) (version 2) | ecosystem: Host-associated > Mammals > Digestive system >... | reverse complement strand
CAAAAAATTAGAGCATATAGATTGGCAAAAAAATATTTGGATAAATATGCTTTATTGGTTTTGAAAAAAGATTTGGGATTAAGTCTTTTACCTAAACTATTTTCTATTACCAATGAGAAAAATGATAAGAAAAAACACAAAGTTATCAAATTTTTGGGAATAAAGATAAAATTTAAAGTTAAATAAATTCCCAAAAATGTTTTGCTATTACAATATTTTATGTTAGAATAAGCTCACCAACATGCGGACGTAATTCAGTGGTAGAATGCAACCTTCCCAAGGTTGACGTCGCCGGTTCGAGCCCGGTCGTCCGCTAATAAAGAGCCGAAAGGCTCTTTTTAGTGGCAGAAATTGGGCGAGAACCCTGCAACGAAGTTGCAGAACGAGTTCGAGCGCGAGGCGGCAGAGGCCGTAGTATTTTGCAAAAGATGAAATCTTGCAGCAAAATACGGAATGGCCGTTTAACGCCGCCGAGTAAGAGAGCCCGGTCGTCCGCTAATATTAATTAAAAAAGGGAAAGAGTTTAACTCTTTCCCTTTTATCAGTTTACCTAATAGCAACTTATTCAGAAGCTGCTTGGTTAGATTTAGTGTTGTATAATACAGCTTTAGCAGCCAAAGATGCTGGCTTAATTGAAGAATTGTAGAATACTACAGGATAAATATCTGTAATATCTTTTGTTTCAACTGTGCAGTTAGCCAATAATGTTGCTTCAGTGGCTTCTCTTCCGTATGAAGGAATCCATCCGTCTTTTCCTGCTGTGCAACCAACAACACGGTTAGGACCTGCAGCGCCGTTTACATCAAGATAACCATAACATGGGTTACCTTCAGAGCAGTAACCTTGTGATGGGTCATAAGTAAATACTGAACCATCTTCCATTGCAAACATACGACCTTGGTTAATACCACCGCTCTTACCGTCTGCACCAAGAGCAACAGGCTCACATAATGATGCAATACCGCCTTTTGTCATATCAGCAGCTACACCGGTAACGCCACTTTTTACACGTTTATTCAATGCACCTGAAGTTGATGTAAATGTGAGAGAAGTACCATCAGTAAGACCGACACTTACACTAGCTTCACGACCTGCGCAAGATAAATCAATTGGTGTACCTGCAATAGCGTAGTTAACAACTTCTTTTGAGTTTTTCATATTCAAATTGTTTTGGAATAGGTGGAATAATGATGGAGCATTACCCATATCAGTAGTTGCAGCCGGATCTGTTTCTGTATCAAATCCTATAATATAATCTGCGGCAGGTAGTGTTATGGCTCCGTCAGTAGCTGAAACAGTTGCAGTAGCAGCAGTACCATAAGCAGTACCGTAGTCATAACCATCTGTAGCGTAGTTAGCTGCAGCAGCCTGAGTTAAAACAGCGATAGATTTTTTCAAGCCTGTTTTAAATTGTTGGCCGGCTGTGTTAGCCATGAATGTAGGGATAGTCATTGCGGCAACTACACCGATGATTGCCAACGCAATCAAGACTTCCGCTAAAGTAAACGCGAATTTTTTTGTCATTTTTAATACCTCGTCTTTCTTTCTTACAAACTATTATTTTAAATTCCTAAAATAATATTTCTTACAATCCTGTACATAATTTGTACAAATTCAATATATCATATCTCAATATTTCGTGTCAATACTATGTAATAATTTATTTCAATTTATAATACTATAAAACTAATCCAAAAGAATTAGAAAAATGTTGCAAGCACTCATAAATACAGGATAAAAAATTGATGTATTTTGTAAAAAATATTTTATAAAAAATAATACTTTTGTATTAAAAATTTGCTTCACAATTTAATTAATTTTTACTAAAATATCCACTTTTTGTAGGTAATTTTTAACAAAAGTTAATTTATTCGCATTGGGCATGTGTTGGTTGTATAATCGATTTATGGATTTAAGGGAGATAATCGGCGCGTCCGGTGCCGAAGTTATAAAAGATAGCGATATTGCAGGAAATATAAGCATTTCAACGGATACCAGAACGATAAAAAACGGTGACATTTATCTGCCGTTAAAAGGGGCAAATTTTGACGGCGAAAGATTCTGTGAAGATGCTATAAATAAAGGCGCTATCGGTTGTTTTGTTACTGATAACGCTTACCCCGAGAATGCAAAAGTAGTTTTGAAAGTCCATGATACTCTTGAAACTTACCTGAAACTTGCAAATTTTTACAGAAAAAAAATAGCGCCTAAAGTTGTCATGATTACGGGAAGTTCGGGTAAAACTACGACCAAAGAGCTTGTTTATTCGGTTTTGGTGCAAAAATATAAAGCGGTAAAGACTTTATCTAATCATAATAATGAAATAGGTTTATGCCAGACGATTTTTTCATGCGCTGATGATACGCAGGTACTTGTTTTGGAAGCAGGAATGCGTGCTTCAGGCGAAATAGAGCTTTTGTCTCGGTATGCTGAACCTGATTATGCGATTATTACAAATGCCGGAAGTGCCCACATCGGGCGGCTTGGTTCTTTGGATAACATTGCAAAAGCAAAGTGCGAAATTACCAAATACCTTAATCCGGCTGGGTGCTTGATTTCGCATGATAATGAGCGGTTACGCAGGTTTAATAACTATTCGGGTGAAAAGATTTTTTACTCGCTTAAAGATGTGAAAATCCTTTCGCAAAGTGCAAATCATTCAAAATTTATCTACAAAAATCAGGAATATGAGCTTTCCGTCGGCGGTGAATTTAATATAGAAAATGCTGTTTCGGCTATTGAAGCAGGCTACAAACTTGGTTTAAGGCATGACGAGATTAATAAAGGGCTTTTATCATATCAGCCGATTGAAAAACGTTGGGAAATTGAAAAAATTTGCGGATTTAATGTGATAAACGACAGTTACAATGCAAACCCTGAATCCACACTTGCATCTGTTAAATCGTTTCTGAATTTGTACCCAAATCCTGTCGTTGTATTGGGTGATATGGGTGAACTCGGTGAAAATGAGGCGGATTTACATCTTAAACTGGGTGAAAATATCTCAAAAATTGCGCCCAAAAATACGACTTTTGTTACTGTCGGCGAGTTAAGCAAAAATACGGCAAAGAGATTGGGCGGTTTTGAGGTAAGAAGTTTTGAAAATAACCTTGAAGCCGGAAAATACCTGAAAGATAACGTAGCAGAGGGTGCCAACGTATTTTTTAAAGCGTCAAGAGCTATGAAATTTGAGGAAATTATAGATTTTTTAAAAGGAGAAAATAAACAATGACGATGCTTGCGGTAGGATTTTTGGTAAGTATGATACTTTGTATACTTTTAGGTGTTCCGTTCATTGACTTTATGAAAAAGCATATGTACGGGCAGTACATAAAAGAACTTGCGCCCGAAAATCATGCTCAAAAACAGGGAACTCCGACTATGGGAGGTATATTTATTATCGCATCAATCGTTTTGGCATCTGTTATTACATTGTTTTTGGCTGAAAAATTCTCAACTACAAGTATTATAATTCTGATGACTTTGCTGTTTTATTCATTTGCAGGATTTCAAGATGATTTTATTAAGATAAAAGACAAAGGAAATGACGGTCTGACACCGAAACAGAAATTTTTAAGACAACTTGCAATCGGTGTTTTGCCTATCGCCTTTTTAATGATGATGAATCCGTCAGCAACGATTGTGGATTTCGGGTTTTGTGAACTCCAATTGGGTTGGTTATATCCGATTTTCGGGCTTTTGGTTATAACAGGCGCATCAAATGCGTATAATTTAACAGATGGGCTTGACGGTTTGGCATCTTTTACGGGTGTATTTGCGTTTGGTGCGTGTGCGGTAATTTGCCATTTGCAGGGTGCGTATCAAGAGGCAATTATTTCGGCATGTGTTGTGGGAGCTTTGGTTGGATTTTTGAAATATAACAAACCCAAAGCTCAGGTATTTATGGGCGATACTGGATCTCTTGCTTTGGGCGGATTGCTCGGGGTGCTTGCGGTTTGCGGAAAATTTGAAATTCTTATGATTTTGATTGGTGCAGTGTTCGTTTGCGAAACTTTATCCGTTATGATTCAGGTTACAAGTTTTAAATTGACCGGCAAAAGAGTTTTCAAAATGTCCCCTATTCATCACCATTTTGAACTTTGTGGATGGAGCGAAAAGAAAATTGTTCTCGTGTTCGGGTTAATTTCTGCACTCTGTTCTGTTTTGTCAGTGCTGATTTTTATGTGGAGTAATTATGGAATTAATAAATAAAAAAGTTCTTGTATTAGGATTGTCTAAAAGCGGAGTAAGTGCTGCAAAGGCTTTGAATAGACTGGGTGCAAAGGTTTTTATAACGGAAAACGGAAAACCGAAGGCGGAGTTTGAAAAAATAATTCCTGAACTTAAAAGTTTTGGAATAATGGTTGAAACGGAAGGGCACAGTTCTGAATTTATTGAGGGTTCTGATTTAGCGGTTACAAGTCCGGGGATACCGCCTGAAAGTGAGATATTAATAGCATTGCGCAAAGCTGGCGTAGAGATAATATCGGAAATTGAGCTTGCTTGGCGATTATCATATGGTAATTTTGCTGTAATAACGGGTACTAACGGTAAAACAACCACGACTGCGCTCACAGCTCATATTGTAAAGAGTGAATTTAAAGCGGAAGCTTGCGGAAATATTGGACTTCCGCCGTGTGATTTGTTGGAACGGGGGCTCGATTGGTACATTTTAGAAGCAAGCTCGTTCCAGCTTGAAACAAGTAATACTTTTAAGCCTAAAATCGCTATATTTACTAATTTTACGCCCGATCATATAAATTGGCACGGCAGTTTAGATAATTATTTCAAAGCAAAATGGAAGATTTTTGGCGGCAGTCAGGGTGCTGATTTTGCTATATTGAATGCGCAGGATCCTAAATTAGTTGAATTTGCGCCTAACGCAAGCGGAAAAGTTTTCTTTTTTGACGGCGATATTGGCGATAATTGTTCTTTTATAAAGGATGAGAAGATAATTTATCGTGAAAACGGGCGTGATGAAGAGATAATTGCACTTAAAGATTGCCCGCTCATTGGTCAGCACAATTATCAAAACATAATGTGTGCGATTATAGCATCAAAACTTATAGGAGTTTCGACTGAAAATATCAAAAAGCAGATTATGTCATTCAAAGCTCCTGAACACAGGCTTGAATGGTGCGGAAAATCAGGTAAAACAGACTTTTATAATGATTCAAAAGCAACAAATCCGGAGGCAGCAATGGTTGCAATTAATTCTTTTAATGATTGTGATGTTGTTCTGATTGCCGGCGGCAGGGATAAAAATACAGATTTAACAGAGTTTTGCAAGTCTGTGAACGAACATATTAAAACTGTCATTTTGATTGGAGAGGCCGCTGATAGGTTTGAAGATAATTTGCACAATAACGGTTTTTCCAATATAATCAGAGAGGGAACTTTCGAAGATGCGATAGATAAGGCAATCGAACTTTCGCCCGATGCCGTGCTTTTGTCGCCTGCGTGTGCAAGTTTTGACATGTTTAGCGGATATGAAGAGAGAGGAACAGTTTTTAAAGACTATGTCAGAAGCAGAATATAATCAAAATTTGTTAAATAAACACCGGGATAAAATCAAAAGTTTTATACTATCAGCACCGGATAAAACTTTGCTTGCAGCGGTTATGGCTCTGATTGTTATAGGTTTTATGGCAATTTTTTCATCTACTGCGCCAAAGTGCCTGTCTGACGGTGTCTCTCCGTTTTTGTTTTTGCAGAAACAATTGGGTGCCTTTGTTGTTGGCTTTTTTTTGATGATGTTTTTTACAAATTTCAGCTACAAGAAACTTGAAAAATACAATATGCCTGCCGCAGTTATACTTATAATTCTGTTGTTTCTTGTAAAATTTTCATCATTGGGCGTCAGCGTAAACGGTGCAACACGTTGGTTGAATTTAGGAGTACAGATTCAGCCGTCCGAATTTGCAAAACCGATTTTGGTAATGCTTTTGGCATCCGTTTTTAAAGATAATGCCTCAATCTTAAAACCCGAAAACTGGCAAAAGGCATTTATTCCTATCATAATAATTGTGTTTTTGATATTTTTACAGCCAAACCTTAGTATGGTTTTACTGTTGTTTATTACGGCATTTGTAATGTACGTATGTGCCGGTGGTGCATTGTTTGTTATATTTTCGTTTTTATCGGCGGTTGTTGCGGGATTATTTCTTTTGATAACAAAAATCGCAATGGCTACTATGATTTCAGGTGCTGCCGGTGTTAAAACTTATCAGCTTGGCCGTATTAAAACCTGGTTAAATCCTGAACTTGATCCTTTGGGCAAGGGTTATAATATTATCCAGTCCTTGATTGCGTTTGCATCGGGTGGTTTTATGGGACTCGGATATGGTGCTTCCGTTCAAAAACGTGCCTATTTACCTGAGTGCCACACAGACTTTATTTTTGCCGTAATGGCTGAGGAATGGGGGTTTATTGGATGTTTGTTTGTGATTGTTTTGTTTTTAACAATATTGTACAGAGGAATTTTAATAGCAATCCAGTCACAGGATATGTACGGTAAACTTCTTGCGGTTGGTTTGACGTTTTCAATATGTATTCAGGCAATAATTAATATGAGTGTAACCAGCTCTCTCGTTCCGGCAACGGGTGTTCCTATGCCGTTTATCAGTTTTGGCGGTTCTTCTTTGGTTACATCAATGATTATGATTGGAATTTTATTGAATATTTCGAAAAAGCGCATTACCAAAATTGGCGAATAACGGACTTTGTTAAGATTTGTAAAATCTATTTTTTTAAGTTATCATGCCGATTTCAGCCAAAAGTTTGTTTACTTTGGGCAATTTTTTAACATGAAAATTTTTTATATAAGAGTAGGTAGAAAATTTATATGGAAGGAAAATTGTTATGAGCGTAAGTTTTGGCGGTGCACATTACTATACAAATCAGGGTAATGAGTATAAAAAAACTAATTTCTTTAAAGGATTAGGGACATTAGCTGGTGCAGCTGCTTTGATTCCGGCGGGTATGGAAGCAAGTTCAAGAGCTGGTGGAGTTGGTGCTGATATGTTTATAAAATGTATAAAAAATGGTTCTGGGCTGTTAGATTTTGCCGCAGTATCAACCATTAAAAATAAAACCTTGAGAAATATTTGTGAAAAATGTTTAAAATTAGCGCAAAAATCAAAATTTGCAAGAGTAGGTTTTATCGCTGGTGCCTTAGCATTGGCTGCAGGAGTTGTAATAGGTACAGGCAGATTGGTAGGTTCAGTGTTTGATGGTGTTATTAATGCTTGCAAACGTCGCAGAGCAGATAAACGTGCAGAAGCATAAAAAATAAAGAATTATGAAAAAAAGGCTTGAATTATTACAATTCAAGCCTTTTTTTTATATTTATGGTATAAAATATTTAGAGGGATGATTGATGAGTAAGAGAAGATATTTTATAACAGGCGGAGGTACGGGAGGCCATATTTATCCGGCGTTAGCAGTATTTGAAGAGTTATTAAAACTTGATACGACGGGCGAAATTTATTATATCGGCAACAAAAAAAATCCCGAATATCCGATAGTTACAGGGAAAAATTATAGATTTTTAGATGTTGATGTTTTTGGTATGCCGAGAAAAATTGGTTTTAGATTTTTTATTTGGGCTTGGAATTTGTTTTTTGCAATAGTTAAATCTTGTTTTTATATTCTAAAATACAAACCTGATGCGATATTCGGAACCGGTGGGTATGTATCTGCACCTGTCATTATTGCAGGTAAAATTCTTAAGGTTCCTTACGTTATGCATGACTGCGATGCGTGCCCCGGGTTAGTAACAAGGAAACTTGCACCATTCGCCAAAAGTGTTTCGCTGGCTTTTGAGGATGCGAAAAGATACATAAAAAATGATAAAATTTTTGTAAACGGAAATCCTATAAGAGGGGAATTCCGTACATTAACAAGAGAAGAGGCGCTTAGAAATCTTAATCTTCATGACAAATTGACAATATGTATAATGGGTGGTTCGCAGGGGGCGAAATCTATAAATAATGCTACGGTAAGGATTTTGAAACAGCTTTTGGATAAAGATATTCAGATTATTTTTCAGACCGGCAGAAAAAATTATGAAGCGGTAAGCGAAAAACTTTATGACATTTATCCGGAGTACAAAAGCAACAAAAATCTTATTTTTAAACCATATTTTGATGATATGATAACGGTTCTGAAAGCATCTGATATTGTTGTAGGGCGCTCCGGTTCGCTGAGTTTATCCGAAATTTGCGCTTGCGGTGCTGCTTCAATTCTTGTGCCGTACCCGCATGCGGCTGCTGATCATCAGCGGATTAATGCGCGTTATATGGAAAGAAACGGGGCATCTATATATGTTGAGGATAGCGATTTGACTTCCGATTTACTTTTGGAAAAAATTATCGGTTTAATTGATAATAAAGAAAAACTTGCGGAATTGAAATCGCATGCAAAAGCTCTTGCAAAATATGACGGGGCAAAAAATATAGTTGAGCAGCTTAATTCAGGACTTTTGAATGGATAAAACATATGAAAATGCCGTAAAAATTTTATCTTCGCAAGGTAAATTTAAGATAAATCTCGGTTTGGATAGGATGTATTCCATAATGCGGGAATTTTCCAACCCGCAGGAAAGTTTTGATTGTATTCAGGTTGCGGGAACTAACGGCAAAGGTTCTGTTTGTTCTATATTAGCGGAAATATTAAAAAACGCAGGATTTAAAGTGGGGCTTTATACAAGTCCGCATATTTTTGAATACACCGAACGTATAAAAATTAACGGCGAAGAAATTTCGGAAGATGAATTTGCCGAACTTGTTTTTGATGTTGTTAAAAAAGCTGAAGAAAAGAAAATTGACCTGACGGAATTTGAAATAATAACGGCCGTAATGTTTTTGTATTTTGCTAAAAAAAATATTGATATTGCGGTTATTGAAACTGGGCTAGGCGGCAGGCTTGATGCTACAAATATTGTGAAAACAAATATTTGTTCTGTTATAACTCATATTGACCTTGACCATACGGAGCGTCTGGGGGATACAAAAGAAAAAATTGCTTATGAGAAGGCGGGGATAATAAAGGCGGAAAGGCCTGTTTTTACGGCTGAAAATTATGAGGTAATAAGGCAGACGGCACTGGATAAAAAATCTTTAATTATTGCGCCGTCAGTTGTTGAAGAAGATTATGATTTAAGTCTCAGAGGTTCTTATCAAAAGGAAAATCTTGCGCTTGCGCTTACTTGCATAAAAACAATGTTTGGTGGTATTCCCGATAAAACTACACGAAAAGCGCTTAAAAATGTTGAACATCCGTTCAGGTTTCAGTATTTTAAAGATAAAAATTTAATTATTGACGGTGCGCATAACCCTAATGGTGCAGAGGGGTTGAGAAAAAGTCTTGATGAATATTTTCCGAAAGAGCCGCGCAGATTTGTGTTTGGCTGTCTTAAAAACAAAGACTACGAAAGTATGATGAAAATTCTGTTCAGGCCGCAAGATGAAGTTTATTTTTACGAGTTTGATTACCCGAATCGAGCATCGTTCGATGAATTATCTGCTAAAAGTCTTGTGAAAGCACAAAAGTTTGAGAGTGCAAAAGTTCTAACTCCCGATAAGCTCAATATCATTTGTGGTTCATTTTATATGATTAAACATTTACGCTTTCAGGTGTCGAAATAACATCTGTTGTCTTTTTCTTTGTTGGAGAAAAATCAGAACAAGAATTCCAAACAAGAGTATCTTTAACAGGGTTAATAGTTATACTTGGTTTTGTACAATTACATTGTCCCTTAAGCATATTACGGCTACCATCATTGATTGATGCAAAATATTCGCATCCTAAACAAATTTTTAGCAAATAACCGTATTCTTGAAGTTTTAAGCGTAATTCCTGTAAAGCATCAAGCATTCTTAAATGTTTTTGGGTTATATAAGATCTGCGTTTATAGATAAATTTAACTCTTGCCAAATCATTTTCGGAAATAAATTCAAGTTTGCAAGGGAGCGATCTTTGTCCGACTTGGACCATTACGTCAATTGAGAATTTTTCAACATTCATTATTCCGTGAATTTTTTTGTTTATATATTCGGTAGAATACTGTACAAGAGGAAAATGCTTAACTACATGCGCAACTGACCAGAATGGATAAAGTGCTAAATAGCAAGCTTCTTTAGCAGTTAATTTGCAGTTCAGAAGGCTTAGCAAAAAGCCAACAATAAAGAACATAAGAGTCAGCAGAACGCCCTTAAAACCTACAAAGAAATAGTATTTTGAAGTTACCCCTAAAAGAACAGCATAAGCTGCCAATGTGAGGCAAATATTTGGTTGCAGAAGAGAAAATACATGTTCTGTGAAAATATAGTTTCTTGTAAACATTTTAGGGAAACATTTGCCGAACAATTTAATTCTTGTCCATAATTTCGGGCGTTTAAATTCGTACTCGTAAGTCTCAACGCATGATTGAACGTTTGGACTGTAAATGCACGGTGTTTGTATTTTTGATAACAAAAGGCTGAATTTCAATTCTTCGTCGATATTTTTGAAATCAATTTGCTTGATTTCGTCCAAAATGTGTTTTCTGATAACAAAAACTCCGCTGTCAGCAAGGCTGGACAGACCAAACAAACTGCGAGCTTTTTGAATGAAATTCATATTATACTTCTGAAATGCAGATTTGATTTTTTCTGTGAATGACAGATTTTCAAATATTAAAACAGTTTCACCGCATACAACATCATTATTTTGCAAAGCACCGTTTATCGACGCTAGAAAATCTGCAGGAATACTTCTGTCTCCGTCAATAAATACATATGCGTTTGCATAATCGGACGATGAATATTTTTCAATAAATAATGAAATAGCTTTATCTTTGCCGATTGTGCCTACATCTTTTACGTTGATTACGTTGATATATCTTTCGTTTTCAAATAATTCTTCAGAACCGTCTATGCAATTGTCCAAAATTACATATATTCTGAATCTGTCAATCGAATAACTTTGGAATTTCAACTGGTTAATAAGTTTTTCCAGTGAAAGTTTGTTGTTGTGCGAATATACAACAACTGCTAAATTTTCTTCCTCTATCCCTGTTATTATTTTCTTTTCGAGTTTGTATTTCCTGTCAAAAATATTTCTTATGGAAAGTGCGAAAAAATAGACTGTGTAAATCAATACATAAATGTATAGTAAGTTTAAAATTAATTGCATGCTTTTATTTCCCTCTTGCTGAAATTGTATTAAAAATATAAAAATTTTTCTACATGCATTATGGCTTTTGCGCTTTTCTCTTAATAAAAATTTATAAACTAGCAAAAATTTTTGTGTTATGTATTTTATAGTGAGTATAAAGAGGGTTAAGTATGAAAGTAGAAAAAATCAGTAATTATATGCCTGCAAACAAGATAAATTTCGCAAACAGATTTCCCAAATTCAGTTATAATGCCGTAGATAGTTTTATGGCGATGGAAAACAAGGCAGTGGCTGCTGAAATTGACCTTATTCGGGCATTATCAAAGAAAAATCCGAAATTGCATGCGATAATAAAGAACAGTCGGATTTCGAAATACGATGTTCCGCTCTTAAAAACATTACTTATAAATCCTGTGTTTGATAACGAAAAAGTTTATGAGGCAATTCCGCAGATGCTCTCTATAAAATGGGCATGGGAGGATTTGAACAAAGGTTGTGCTATAGGCAGAAAAAATATTGCCGACTTGTATGCTACGACACCAATACTTAATCGAAATAAAGTATTTCAGGATAAGATAGGCGAAATAATATTGAACTGCGCAACAAAAGAAAGTTCAGAATATACAATTAAACTTATAAATAAATATTTGAGTAACCGATTATATGAAAATAAAAATTTAAGCGAAAAATTGCCGGATGTTATTATCAAACTTCAGGATAGCCTGTATGAATCACGCATCGACAGAAAAGGTGTCAGTAAAGCGCTTGATCGGTGCTTAGATTTTTATACGTTGTCACCATCAGGCTTTAATCATCCTTCCTATTTCGGTGATGCGGTATTAAATGAATATTTATTAAAAGCTTTATAACTTATAATATTTGTTTGTGTTATAATCAACTCATGTCAAAGCTGATTGCAAGAAAAACTAAGGTTTTAATAGGGATGGTATTGAGGTTTTATGCATCTTTTCAGAGGCATATGACGTTTATCCATGAAATTAACAATAAAAATTTGTCCCCGTGTATATATGCCATGTGGCATTCAGATCAGTTTTGCATATTTGGGCCTGAGCATCCTGAGAAAATAAGCATACTTATAAGCCGATCTTTTGAGGGGAAACTTATTGCTACAGTTGCTGAAATGCTTGGTTTTAATGTTATATACGGTTCTTCGAATCGCAAAGGTGCGGTTTTTTCAACGTTAAAAATGATGGAGTTATTAAATTCAGGCGAGTGTGTTGCCATAACCGTTGACGGCCCGAGAGGCCCACTGCATAAGGTAAAAAACGGTGTTATAAAAGTCGCGCAAAAAACAGGAGCACCAATAGTTCCCGTATGTTGGTATTCGGATCAAAAGAATTTTTTCAAGCTTCCGACTTGGGACAAAATGACTGCGCCATTGTTTAATACCAATATTATAAATTTGTATGGAGAACCTATCTATATTCCGAAAGATGTTGAATTAGAAGATTATGAAATATATCGTGAAAAAATTAAAGTTGCTCTTGAAGATATTCAAAAGCGAATACCTGAAGAGTTTCAAAAAGCAAAAGAGCAAAAAGTGTGGGAAAAAGTGAAGAAGAAGGATAAATAATGATTAAAAAGTATGTATTAAGTTTATTGGGTGTGCTGTTTTTAACCTGTAATATATCATTTGCGTCATTAAGTACAAAGATTGAGCAGGTTATATCATCTTCGGGGATAAATCCTTCAGCTGTTACAGTTTCTGTAAAAGATGTTAAAACAGGTAATAATTTGGCAAAAATTCGCTCAAAGCAACCTATGATACCTGCTTCAACTCAGAAAATATTGACATACCCGGTTGTTTTGGAAACCTTGGGCAGTGATTACCTTTTTTCAACGAAAATATATTATTCAAAAGACAAAGATGTTTACCTAAAACTGTCTGCTGATCCATATTTTTCGTCTGAGGATTTGAAAAAACTCATTAAATCTTTGAAAGAAAATTCGATTATAACCTGTAATGAATTTTATATTGATGCTGGTATTATCGATTCTGAGGAATGGGGAGAAGGCTGGCAGTGGGATAATGATTTGAATCCGTTAATGCCGCGATACAGTGTTTATAATTTAGACGGCAATTTGTTAACTGTTGTTATAAGACCGACTAAACCCGATGCTCAGGCTGATGTTAAGCTTACAAAATTTTATCCCGTAACTTTTATGAATTTAGTTAAAACAGGGAATTCGGATAGTGTTGTCATGTCAAGAAAAAATAATATTTCTCCAGACATTTTGACATTAGAGGGAACTGTCAAAAAACAGGTTGTTAAAAAATTCCCGGTTAATAATCCCCAAAGATATTTTATGATAAGACTTGACGAAGCAGTTAAAAATATATCGTTTGACTATTACGGGAATTATCCTGAAAAAAGATATGTACCTAATGAAAATATAAAACTTGTGAGTGAATTGTCTCATTCGCTTGCAAGAGCGGGGGCTGATATACTTAAGAATAGTAATAATATGGTTGCGGAAACTGTTTATAAATTGGCTGGCGGTAAGTATGCTGACGCTCAGGGGACTGTTGAGAATGCAAATAATATGTTTCTTGATTACTGCGAAAGAAACGGACTAGATACTTCCGATATAAGGGTTGTTGACGGGAGTGGAGTTTCCAAAAATAATATAATGACGTCTGATTTTATGACTACATTTTTAGTTAATCTCGCACAAAAAGATAATTTTGATGAGTTGTATAATACTTTACCAAGTCCGTCAGAGGGTACTCTTGCAAACA
>Ga0310786_10007755_pt1 | contig 13918 bp, 8 predicted proteins | sample AusTroGonzalo_MG_FD_203881 | JGI IMG/M metagenome (GOLD analysis project Ga0310786, IMG submission 203881) | Bovine rumen microbial communities from tropical cattle in Woodstock, Queensland, Australia - Gonzalo_03 (v2) (version 2) | ecosystem: Host-associated > Mammals > Digestive system >... | reverse complement strand
ATTTCACCAAGGCGACGCTTTTACGGCACTCCCTTTCGCGGCGCTCTAAGCTAGCACGCCCCGCAGGTTTCGAACACGAAACTGCCGCAGGAGAAGGCGTGGCGAAGTCCATCTTTATGTCGATCTGCGGCTCAGCTGCTGCCTCCGCACATTCCGTCTCGTCGGCCGGCATCTCGCATTGATATTGATTGCCATGCGCCCTCACTTCTGCCTCGCCCGCCTTTACACGGCGGATGTTCTCCAGCCGCAGCGCCTCGTGCGACTTCAGCTGCTCCTGGTAGAGCATCCAAGTCGCGCCAAGGCAGATCATCAGCATCGCGGCAAGGCTCCAGCCTCCGTAGCGCCGCCAGATTCCCACAGGGCGCCTGGCCTGCGCCTTCTCCACGAGAGGCGCGAAGTTGCCGCCTGAGACGAGAAACGCCTTTTCGTACTCCGCCACGGGCCCTTCGCCCGCGACTATGCGGCCTGCGACCGTCTTGCCGAGTTTCTCCACGACATCCGCGAGGTCTTCCTGCGAAACGCCGTCGACGCGCCAGCTGCGCTCGACGAACCGCCGCGAGGCGACGCATGCGTTCCAGAGCTGAAGCACCCTTTCGCCAACAAGCATCTCGCGCGGCGACGCGGGGACCGTAAACGGCGAGACCGGCACGATCCGCCAGCCAGACAATCCGCAGTCTTCGACTATCAGCGCCACGAACGGACGCTTCATGTCGGCGAAGATGCGATACTCGCCGACCTTCACGTCGCCATCGAAATTGCCCCCCGCCGCCTGCCGACTGCCGGCTTCGCTCCAAAATCCATCAAATCCCGTCAAATGGCCAACTCCGCCCTTGTCGAGCGCCCACTCCTTCTCGAATACTTCCTTCGCGTTCATTCCGCACCTCCCAGCTTCGCGCGGACATCTTCGCCGAGGGCGGCTTCGCAGGCTTCGAGGAGCATGCGCGCGAAGAGCGGACTTGCCGCGTCCTCGTCGTTCTTTAACTCCCGTCTCAAAGTCTCCATCGCCTTCTCCCGCAGCGCGTATGCGCGCGATTTCGCGGTCTGCAGCACTTCGAGGACTGCCGTCGCCGTGATCGGTATGTCCTGTGCCGTCGCATAGTAAAGGATTGCGACGGACTGCTTTTCCGCTTTTATTTTCCGGGAGACAGTTTCAAGCAGGTTCAGCGCCTTCTTCTGGAGCGGTTCGACGTCCAGGAACGCGGCGGGGTCGGCCGTGTCGGGCTGCTCTATTTGCGAGATGTCGTCTTCGCCTGCGCTTTCCCACACGAGCCTGCGGCGCCCGTCTTCGCCGCGGACGGAGCGGGGCTTCCAGCCTTTCAGCGTGGCGATCCAGTCGACGACGATGTCGTGGATGCGCCCGGAAAGCGACCCGAAGAGGGTTCCGCACACGAAGTCGGCAATGCGCAGCCCTTCGGTCTTTATACGGTGGGCGAAGTACAGCTTCAGCGGCTTCCGAGTGTCGCGCGACCCCTTCAGGCGGAAATACGCGTCGAACGCAGCAACCGGGTCGTCGCCGCAGGCGTCCGCCCTGCCTAAGCCGTAGCGCGCCAGCCGCGAGAGCATTGCGGACGCGACCTGCGCGCGCAGCCGTTCGGCGTTTGCCGCGCTGCACCGCTCGACCGCGCACATGGCAAACCATTCCCTCCACGCCGAGTCTCCGGCGTAGCTTCCTTTCAGGCAGAATTCATCTTTCATGGAGTCCTCCTGAATGGCAAAGGAACCGCTCTGGCAGTTTTTCCGCCACTGCTGGACAGACAGTCTCCGAATCGGGATTGACCCACTCAAACGGGAACGTGCGGCACTTGTCGGGCTTTACCGGGTTGATGCGGCAGAGGTTGTCGGCCGTGAGGTAGGCGCACGACCCGTCCGGGCGGCTTTTGAGAATGAGGCTCTTGCGGTCGGGTGCGACCTCCGTCTCGCGTTCGATGAAGTCGCCCTCGCTCATGCCGAGAAACGCGGCGATGCGGGCGATCTCCGCCTCCGACACGCGGACAATGCCGTCCTTGATCCGGCAGCACGCCCCGCAACGACGGCAATGGAAGTCATCTTGGTCAATCCGACGACAATCCACCCCGTCGCCTTGTTGGCGCCTGCGAGATTCAAGAGCCCCTGTCATACCTGTGCTTCTATTCTACCATATTCGGCGCAGCCGTGCCTCCCCAACTTGCGCAAAGGCCCGTTTTACAACGGTTTCGCGGGGTCTGTCCCTGCCAGGCTCTGTGACGCTGGAATATCCCCACCTTGGGGAAACGCTCCCGAGCCCTTCGAGAGCCTCGCGCAATTTGCGCCTACCGGCGCGAACCACGAACCGCTGCCGGCTTGCCTAGCGGCGTTCCGCCGCTTGAAATGGCGTGTCGCCGCGCTGGCCTGAAGGTCGTTTGGATGATTCATTCGACTATTCGGCTGTCGTTGCCTGGCTGCGACCTTCGCCGCGCGCCGCCGCGCCATTTCGGCCTTCGGCCCTCGGCAATCCGCAGCGACACGAAATGCGGCCTTCGCCGCACACGAAAATCTGCTGCCACTCTTTGCCTCTACATTTGCTTCACCAAGAGCAGAACGGTCTTGTTAGTCGCTAGTCGTTAGTGCGTAGTGGTTAGTGCGTAGTGGCCCGTTCTACTCTTGGAGGGTCGGGAATAGCCGAATAAGTGGGCAGAAATTTCGTGAAGCCCGTAACGCGGGCGTTTTCGTGTACCGCGAAGGCGGCGTTCGTGTCCGGCGTGCGCGTCAGGCCCGCAGGGACGAAAGAGCCGGGCGACGCGCTTCGAGCTTGCTCGAAGATGCGCAACGGCCGGCTCTTTCGCGTCGGCGCAAGCCGACTGACGCGCACGCCGGTTTCTGTGGTCGCGCCGGTAGGCGCAAAGCACTCATAAAACGGTCATTTCACTTGTCGAACGCCCCTAATAAGAGAATAAGCCAGTGTTTTCAAAGGTATAGTTTACACAGACATCCGAAAACTGGGGATATTCCAGTTTGTGACGGCGGCGAGGCGTCACTCCGCAAGCAACCTTGCGGAATTTGCGGCGGCAAGGCGCAGGGGCTCGGGCTGGGTGCGGTCGGCGGCAATGGTGGCAAGCGAGGCGCGGGCGGAAGTGATGCGGCGTTCGCCGCAGAGCTGCGCGGCCATGACGCGGGCGGCGGGAGAGGCGGACGAGTCGGCGACGCAGGAGGCGAGGCGCGAGTCGAGGCGCTTGGCGTCGACACGCGGGTCAAACGCCGCCATGTCGGCGAGGGCGCGGAACGCCGCAACCGCGACGATGGTACGCGTCTCGTCAGATGCGTCCCAGAGCGCTTCGCGTAGAGCCGCAGATTCGGTGGAGTCGGAATCGTACTTGCCGCGCATCTTAAGAGTCTCAGCGTAGAGGCCGATGTGCTGAACGGCGAAGTCGCGGATGACGTCGCCCTGCGACTTGTCGCGGAAAAGCGCGACCATCGTCTCTGCATAGTCCGTCGGAATCTCGCCCTTGTTCAGCATCTCGTCCATCACGTCGTTCATGTCCGATGCCGCCTGCGCGGCGTCGGATGCAAGCGAATTCGTTTGACGTTCTGTGAACTCGTGAATGGTTGACTCAGCGGTCAGCGGGAAACTCTGCGGCTCGGGCTGGACATTCTCTGCCGATTTGTTCGTCCGCGCTGATTTCGCAACAACTCTATACGCAGAACTTATCGATTCCATTCGCAACTTCGACGCCGCTTTTACGTCCGCCGTCATAGTCGTCTTGCCGTTTCGCTCTCTGCCTTTTCCCGCGTTGTCAGGAGATTTACGCCACCAGGCCACTGCCAGACAAGCCGACAGTACCAACAGAGCATAAAACGCGGCATATATTATGAATCTTAAGAATCGCACCAAGATCCTTTCTCACCAACGGATGTAACATACCAACTGACAAAGTCGGCAATAGTCCAATCTGGATGCTCCCCCTCCAATCCGTGGCTCCAAACGAATTCGTTAAGTCTATCCTGTCCTTCACCAAATGACCATGAGTCCCATTTCCACAATGCTCCGTCTTCCGTAAACGTATCCGATGGACGAAGCAACCCCAACGGCACTTCATATATGTGCGACAGAAACCGCAATGCATCCATACCGCCGTCACCACAGCCAAAAATCTCTACAATCTCTTTCTCACTTAATTTTTTGCGTCCAATAAACGCCGTTCGCTTAAACATGCCGATTATTGGCACTGCAAGAACGACAACTGCTGCCATATAAATCAATTTTCGCAAGCTCATTTGAAACTTCCACTTCTTTGCCCAAAGTCAGCAATGCCAGACCTTACGACACAATACGACACGCAACTAATTAAAATGTATGAAATAGTAATGCACAGCGAAATTCGCCGGGAAAAGGCTTGCCGAGAAATAAGATATAAACTAAACCCCCACGCTATCACAATCAAACGCAAATCGCCTGCTCCAAGGAACAGTTCAACTGCCGTTCCCAGAAACATAAAGATCAATAGTATGACGACTAGTCTTTTTTGACGTTTCATCATCGTATATCACCTGCTAAAGATAGTCTCATGTGCTGCTGCAAGTGCAAAACCTGCTCTGATAGCAATTGACCATACTGTAGCGCTAGCACCAACAACAAGCGAAGCCTTTGAGGCCAAACCCAACCCCATCTTACCTGCCGCTGCTCTGGCAGCCGACTTTGCACCATCTGATGCCGCTGCAATTTTTCTGACGATACTCCCATTGCACAGAGCGCCTGCCAATTCTCCAGCAGTTATCTGAGATTCTGCAGCCGCAATAGCAATGTCTTCAAGAACACTTGTGCCTATAGCAGTCAATGCCGCCGAAATTCCAACGTAACCGAGCGAGTCTGAAGCATCTAAATGAAAGGAATCGGACCAATCCCGGTCTATGTCATGGTAATTCTCCCAAAACTTATCAAGCCAACTGCTCTCATCATCACATAATCCCAAAACATCTGCATATAAAATAGGGGCATTCTTACAAAATGCATACAGATTCAACCCACCGCTTAAACCTATCGGATCCTTGCTAATCCATCTTCCCGTCTCTGTGTCGTACCACCGCATGCGGAAGTTGATGAGACCCGTTGCTGCCGACCACTCGCGGCCTTGGAAGCGATAGCGGATGCTGGCAAGCGCGACAGCGGATGGCGCGACGTATTTGGAAATGACGTTGCCCCACGCGTCGTACTGCCAATTGGCGACGACGTTGTTCTGCGAATCGACATAGCCCCAGATCGTACCCTGAATGTCGGTTAGCGGATAATATGTCGCGCCGCCGATGTTGACTGCCAGTAGGTTGTCGATACCCTTGCCCCACGTGTAGGATGCAACAACGCTTCCGTCCTCGTTGATGTCAGCGATTACCTGCCAGTTGTCGTCGTAGACATGCCGCGTCGTTCCTTCAAGCGTCGTCGTCGACACACGGCGGCTCACCGCATCGTATGTGTAGCCTTCTGCAAACACGCCGTTGGTCGAGACAGAGACAAGCTGGTACTGGCTGTTCCACGTGAGGTCGAGTGTCGGCTTTCCGTCGCGCTCGATGCGCGTGACATTGCCCGCCGCATCATGGGTGTACGCGCCGCCAGTCCACGACGCAAGGCGGTCGCCGTCGCCTAACGTATAGGTTATCGTGTCGCCGTCCTCGGTGCGCGTCATGCGGTTGCCCGCCGCATCGTATGTATATGCGACGCCTCCGTCGGAGGCGAGGCGGTCGAGGTCGTCGTAGGCGTAGGTTTTTTGGGACGAACAGGACGGAAAAGACGGCTGGGACGGATCGCCTAGCGTGTGGCTGCGTGACGTAATGCGGCCGACTGCGTCGTATTCATAGGCGAAGCCGCCGAGGGTTGCGCCGCTAGTCGTATTCCAAGATATGTTTGTCACGCGCTCCATGATGTCGTAGGCATATTGTACCACAAATCCGCTGGCGTTTGTTACTGCGGCAAGGTGCGCTACACAACCAACAGCAGGACGCCGAGGGCCGCGAACATGACCCCGAGGCCGATCTTGGACGGGAACACGTTGCGCTTCGACCATCGCGACATCTGCGCGGCGTCGGCGCCTTTCGCCGCGAGCATGAACACCGCGACGAGGGGCGCGATGAAGGCGAGGTTGTAGATGGCAAGAAGCGCGAATGAACGCCACGCGCCCGGCTCGCGGGATATGAGAGCCAGGACTGGCACGTATATCTGCCCGGTGCAGAGCGAGTCGAGGAGCGTCACGAGGATGCCGCAGCCGACGCCGGCCACGACTACCGTCGGGCCGCTCCAGCTCGTCTCCGCGACAACGCGTATCAGCTTCTTCACGCGCTCCGGGAGCTGAAGCGTGATGACGGACGGCACCTTTGCTCGGCGGTAGCGGAAGGCATCGCGGAAACTGAGGAACGAGAGGACGAAGAGCGAGAGCGACAGCGCCCCCATGAAGACCATGCGCAGGACGGAGAATCCGTCGAGCGCGCGGATCGCCCGCATGAGGCCAAGCCCCATCGCCATGTAGGTGAGGAACGAGCCAAGGCAGAACGCCCAGCCCCCGAGCATGCGGGCGCGGCGGCGGCGTCCGCCGACGGCGAGGATTCCGGCGAGGGCTATGACTATCGAAAACGCGCATGGGTTGAACCCGTCGGCGAATCCCGCGAGGACTACGGCCGGCAGGGTGTAGCGCGAGGCGGCGTTAGGCGAAGAGGACTCAACCGCCGTGCCGACTATCGGGACCGCGACGACAGGTCCCTGCGGATCGTCGCAGTAGATGTGAACCGTCTTCGAGAACTGCCCCGGAATAGACGGCGACAGCCTCACGGCCAATTCCGCCGCTTCGTTCGACTTCAGAGTCATCTTGGACAGCGCAGCCTCGGCACCACAACATGGCTTTACGCGGGAAATGCGAATGTCGCGATTCCCGATGTTGCGAACCGACACGGACTTCTCCGCCGCCGCGCCCGCCGCGATTTCGCCGAAGTCAACCCCCTCCGGCGGCACAGAAAGGTTTCCTGCAGACGCGGCAATAACCGCGCTGGCAGCAAAGCAAAGGATGACTTTTGCAGGTTTCATGTTTTTTAGACAGGATTTACAGGATTGACAGGATTATTGGGAGCCACGCTCCTTTATTCTCTGCACTGCGGCATCTATCGCCGTTTTCAGGCGGCGTCCGCCGCGAGAGCGAAACGACTCTAGCAGCTGAACGTCCTTGGCATCGCCAAGCAACCCGATTGAGCCGACGACGGCCATGTCGAGGACGGCGTCGCGGCGGCCTCCGGCAAGGACATTGCGCAGAGTCGGCAGCACCTCGCGGTAGCCGCGCTCGCCCGCAAGCTGGATTGCCGCGATACGGGCGATTTGATTGGCGGACGCGCTGCAGAGGCCAACCGTCAGTCGACGCAGCTCGTCGCCTTCGTCTTTGGACTTCTGCGGCAACTCGGCAAGCGAATATAGCGCCGTGCCGGCATACGGCTCGTTTGTGTTCTTTGCGGCTGCGACGAAAGTCTCGCGGATTCTCGCCTGCATGGCATCGTCGGCGACACTATTCGCCATCGCGCCAAGATGCTGGATGCAGTAGTCGATGATGACAGGCGGATAGGATGAAGGGAAACAACTTGAACAACTGCGAGAACAACCCTGATCGCCTCGCGCACAACCGTGCGCGAGTTCTTGCACCCGCGCACGGTTGTGCGCGGAAGAATTAAAGTTGTTTTTGCCGTTGTCCATGTTGTTTCCGTCCAACATTTCCATCAACATCTCGGCAAGGCCTTCTGGGGGCGACGCTTGGTTGCGAAGCAAGTTGAGCACGTCGTTCTTCAACGCGGCCTCGCGATCTACGCGCAGGACATAATTTGTAGAGGCGACGTATTCCATCAGCGCGGCAATGTCATCAGCCGACAGATCTCGCCTCCGCGCAATCGACCGAAGCGCGACATTCCTCGCCTCGTATCGGGCAGCAGTCAACTCGTCCATGCCGCAGACTATCGCCACTGCGCCCGATGCCAACACGACAGCGCCCAGCTCCATCGGCTCTGGCTTCAGCACCACCGCCTTGACGCGCACCTCGGCGGGAGACGCCTCAACTGGCACATCCGGCGGCGGCGCTACCTGCTGGCGGTTGCGCGACACAACCATGCCAACCACCGCCACAATCAGCAATGCAGTCCCGCAAGCCATTATTATCAGCCGTCTATTCATTATGACACTCATCTAGCCCCTCGCTCGGTCTGCCGACCTAACAGCATGTCTTCTTTCTTACTACGTAGTCACCTTTCACTCTGCTTTCTCTGCCGAATTTTGCTCGCCCCCTATCTAATCTTGTTATGATGTGCTTTATGTATCCTTACCTAAATTTTCGACATGCTGCAATCATTTTTTCGCCTCGACTTTTTCTCTACTTACCAAGTCTTCACAAAATAGCCAATCCTCATAAAACGAAGAAGAATCTCCACTATCAGCACAAGCAGCTACTTTATTTCCACAACTATTGAATACCATTATCGGAGGCCCTGACGGTAAACTCATAAATACATCATTAACCCTAAGATATATCACCTCATAGCGCTCACCATTTCTAATGATCGCCCTTTCGCACACAATCTCACTTCCATGTTTGGCTCTAAGAGTATGAATATCCGCACAATTAAAAATTGCAGATAATCGCTTTCTTTCAAGGCATAACGCTCTTATAAAACAAAACATCAATACGCCAACAATTATAAGCGAAGCACTTTTAAGTACAATAGAAAACAAACGCTGTCTCATATTTTCCCTCCATTATTTATATCCAACCCTACAACGGCAACAATCCTCACATGATTCCCTAAACAACGCACCGACCCAACCACCTATTGGAATCACGCCAAACACATACGATTCCCAGCCCACGCATTCATGGTTCGCATCCAAATCAGCAATTGAATCCCAAAAATCTCCATGCCCACCCTCGCATATCTCAGCATCTGGATGAGACTCACAGTACCAAGCCACCGCTCTGTCTCGAATCTCTTTTCCCAAGCCGGCAAACTCCATGATTGTTGCTCCGCACGTCTTAGAAATTCTACAAGAAACCCAGCAATGCTTGAACTTATCCGAAGACTTCTTACTTTCGTCAATTGAATCATCATATCGTGAAAAAGCGGTTTTAAACTGCGGGTAAGCACATGCAGCAACAGAGGCTATCAAGGCACCGCCAACTATTATGGCACTCTCTCCCAACTTATCATACATGTTTATAAAATTACCATTAATTCCATACAACGCAATTCCGCCTTGCTCGCCAATCAAATCACGAACGAGCCATCTCCCTGCAAAATAATCATAATGCCGCATATTATAGTAGACCAATCCCAATGTGTCGTCGGCATATTCCGACGAAAACCGGAAGGGATTGGAAGAACGGAAATCGTATGGAGTTGAAGTGGAATTGCGGGTCGAGACCGTAACCGCGCCGAAGGGTGCATACTCGTAATGTGCCGCGACGCCAGAACCGCCATTGAAGAGCACGAGATCGGAAACGTTCTTGTTGCCATCGTGCGTGACATGAAGCATACACGCGCCGGGCTTCTCTATCATCAACGGGCGCGTCGCTATAGGATCCGCTGGATCCCATGCGAAAATTAGGTCTATGCCGTTGCCGACCGAGGCGTCAAGGCGCTGAATGCAAAGATAGCCGTCATAGACGAAACGATGGTGGACATTAGTAGTTGCCTCAGCGTCAGAACCAACGGTCTCAACATATCCCACGCGGCGGCCCATGCGGTCGAATTTAATCGTGATATTGGTCGCACCGTTAGCCCAAGATATAGGACGGTTCTCGCCGTTGTACTGAACTTGCCAAATGCCGGTTGATGTCTGAACTAATGTCTGGTTTCCGTCATCGTCGTAGACGGGGGAGAATTCTCTCGCAGAGAACGCAGAGGTCGCAGAGTTGGAGATGGTTGTGTATTGGTTGAGATTGTTGGCTACGTATGCGGACGAGACAAACTCGTCCCTCCCAGTTGCAAGCTCCGAAGATGTCAGCCGATTGCCGATGTTGTCATACTGGTAGTCATACTCTGGCGCGGCCGAGACAAGTTCGGCCCTCCCAGCACTGATCAGCTCGCCGCGAGCGTTGTAGCCATATGTGTCATTGCGCTGCTCGCTCATCATCATACCGGAGCGGGCTATCTGAACGCGAGAGCCAATGGCATCGCAAACATAGTCGTACTGCGAAATGATGTTGCCACCAAACTCGTTTCTGACCTGCGCAAGGATGTTGCGATTCGTTTCATACGTGTAGTAGGCATAGCCGCTATTGCCGTACTTGATTCGGTCGCGCAAGTCTGTTCCCGCAAGATAATGGTCGTCGAACCAAACGCCGCCAGACTTCAAGCCACTGATGCGACCAGTGGCGGCTTCATACGAAATGCGCGTTCTGCGGATTCCTTCCGATGTGTAACCATCAGCGCGTCCGAACGCATCGTAGTGACGAACAATGTTCTTGGAGTAGATACCGTTGATTTCCTCCCTAGTCTGGCTGCCAAAGTTATCGTAGGTGAAAGTGGCAACACCAGCGGCATCAACCACATTCGTTTGACGCCCCATAGCATCATACACGAGCGAAACAGTCGGAGTGCTGTCGGAATAGGACGTGTTCGTGAGATTTCCCCATCCGTCGTATGCGTAGAACGTTTCCACGCCTCGCGCCCAAATGCGCTTTGTCAAGTTACCTTTCGCGTCATATTCGTACTTCGGGCCAAGGCCATCAGCGTAAACTTTGTTGGTCATGCAATTAGAAGCTTCATCATAGAGCCAAGTCGTGATGTCGCCGGAATCCTGACCAAGCGACTCGTTGCGATAGGTCATCATCGTAGTCTTGTTTCCAAAGACATCGTATGTGTAACGGACAGGATATGTCGCGCCGCCCTCGTAGGTCTTGCGGCCGCGAAGATCGTATTCATAGAGTGTTGCGTGTCCGAGCGGGTCGGTGACGGACGTGAGATTGCCGTATCGGTCATAGGCATATACGGTGCGGTTGCCTAGGGCGTCGATCGAGGCAGAACGCTGACCACGTTTGTTGTACTCGGTGTGCTTAGTGTTGCCGCGCCCGTCTGTATGGGCAATTTGCCGGCCAAGAGCATCGTAGGCGTATGAGTTTGTCACTGCCGAGACGGAGACCTCTTGAACGTTGATTCCATAGAGTGAAATCGACAGCGGCTTGTTGGTCGCGTAGGGGAGTGTTTGTCGAGTGGTGACAAGCGCAGAATCAAATAGCGTTTCATTTACCGTGACGTTGCCACGAACATCGGTTGTACGAGAGCGGGATGGAATCGCGACAGTTAGGCCAGAAAGCTGACGAGCGGAGGACGTGACGAGGGGTACGATGGTGGCGTCGGAGCAGGAGACGATGTTGGTCCGGGTGAGCCAGACAGTATCGCTGAGGAGAACGTAAGAAGAGGCGCTTTCGGTTTTGCGCCATTCCGGCGGTTTCATCGAAACCGCCCTACCAACAACGCGCGTATTAGACACCCTGTTGCCGAGGGGGTCATACGTGTATTCGATTGTTGGTTCGTAGTCGGCTTCCGAGGAAATAAGACGGCCAATGGGATCGTAGGCGTGAACGGTTGCGAGGGTTGCGCCACGGAAACCGCTACGCTCTTCGCGAACAGTCTGGCCGAGGAGGTTCTTGTAGCGCTTGGTGAAGCGCGGCGAGCTGGCGGTTTCGCCTTGCACGGTGCGAGACCAGCGCGTTCCGTCGGCGTCTATTCCGTAAGTGTGAAACTCTGGCGTTACGGCGGAGCCTGTGATGGAGATCAGGTCGCCGTCGGCGGAGCGGGTTGTGATGCGCGTCGAGGTGTTGGGGTTAAGGACGGACACGATCCGCCCTTCAGGACTGTAAATCGTGGTGGTCGTGTTGCCGAGCGTGTCGATTCGGGCAACGACGCGGCCTAAAGCGTCGTAGTGGGTGCGCGTTGCGGGGAGACCAACTTGCGCAGTGTAGTTAGTCTGCCAAATTGCGGTCTGCCGTCCAAGGTCGTCGTATTCGTAGCAAGTCGTGAGCCACGTCACATTGGTCATGTCGAGCGGGATGAGCTTCGAGGCCGCGACTATGCGCCCTTCGTCGTCGTAGTCCCAAGTCGTGGTCGAACCATCTGGCTCAGTTTCCGAAACTTTGTGGCAGCAGTCCCACGCCGTGGTCGTGACCTGTCCGGCGAGGTTTTCGAGCGATGTGCGCTTGCCTTCTGCGTTGTATGTCATGCGGTTTCTGGCAATATTATACCACATCCCGTCGATGTACGCCTCGGTCCGAGTTTCGATTACCTCGCCGCGAGCGTTGATCAGCGTCACGTCGCGGGTTGTCTTGCCGCCTACCGGTGATGGCGATTGCTCGTGGAGATGGGTGACGGTTCGGACCCAGGTATTGGACGAGAGGACGTAATTGTAGAGATCAAGCTTGCCGTCCTCATGGCGGATAGACTGAACAAGACCGTCCGACGGACGGGCGAGGACGCTCGCCCCTGCCGTGACTGGATAGTAGGTTGTTACTGTCCGTAGAGCATTCGTACCACCGTAGGCCGCGCCCTGCGTGCCGACGCGCTCCACGATATCCGTGAGAGCGGAATAGACGTAGTACGTCCGCTCGCACTCGATGCCGTCGAGCGTCTTCACGATTGTGCGGGGGCGGGTGTCCGTTGGCGGTACAACATCCGACGGATCAACGGATTCGTACGCATACGTCGTCACCTCGACCATCATGCCGGGACCGGAGCGCGTCTTGCGCACCATCCGGTCTGCCGCATCGTATGCGTACTCAGTCCGCAGCCCCGACGACTTCAACTCCGTCGCGACACACCCCTTCCCGTTCCCGGAATTGCAGTATGTCCACGCCGTCGTGCGTGTTGCGCCGCCGAACCCCTCGATCCGGTTCGTCGCGGCGAACCCCCACGACTTCCACACGTAGTTGTACTCGGAACGGACGAGAAGCTCGCCGTCGCGGGAATAGTCCTCCTTGACAGTGCGGGCTACGGACGAGTCCTTCACAGACCTGTCGCGCATCTCGCGCATCCCCGACGGCCTCGTCAGCGACCAGTCGCCCCTTATGTAGTCGAAGAGATATGTCTTCGGAGCGTCGTCCCCGCTGCGAATGCTCACGACGGCCCGACTCCCGCCGTTGGCGCTCCGCACGGAAAGCCGCTTCACGGGCACAGCGGAGGGAACCGGATAGAGGCCGGTCGCGGCGTCCTTCGCCGGACTGTCCTGCAAAGGATAGACCGCAACATCGTATCCGTCGTCCCGAACGGTGACGTCCGCAAGTCGTGACGGCGTCAGGAACTGGCGGACACCGTCTGGGCCGAGAACAACGTCAATGCCCATGTCGGACGGGGTCACGCGGCGACCTCTGGCGTCGGTGATGGAGATCAGTCTGCCGCGCTCGTTCGTCATGTCCGTCGCGAGGAAACGCCGCACGGTGCCGTCCGTCTCGTAGAGGTCGTAGTACACGGGGCTGTTCGTGCAGGCCCACCCCTGCGCGTCGACCATCTGGAGTCGTTCGTCCATCTTCACGTGGAAACCGGGGTCGGGACGCCCCAGCGACTCGCCTTCCTCGAACACGAAGCGCACGGACTCGCCGTCGGGGTGCGAGAACACGACCTCCTTTGGCGTAGCCTTGTCTGGGAGCAGCCTGTTGCCTATGCGCTTGAAGGTGTAGCCGAGCACGGCATGGAGCGACTCGGGCGTGAACACCAGCGGGGACTGGTCGTCGGCGAACACCTTCAGCGCACACTTGCGCGAGTCCGTCCACGGCGTCGTCGCGCCCATGTCGAGGCTAACCTTGATGCAGCCGGATCCAACCTCGCCACCCGTTTTGCACGGGCATTCGGGATCCGGCGACTTGCACTCGGACGGCGGATTCGTCTGCAGGTTCGTGCCCGCTCGGACAACGCCTGTCGAAATGGACAAAAGCAGCAAACAGCACAGTCTAATGGTCAT
>Ga0310786_10007753_pt1 | contig 13919 bp, 8 predicted proteins | sample AusTroGonzalo_MG_FD_203881 | JGI IMG/M metagenome (GOLD analysis project Ga0310786, IMG submission 203881) | Bovine rumen microbial communities from tropical cattle in Woodstock, Queensland, Australia - Gonzalo_03 (v2) (version 2) | ecosystem: Host-associated > Mammals > Digestive system >... | reverse complement strand
CATATCGCAAATATTTATTGTTTCGGTTTATAATTCATTTGACTGCAAAGTTAAAGAAAAATCTTTAAACTAACAAGAAAATAGCCGATTATTTATGATTTATCTGACATTCAATCAAACTTTTCACCTAAATAATCATAAAAGACGGCTGGAATCTTAAACTATCTTTAATACATTAACATTCTTTGCCGTTTTATTTGTGGGTTTGCAGATATTTCCGTATATTTGCCACCAAATATTACTAATAATCCAAGGTTATGATGAAAAGTCTATTATCCATTGCCCGGTTGCTGGTGACTGTCGCCGGCGTTATCGTGGCCGCACAAACGGCCTGGGCAGCAGGTACCGTGAGTTTCCCAACAACAAGTGGCGGTAGCGGTACAAGCGACGACCCCTACAAGATTAGTTCTACTGCCGACCTTGATAAGTTGGCTTCCGATGTGAACAGTGGTACAAACTACAAGGACGTGTATTTCATAGTGACTCAAGACATCGCCTATACCCACAAGGCAAATGGTGAAGATGGAGCCGACACGGAGAACAACTATACACCTATCGGTCGGGGTAAATATTTCCAAGGATATTTCGACGGTAACGGCAAGACCATCAGCGGCATCCGTATCTATTTGAACTATACAGAATACCAACTTACATTTTTTGGTCCCTTCGGTCTCTTCGGCCGTATCGGGTCAACTGCTGAAGTGAAAAATGTAACCCTCTCCGATACTCGCATCGCCTCCGGAAGTGTAGGCGGCATTGTGGGGAATAATGCTGGTGGCAAAGTCACAAACTGTCACGTCACCAACACCGTTGAAATACAGGGAATAGGTGATATTAGTCAACACGGTGGCATCGTGGACTATAATGGTTACTATAACGAAATCAAAGGCATTGTCAGCGACTGTGTCAGTGAAGCCAAGTTCACCAATTGCTCTGGAATAGTTGGCGGCATCGCAGCAGCGAATCAAGGTACCTTGGAGAACAACTTCGTCATCGGCGTCACCATTCCTGCTATCGAGGACAATACTCGTGGCGCCATTGTGGGTAGAAATATTGAAAGTACGCTCACTAACAACTACTACACCGCTTGCACGGTGGCCGGCACGGCTAATGCCACGAACGTGGGCGTAGGTCTCAATGGTTATAACCAACCTGTTGGCGACGTCGCCGAGAACAACGGTGCGCTCTGCGTGTATAAGATGACCCTTGCCGAGGGCGTCACGGATATTACCGTTGATGCCAGTGCCAAGGTCTATTCATACGACAGCAAGGACTACTATACTCCGGGCACGACGGTTAAACTCACCTACACAGGCACTCCTGCCAAGGGTTACAAATTCGACGGTATCGACGCTGGCGAGGGCGTGACAGTTACATCCAGCGGAAACGACTATACCATCACGATGCCCGCCAGGGATGTCATCGCGTCGATAAATTTCATCCTCAAGGGCGATATCAATGGTGACAACGTGGTGAACGTGGCTGACATCGTGAAGGCCATCAACGATGGCAAGTCCCAGGACGAGATCAATGAGATAGTGAATATCATCATGGACAGATAGTACACCAGGACCTTACCTCACAGAGGGTCTGACCCCTTGTGAGAGAGGGTCCTCGATAGTCACTTCGCCGCATGTGCCATCCATACCAGCACCTATGTTGTTCTCGCACTCATCGCCGGCGATGGCAACAACCTCCGTCACAGTGCTCTTGATGACGATCTTGCCGCACTCACCTTCCAGACCGCTGCCAATACCGGCTGCCTGGTCACCACCAACAGCCTTGATTTTTCCAGCGTTAATCGTGATGTCGCCACACGGTGAGTACATTTCGCTGCCGATACCAGCACCATACTGACCGCCATAGGCATCAATCGTACCATTATTGATAACGATATTGCCGTTACCACCGATGCCGGCACCTTCCTGACCACCGAAAGCAACCAGTGCGCCCTCACCGTCGATGGTCAGCGTCTTGTCGCTCATTGTCTGAATGGCACTGCCGTAGCCGTCTTCATTATTGATAATGTTCGTGCTGCCCTTGGAAAGGATGATCTTTGCATCGCCCTTACAGATAATGGATTTCAGCGTACCTGCACTCTCCAAGGTAATGGTTGCACCGTCGGGGATGATCAACCCATATTCAGAGATTCCTGTCAGGATTTCTCCATCCTTCACCGTGTAATCTGCTTCCATATTGTCAAGATCGGTGCTTGCGGGCAGATCCTTGTTCCATTCGTCGGCGTATTTCTTCAGGCTGGAATCGAGCAGGGCCATACCATTGAGCAACATCAGACTGCTCTTGAACGTAAACTCCTTCCTGAGACTGTTCACCAACGCTGCATCCTTCAGGGTCTCGTCGTTGGTCATCATCCGGTAATTCTGCCATATAAGTATCGGATCTTTCTTCGTGTAGCGGTAGTCCTCAAGCCAGAAGAGCTTGTCCTGACCGCTGCCCTGCTCCAGTTTGTCGAAAGCTGCTGTGATATTTTCAAAAGTAGGCTCCTTGTCACCAAGTTCCTTCATCACAGGAGGCATGAAGAGAATACAATAGGCCAGACTGGCTTCCATGGCTTTCTGAGAATCTACATAATCGAACACGGTCTTCAGATAGTCCTCATACTCGGCATTGCCGATATAGTCCTTCAGCATCGGACACAGATAGCCCAGCACACCGTATTTCACGTTGTACTGATAGGTACGGAAAGCGCACTTGTCGCAGAAGCCCTTCATCACCACATAACGGCGGAGCCCAGGATTGATTTCCTCTACCTTAGGCAGATTGGTTTCGATGGCCTTAGCTGTATTCTCCTCGACGGTGAACTCATAGCGAGCTGCAAAACGCACGGCACGGAGCATTGACTGTGGATCGATCGTAAAGGCCAGGTTTGGCTCGTATGGAGGACGGATGATCTTCTCGCGGATGTCATGCAGACCACCGTGATAGTCGATGATGTCGCCAGTCTTGTAGTCATAGTAGATGGCATTGATGGTGAGGTCGCGTCCGTAAGAGTCGTCAATCAGATTCTTACTGTAAGTCTGACCGAAATATTCACTCTCAGGAACACCCGGCTGCCCCTTCAGGCGTATGTCCATAGCCTGATAAGGCACCATGTCCGTACGTATGCCGTCCTCATGCTCAGCCTGGGCAATCTCTACTTTGCCAGCCTGTGTCTTGTGGGAGTTGGGCACGATAGCCACCAACTCGTCGGCTGTGGCATCGGTAGAGAAGTCCACGTCGTGGAGCTCCTTGCCCATCACACCGTCACGCACGGCACCGCCGTTGACGTAAGCCGTATAGCCTGACTTTATCACATAGTCCATCGCCTCCATATCGGCAGCGGGCATCTTGATCATATCTTTCGGATAGAGCGAAGCTGGGATAACGAGCTCAGCATAACCGTTAGCCTTGACTAACTCATAGTTCTCGTCGATCATCTTATTGATGGTCTCATTGTAGAACTCAGTGATGTCCTCTTCCTGAAGTATAACAGGGTCAACAGCATTGTCTTCAGTAGCACATGCTGTAACCAGGCTCATGCTCACTAAGAGCAGCCATGCATTAAAAAACTTTGAATACTTAATCATATTTTTTTTATTAGTTAATAAGTATGACTATGACTTATCGGGGCAGAAATCTGAACTTGGCCGAGACGGGGGCATGGTCACCCAGCGGGGTCTTGCCGTCGGGACGCACATAGGTGGCGCTGTCGACGCTGAACGAGAGGGGCTTCAACTGCGGACCGCCCGTGGGGTTGATGTAGATAATCTTGTCGAGTGTCTGTCCTTTGAGCGACCATGTCGTAGAGCCTGGGTCGTTGGTGACGGGACCTTCCACCATGGCCGGGAACTTGCCGCCGCGCTCCAACGTAACCCACGCATCGCCAACGGTGGCTCGGCCCGTCTGTTCAATCACGCTGAGTACCTGTGAGCAGATGCTGTCGCGCTCGTAATAGCTGTTCAGATCGCCCGTCACAATGACGGGGCGATTGTCGAGATGCGTCAGGATATGGTCGCGCAACTGGCGCCACTGCACCATACGGGCCCGGCGGTCTGGGCCGTCATTGCCCTTCAGCTCGTCGTCCTCGTCGCTCGCATCCATATGCATGTTATAGACCACCACGCGGTTGCCGCCACTCAGCGTCACATCGTACTTACGGAAGCCCTTGCGCACCATCGTGTCCCAGCCATGCTCGAAGAGACCGTAGCCTGCGGTCCAGCGCACACTGTCTTCGCGCACCACTTGCAGCTTCGGCGACCAGAAGGCCGTGAGGCCGTCGATATGGAAGATGCCCTCCAATTCCTCGCTGTTGGACAGTCTGTCGATGGCCAGTTCCACGTCGATGCCGCCGCCCCAGATGTCATGACGATAGCCTGCGGAATCGAAAGGGGCAGTGAGTGCATCATTGTAGTTGAAGTTCTCCTGCGTGAGGATGATGTCAAACTGCTTGTTTATCATATATCTCGCGATGGCTGGCGAGTATTCCTCACCAGGTCCCTCGGTGTTCACATCGAAGAAGATGATCTGTTTTGGCATGCCGTCAGCGTTGAGGGTGACCAGGGTGAATGATTCGCCGTTCACCATGTTCTCGATGGTGGCTGTCTGCTCAGCATTGGCCGCCGTGAGCACGTTCGATCCGCGGGAGATGACCGTTTGGCCGTTGACATTCTCTGTTTCCCAACCATCAACACTGGTGAGCTGGCGCAGTTCATCGTTAGTGCCGTCGCCACGGCTGCGGGTCAGCGCTATACTCCCACTACCGTCCGTTGCCGTCATGATGAGCTGACCATTACTGTTCAGTTGCCATCTGAAACCAGCCTCCTCAGGACCGCCATACACGACGATGGGATTATCATAATCGCCTTTGTTGAAGGCACCCGCATACAAGCAGCCCGTATGGTCTTTGTTGATCTGCATGGCCAGCACGACACTCGTGAACTCCTCGCCGGTATCCTCCAGAAAGCCTGAATACTCAAACTCCTCGTACCACAGGCCGACAAGGCTCTCTTCCGTCCTCTGGGGGCTTACGGGATTGTCGGCGATGTCCGACGTACACGATGTATATACACTTGCGCTATAAACAAGGATGGCGGCCATCACCCATAGTTTTGTTCTATTCATAATGAGTTTTATTTTATTATAGTTTACTTGCGGATCAGTGTTGATCCCAGTGTACCCAGTTGCACGGCGTAGACACCTTTCTGCAGTCCTTCGAGACTGATGGCGCCACCCTGCACAGTTGTCTGTCTGACGGGCACGCCCTGTAGGTTGTAGATCGCCACATCGATGCCATCTTCAGCACCATCGGTATAGACGACGTCGCCAACCACGCGGAAGTTTACGTCTTTCGGCTGTTCCTTGCTGAGGGTGGGAATGCTCGTCCCAAGGCCCAGCACGTAGAGCAGACCCTTATAGGCATTGATCTTACCATCGCCGAATCGCTCAGCGCTCGCCTCCGTAAACTCATCCGTGTCGCATGAGTGCTTGATGATGTCCTTGATGTCCTTACAGGTAAGCTGCTTACCCTTATCTAAAGCAGCCTGTGCCCAGAGAGCCACAATACCAGCAGCGGTAGGCGTAGCCATCGAAGTACCGCCCATATACACAAACGGATAGTCGCGCTCACTGGTTTGTCCTGTGAACTGGTTGTTGTAACCCTTCCACTCATAGACGGTATTTCCCCTTTTATGATTATCAGGATCGAAGCTGTTACCAGCTGACAGTACATTGAAACCAGGGGTACATCCGTTGGGGTGCTTATGTCCGGCCATGTCGATACCATAGCTGCTGTAGTGGGCGATGTCGCCCACAACGATATCCTCATTCTTAGAAGGCTCTTTGTCGGAAAAATACTTCCACTCGTTGTTGGCCATCCATGCGCCGATGGATACAGGCTCTCCAGAGGTGTTCCAGTCGCCGACGGACATGCTGCTGTTACCTTCGATGTAGTTCAGGTCGTTATCCTGTCCCACCAGCTCAGATCCACAGTCAGCCCAGCAATGGAGTTCTGTGGCCTCGTCAGGGATCAGGTTGATCTTGAAGCCGAGCACGTCGTCTTTCATCTTTTTGCCTCGGTCGTTCTTGACGGTCTTCCAAGCGAATCCGTCGCCAAAAGACTCGAAAACTTCGCTGTAGATATACTCATTGCGGTCTTTGTCGAACCCCACGTTCTGGTAGCACCATATTTCCACATACCCACGATCGATATATTTCTGCAGTTCATTCACACCCTCCAGTTCCTTGCCTTCCAGGTGGCTGTTGTCAGCGTCCTCGCCTGCATAGAAGTAGAGTCCCATACCCCAATCGTCCTTTTCCGGATCATAGACGATCGCGGGGTCAGAGTTATAACGGACAGGCATTCTGTAGTAGACATACCCATCCTGCAGGCTGCAGACGGCAATCTGCATCTGCACGTTACCCGTGGTTTTCATACCGCCCCATATGTAGCTGCCGTCAGAGGCTGACGAGAGTACGCTGAGGGTGTCCTTGGCAGCACTCATCATATTGAGGTACATACGCTTGTCACCCTCGTTACTGGCGCAGAGGATGATGGGCATATCCTCATCCTTCACCTTCTGGCCAAGCATGTATGCCATGTTGCTGGAGCCGTCGTGCCATCCGCCGTGCCCGTTCATACTGATGCTGACCACGAGCGGTTTCTGCTGCTTGGTGGCCTCATATCCCAGATACTCCAAGCTCTCTGAGAACATCCATGCGTTACCGTCTGTGCCATTATCTTGAGCCCATTTGTAATAGTCAGCATCTCCCATTGCGTTACAGAAGATGATGTCGGCCTCAGGGGCCATGCCACCGATGGGTTGTCCTGAGAGCGCCTTCAAGTCGCTGGTGCTGCCTGCCGCGATGGCGGTGCAGTGGGTGCCGTGCGATCCGTCGGTATTATGCACCTTCGTGGTGTCGAGTATGTCTTCAGCCTTGGTGTAAACCGAACCCGTAAGTGTCCATTCACCGATTCTCACGCTGTCGCCACCAAAGTTGGAGTTACCAGGCTCATACACGGCCTTGATGCGCAGATTGCCGTCCTTGTCCTTAAACATGGGGTGAGTAGCGTCGATCCCATCGTCAATGACACCCACAATGACGCCCTTGCCCGTATAAGCCTGAGGCAGCTTCTCGCCCGTGCCGTTGATCACGTCGCCAGCCTGTGTCACCTTACGGCTGATGTCCGTCCTTCTGCCCACCTTGGGGCCGACGTCGATTTTCCTCACGCCCTTCGTGCTTGCCAGTGCGTCGAGCTTCGAGAAGGGCGCGTCGAGCAAGATCATGTCGCCCGTCACCATTCTCACCTCTGCACCGTTGGCCTTCAGCTGTCTGGCCACCTGCTGGGCATCAGCGCCCTGTTCGCTGTTCACGAAGAAGTAGCCACGCTGCCGTTCCGGCGCTACGGATTGTCCACGTGTCTCAGCCTTCTTGGCGCTGATCTCCGACTGTTGCTTGGCCACCTTGGCCCTGTGGGTCACGAATCCCTGTGCCCCCGCTGTGAGAGCACTCATGACTAAAGTTGCGAGTAAAAGTCTTCTCATATCCAAATGGTTTTGATAAAACGCCGTAAAGATACGACAAGTTTTTGGAACTTGCAAGTTTTTGGCAGGAATTATCAAATATTATTTGGATATTTACTCACTTAATCGTACCTTTGCAGCACTTTTCTATCAATAACACTTATGAGAAAGAGCAGATATTTTATAATATTGACAACTATTGTCACCGTGTTGGCGTTGACGATGGGCTGCACGAAGTCTGACCGCAACGACGAGGCTGCTGCGCTGAGCAAAGAGATAGTCAACAATGGATTATCCGACGTTGAACATTCTGTGGCGCGTGTGGATAGTGCGGAGCAGACCGGTTTGTTCACGGCGGTACGTGCCAACACTACCAAAGCCATTATCTATGAGAATGCCGACCGACGGCGGCTGGCGGCCTATTACGCCGAGAAAGCGATTGCCGCAGAGGCGGAACATGCTGTCGCCACGTCGGCAGACAGCAACCTTTATTGTAAGGCTCGCTGGATTCTGGGTAACGGTGCATACGCCGATGGCGAGTATGGTAAATCGCTCGCCCTCTCCAAGGAAATCCTTACATTTGTGGGTGACGGCACAACGCCAAATGATGTGGAGATGAAGTGCAGGGCTCTGTCGCAGATGGCAGAGTGTGAAAGCAAACTGGGACATATTGCAGAGTCCGAGCAGTTGTTCCTGCAATGCATCGACAATCTGATGGCGAGTACACAGCATGCCACCGATTATGGGGAGATTGATCCGCTCATCTATACGTTGCTTTCACTCAACGACCTGTATATCGACAATAAGATGCCAGAGAAGGCACTGCCCCTGATAGCGAAGATGGACACAGCGATGATGCGTCTGACACGTTGCCCCAACACTCCCGACTGGGCGATGCAAAAGCGCCGCAACAACGTGACCATCAGTAAGGCGATGGTCTATGCTGCTAATGGACAGCGAGAGCAGGCGGAGACCCTTCACCGTGAATATCAACAGTTCCAAGGTCTTGGCGCGCTTGACAAGGCAGCCGAAGGCCTGTATCTGTCGATGACGGGCCGTTACGACGAGGCTGTCCGCTTGTTCGACGAAACCGACTCTATGATGCGCTCCAATGGTGAATCCGTCATCGACCTCTATGTCAAGACCTTGTTTAATTACAAGTACGATGCCCTGCAGAAGGCGGGACGCACGGCAGAGGCGTTGGCGCTGGGTGACCGCATACGTCAATTGACCGACTCCATCCGCCAGCAGGAACGGCAGGCCGACGTGGAGCAGTTGCAGGAAATCAAGCAACAGGAAGAGGAGATCATCCGTAAGCACCAGTCGCTGACCATCCATCGCATCGTCCTCATGGCCATCGTCTTGCTGCTGTTGATGGCCGTCTACATCATCTGGCGCGTCAACCGCTACAATCGTCGGTTAGCCGAGAAGAACCGCAGCCTCTACGAGCAGATTCAGCAACGCCAGCAGGCCGAAGCCGAGGAGCAGCGACAGTTACAGGCACAGCCCGAAGAGAAACTGACGCAAAACCAACAACTCTATCGCCGCCTGTGCGAACTGGTGAAGAACCCGGACGTTTATACCGACTCTGACACCAACCACGAGACGCTGGCCCGACTGCTCGGCTCCAACTATCAGTATGTGTATGCCGCCTTGCGCGAGTGTGCCGACACCACGCCAGCCGATTACCTCAACCGCCTGCGCATACAGTACGCTGCCCGGTTGCTGGAAAAGTCTGACGACCCGATAGGACTCATCATTGAGCAGAGCGGGTTTACCAACCGCACCACTTTTGCCCGTCTCTTTGCCGCCTACTATTCAATGACACCGTCTGAATTTCGGCGAGCAGCGAGAGCAGAAGCGAAGTGAACTTAGCTCCTGCCGAGTCGTGACCGAAATCGCGGAACGCAATTTCGCAAAATAGCACGTAAATAGTAGTTTTTCAAGATTTGTGGAAAACATTTCAACCAGTGGGGAAAGCCTTTCGGTTTTTCCCACTAACTTTGCTCCCGAATTCAAACATTGAAGAAAATGACGGACATCACATTTATCATCATCGGCGCCCTGGCAACGGCCTTCCTCCTATTGGCCGTACTGCTCATCCTGGGGCTTCTCTATTACCGCTGGCGACTCTCCGAAAGCCAGCACATGCTGGTGCGATTCATCCGCGAGAATTTCCGGCTGCACGAGAAATTGAATGAGAACGGTATTTATTAATTAGGTATAACAATTAAAAATTTAGCATTATGAGAAAGATTATGATGACGCTCGTCCTTTGCATAACGGTGACGACAATGGCACAGACAAACCCAGCCACCTCATGTGGAGATTCTGCCAAATTTTCAGAGTTACCGCCTTTGAGGGCCGATTTTGATGTGACCCTGCTTACCCATTCTCAACCGACACTGCTACTGGCATCTCCAGCAAGCGAACAGCACAGGGACTCCATCAATGAACAGTCGATCATGTTTCGTCACATGGGGAAAAAAGCGACATCCCACTTTCAGCTGAACTCAAGACCCAGATTACAGGCAACCGGTGATCCCATGATAGGCATTCGCGACCATATTGTAAGAAAGAGGAGAATCAATGAAGGTCAGCCGCTGCCTCCCCCGACACCAGTGATGAGAAGAAGATAAGAAATAGGAAATATATCCATAAATAAACTAATTAAGAAAATGAAAAGAATTGTAACTATCGTAGCGCTGACATGCGCCGTGGCATTCCAGGTGAATGCACAGAACACAGTAGAAGAAAACAAGAAGATGGTGAGTACCAATCTTCAGATGGCCGAGCAGACGGTGAAGCTGGCGGATGAGAATCCAACGGATGGCCAGAAGCAGTATGCCGCAGCCACGGCGCTGGTTGGCATCGCCGTCAACACCGACGGCCAGTACGACCGCGCCATCAGTTACGCCCACAAGGCACTTGAGATTGCCAAGGCGCAAAAGGAGCGGAAGGACACACTCCTTGCCAACACGTATTCCTTGCTCAGTAACATCTACCTGATGCAGGGCAGCGTGGACAATGGCTGCGACTTTATGGAACTGGCGGTCGATGCCGCCGAGGAGCAGTTGGGCCGCTACGACGCCGCGACCATCTACAGCCGTCTTAAAACCGGTCTCACCCTCATCTCAATATACCCCGACACGCGACGCGGTTTCCTGCATGTCATGCAGGCGTTCTACGACAACGACAAGGCTCCCGTCAACAAGCGCATTAAGAACATGGATCAGTTTAACATCAGATTCAGCGTGGCTATGGAGCAGATGCTGACGGCCTATGCCAACGGAAATCGCTATGCTATCCCCGTGGTGATGTTGGACGGTGAGAAATACTACATGTTGCAGACCCCTGACTGGCATATCGGACAGCCGCTTGCGAACTGGCTATCGCCAAATATGCTGCGTAGCGAGGAAGAGAGATTGGCACACAGTGGCGAGAACATCGTCTTGATGACCGACAAGGGAGAGTTCCGCCGCCTCAGCAAGGAGGAGGGCCAGAAGGTCACGTTAGAGACCCCGGGCTTCATGTTCAATGCCTTTTCCCGTGAAATAGAGATAGCCCCCAGCGCCAGCTATCTTTGGTACCTACAGCCCCAGGTTTACAACGATACTGTCAAAAGATTCGAAGAGTTCATAAACAAATAAACAAGAAATAATGCCTCACATGGGGACAGTCCCCGTGTGAGGCGTGAACAAGGGGATAGTTCTGCGGCGGTTTCTGCGGCGGTTCAGACCACCCCGCCCTTCGGGCTCCCCTCCTCGCTCGGCTTTGCCGCTTGGCTCGTCCAAGAACTCAGGAGGGGAAGACAATACTACATCACCACGACTTTTACCCCATTACGGATATAGAGACCTTTGCGGGTGGGCTTTTCTATGCGGCGTCCCTGCAAGTCATACCACGCGCCAGCCGAATTCGGAATTCGGAATTCGTAATTCTCAATTGCTGTAGCACCGCCATCGCCTATGCCTATGGAACGAGCGGCGTTGGTGGTGCCAGAGCTGGTGCCTACATTCATGTACTCCCACTTGCTGAGGATGAACAGCAGCAGGCCGTCCTTCGCATACTTGTCGAGGTCGTTGTCGGAGATATAGACGCTCTTGAACCTGCCGCCCTTCAGCACCATCACGGTGGCGTCGCTGGTGCTGTTGCCAGTGCCCTCGATCACCGCCTGCAGCGTCTTCGTGCCGTCGGTGATGGCGAAGTGCTGCTTGTCCATCGCCTCGACGGCGGCGTCATAGTCTGCGTCGATGGTTTCGCCCGTGACCTCCGTCGGATCGTCCGAAGCGTCAGGCACAATGGTCAGATAGGAGGAGCTCTTGATAGGATTGCCTGAAACATCCGTCGGTCTGCCTAAGATGACGGGCTTGCCCTTAGGTGCGCCCTGCAACTGGGTCAGCTCCACCTCGCTGCTGCCAAAGGTATATCTTGATGGCAGGAAGGCACCCATGTCGCCATCCGTCACTATGTTGTTCGAGCTTCCATCAATTACAGCCATGTTCTCAGGAGCCATAAAGATTGTCCATGCGTTGTCGTTGTCGAACAGGTTATCCAAATACGGCAGGACCTTGATAGTTACATCGACTTCTGAGGTGAATGTAGGATCACTACCATCGGTAGCCACCACACGTACACGATAGGTTTGCTGGGTGGCAAAGGACGGCAATGGATTGGCAGCTACTTTGATGACGCCGTCGTTGTTAATACTAAACTTCTTGTAGTCATCGGGCGCGTCTTCGGTAGCATACAGACTATAGGTAGGTTTCTTGCCTTGGTTGCCGTTCTTTAAATCATCATCGGTAGCCTCTACTACGCCTACCGTGGTGCCCTGCTCTTTACATTCTACTACTGTCAAGGGCTGATTCATCTCTGGGAATTCGGGACATTCATCCATGTTCATTACAGTGACCGTTACACTGGCCTTATCTGTAAGCTTACCGTCGGTTACTACAGCCTGGAATGAATACGATTTCTTGGTCTCGTAATCTAAACCGATGCCGTAGATGGTAAAGATCTCGCCTGTATTGTCAATCATAAACGGCTCGGCATCGTCGCCCTCGAGCGAGTAATGTAGGGTTCCGTGTTCAGGCGTGTAGATATCAGGATCCGCTGCCTCTGCCTTGCCCAGCGATGTTGCATTTTTGGTATTTTCCCGAATCTCGAATGCATAAGATTTCTTGGTAAAGGCAGGCTTCTCGTTCACGGGGATCACACGAATCCTCGTTTCCTGAGAGGTTGGGTTTGCTGCTTTGTCCGTTATTGTCAGCGTGACGTTGAAGACGGCGTCTTTTTCCGTTGCCACAAAGAGCTTCTCGTAGTCCAAGTCGGCTTTGGTCTGGATGGCGAACGTGCTCTTGTGGGTGTTTGCGTCAGTAGTACCCACCTGTACGACTTCAAACAGATCGGCAGCGTCGCGCGCATCCGTCGCGTCGTTATCCTTAATAGTTATCGTCAGACTGTTCGCATCGGCCTGATCATCGTCGAGAACCACAATAGCATCGCCTTCTAACTTTGTACCAGCCTCCACATTCTCCTCAATCTCATAGACATCACCCAAAGTTACGAACTCACTGGGCTCGTTGTCGTCTATGACATTGATGGTCACATGAGCAAATGTAGAAAGCGCCGGATCCGATGTAGCACGGTCGATAACCTTCACATCAAATTGATATTGCTTCTTTTCGCTATAACGAAGTCTTTCGTTCTTTTTGAGTTTGATTTTACCTGTGGCCTCTTCAATTTCAAACGGCAAGCCCGAAGCATCAACAATAGAATAGTGAAGCGTGTTGAAGCCGCATGAATGAGAGCCTTCGTTGCAAGATGCATACCTGTCGGGATCAGAGGCACTGATAGTCCCAATTACGGTACCACCCGCAATACTTTCATCAACAGTTTTCGTCAAATCGCTTGCAGTCGGAGGTTCATTCACATCCACAACTTCGATATTTCTTGTGATGGTAAGCGTTGGGGAATTGCTTTCATAAATATTTGTGGCCGTCATTACAACAGAAAGAACCGTTTTGTTCTTTGAATACAGTGTTTCAAAATCAATCTTGGTCGGGTCATCTAGATAAATATCTCCAGTTGTCTCAACAGCCTTAAACGCACCAAAGTCACTGGCATTTTGGTCTATAGTGAAACGCACATCATCGCCCATAGCTTCAAACTTAGCCAATTCATCCGGATCCGTGATGAAATCCTTACTGAACGAAGCAGCGCTAGTACCTTTTGTAGCATCTTCTCTGATTCGGCCAGAACCTTCCGTTACCAGGTTTATAAGTGGTTCTGTAATATCCAAGACATTTACTGTCACCTCGACATCCTTAGAGAATTCTCCATCAGAAACCCCCACCAAGAAAGTGTACGACTTCTTTGCCGCATCACCATCATATTCGA
>Ga0310786_10007750_pt1 | contig 13922 bp, 33 predicted proteins | sample AusTroGonzalo_MG_FD_203881 | JGI IMG/M metagenome (GOLD analysis project Ga0310786, IMG submission 203881) | Bovine rumen microbial communities from tropical cattle in Woodstock, Queensland, Australia - Gonzalo_03 (v2) (version 2) | ecosystem: Host-associated > Mammals > Digestive system >... | reverse complement strand
AAGGAGGATAGCGAGTTATGGCAATTTCTCAAGATTTGCTTTCTGCTCTATTACTTTTGGTACGATTTTGTGCGATACAAAATAATTGCGCACAATGTGTGTTAAAAGATTATTGCAATCGACAAATTCAAGAATGGTAATTTTTACCACGGTTTCGAGGTATCTCGCCTCACAACCGAATTTCCATAACACTTGCTTCTCTGATATTTTTGTTTTAGGTTTGTTTTCGCACAAACCTAATTTTTTTTACCCAAAACCTCTTGACAAATCAATCAAAGTATGCTATAATATAATCACCAAATGAAAGAGAGGCAACAACAATGTACAGATATCATGTGACCATCAAATCCAAAGTAAAGAGTTACGCTTGCGGCCTGGAACATTACAATGTGCGCTATTTCTATGTGACCGAGGCTGACAAACAAATTGCGCTGACCAAAGCGGCTCAACTTATCGCTGACAAGAAACTGAAAATCCTGGGCGAGGTTGAGGTTGAGATTGAAAAACAGTTTCATCAATTTTAAAAAAACACTTGACAAACTAACTTAGATGTGCTATAATACCAATAGGAAAGGAAAGAGGTGAGCACAATGTACGAACTGCCTACTTACGATTACGATAAGGCGATTGCCGAAAGTGCGGAAATGCCTAATCCGTATTGGTGGGAAGATTAAGGGGCGCAAAAACCCCTTAATTTTTTTAAAAAAACACTTGACAAATCTAAAAAGATATGATATAATAAAGATGAAATCAAACGAAAGAGGTATGAAAAATGAAAACTACTGAAATGAACAAACTGATTGTAATGCTTGCGAAAGCGGATATCCCCTTTGAGATATTCCCCTTTAAGGTTAGTGACGAACCCGCTTTTCTTGTGGCTTCGCCCAATGAAAAAGACCGCGTGATTGATGCGGTATGCCACAAATTTTCTTATGGTGGAGAGGAAGGTTTCCTTGAAGTGATGGCAACAGGTATCTGTGAATACGATGATGTTATCGGCTATCTGACCGCAGAACAGGCTTTTGAATACTTTGTAAAGTATGTGAAAAAAAATTAAAAAACTTTTCAAAAACCTCTTGACAAACAAGAGGTTTTGTGATATAATAAAGCCACAGAAATAAAAGAGAGGTAAATAAAATGAAAACTTATTTTTATAGTGTTAATTTCTCCAACGGAATGTACAAAGGCTATTGCTTCGATGCCCCCAATTCTTGGTGGTCAGATGAGAGAGTTCGGGGTTGGGTTGCTGATTTTGAACGCGAAAATAACTGTCGTGCCATAAAAATCAAATTAGATTGGTGCGAATAATTTCAAAAACCCCTTGACAAACAAGGGGTTTTATGTTATAATAAAGTCACAGAAATGAAAGAGGGGTAACAAAAATGATTGAAAGAATGAAAACCGAAAGGGAACAGATTTGGATGAGCCTTGAGACGGGCGAGGTTGCGGAAACCCATGCCGAGGCTATGGAACTCTACAGGGCGGGGCATGAGTTACAGATTAAGTCCCGCTACCGCTACAATGATGGCGATTGGCTGGATTGGCAGGACGGGCCTCAGTGGGTACATTGAGGTCTTTACCTTTTCCGGGCCGCGCGTCCCCGGGCCAGACGCGCGGTTTTTGCGATTTGTACAAGTTGCACAAAATTCTGAACCAAATTCTTGATTTTTTGTACAATCCTACAAAATCCTAAAAAATACTTGACAACCCCACCCTAATGTGCTATAATATAGCCACAGAAAGAAAGAGAGGTAACAAAAAATGATGAATTTGTCTTGGAAAGAAATTATGGAAAGTGAAAATTTTTGCCTTGTAAGTAACAAAACGGGTGAAATTTTCGACAATCTTGAACAGGCACTTGCCGATGGCGCCGACTTCGGTGTGTATCAGTGGGATGCCGATTTCGGCTGGGTACTGGTCAGTGAAGTAAGTTGGCAATAACACATAGGGCGGGCCCTGCTCGCTCTCTCTTTTTTTTGGTCGGCCCGAGCGCGACTGTTCTAGAACCCGCTCGGGCCGAGTTTGCGATACCGGCAAATTGCACAAAATTTCCGGCCAAATCCGGACCTTTTTAGTGAAAATGCTGAATTCCCAAAATTTTGGAAAAAACTATTGACAAAATTAAAAAAATATGATATTATATTATTGTAATAAAGAAAGAGAGGTATTCAAAATGAAAAAGAACACTCTGTCCGCTGAGACCATTAAAACTGTCCGCCATATTTTCCAGGCTCGTATTGACCACGCACGCACGCCTTCTGCAGCTATTGCTTATACAGCAGCCCTCGATGTTTTTAACTACGCGCTTGAAAACAATCTTGAATGTCTTTATCAATGGGACTATCTGCTGACCAAAGAAGATGTGAAAAAAAGTCAAAAAACCTCTTGACAAAATCAAACGAATATGATATAATAAAGATACCAAAAGAAAGAAAGGAATAACAAAATGGATTATTTGTACAGAGCCAATGATGGTACGATTTTTGAAGAAGAAGAAGATTGCCTTGCTTATGAGCGAATGGCTGAAACAAAAGGCGCAAATATTTATTTTGCGGATGCCGAGGGCGAACAAATTACTCTTGAAGAAATCATTACGCAGATGGTAAGTGTTGATGATATTGCTTTCATCAAGTGCGGTACTTATGAGGACTATGAAAAACTGTGTAGCCTTTTCGATGAATTCGGCGTTCAGTGTCCCGAAGACTGGGACAATAAGAATACTGTGGATGCACAGTGTTGGTACTGGGATGAAAGTACTGGCTACGGCGAATGGTCAAATCTGCGCAAGCACCTTGCAGAACTTGAACGGTTAAAAACTATTTACGAGAATGTTCTCAATGCATAATAAATATTAAAACGTGCCGTTACCAAATTTTTACCAAAAAATATTAAAAAATTTGGTAACGGCACTTGACAAACTCCGCAAAGTATGCTATAATAGACTCACAAAAGAAAAAGAGAGGTAATAGAAATGACTCGTAAATACGCAACCACGCTTGAAAACAACATCACCAGATTTGTCCGCAAATTCGGCATAAAGCGTTCTTTGTATAGTGAAGAACATAGTTTTGTCTATTGGGAAGAATCGAATGTAATCACCTTTGATATTATGTGGCATTATGAAAATGATTTGCTTATTAATTTCATTAACGAAAAATATGATGCTAACATTGAGCCTTGGTTTTTTGTATTCTGTATTCTTCACGAAGTTGGACACCATAAAACGCTCCACCTCTTGACAGAAGAGGACAGATATAACGAGAGAATACTCCGCACTCTTGCAAATGTTCAAGGTCTTAACAATACCGATACGCTTTATTTTAATCTTCCTGCTGAGGTATTAGCAACAGATTGGGCGATTGAATATATGAAAAATAATCTTGAAGAGTGCCGACGCTTTCAAGCAAAGTGTATGAAAATTCTCGCTCACATTTATAACAAAAAAAGTTTCAAAAAATTTGAAAAAACCTATTGACAAATTAAAAAATCTATAATATAATATACTTACAGAAATGAAAGAGAGGATTTTAAAATGAAAAAAGAAAATATTAAACGCTCCACGAAAAAAGAAGGCGAGGAACTTCAAGAGTACCTCAAGACTATGAAACGCCACGGCGTAGTCCCTATCAAAAAAGGCAAAGGCTCAAAGTACAATCGCGCTAAAGAAAAGAGGGCGAAAGAAAATGAGTAAAAAAAAACACTTGACAAAGTAAAAAATATATGATATAATAAAGATGAAATAAGGGTGATGACCTACATCAGAAAGGAAATCAAAATGAGACTTTGGGAGCATAAGTACAACGCATTGAGAATTACTCTTGATGGTTTAAAACTGATGGAAACCTATCAGGTCGAACTGGACGGAGTAAAAATCCCTGACTTAAAACAGAAAATTTCTGATGAAATGGATTTTCTGTTGAAAGAATACGGCAATTAAAATCCCCCACGGGCTTGGGGCAGTGCCCAGGAACTGCTCCACCAATTTCCCCTTGTACCTCTCTTCTTGGGAAACCCCTTGCTTCGGCAAGGGGTTTTTCATTTCAAAGTCGGAGCGCTGGCGGTTGTGACCTTAGGCCAGCGCTCCGAGTTTCGCATCACCCCTTATTATACCATTTTTTCCGGCGATTTGTCAATAGGCAAATTGCACAATCTTTTTCCTGGAACTTTGTGCAATTTGTATATTGACTTTTGGATACTGATGTGCTATAATACAATCACCAAATGAAAGGAAGGTAACAAAAATGACTTACACTTATTGGTTTGAAATCACGGACGAAAATAGCGATAACTGCGGAGAGGAATTTTTCGTAGAAGTTAGCGACTATGAAATGGACACCCTTGCTATTGCGCGCGAAATTGCCGTTGAAATTTTTGGCGATGTGGAAATGAAATGTCACGGGCGCGTGAGTAGTTTTCAGGCGGAAATGATGGGGCTCGATACTTATTGAGCCGAGCCCAAAATTTTTTCAAAAAAATATCAAAAAATTTGGAAAAAACACTTGACAAAACTAAAAATCTATGATATAATAAAGATGTCAAAAGGACAAAGAAAGGAAAGGTAACAAAAATGCTGAAAATGATTTGCTTCGATATGGACGGAACGATTGCTGACCTCTACGGTGTACCGAATTGGTTGAATGACTTAAGGAATGAAATCCCCACTCCCTACGAAACTGCAAAACCGATGTGGGATATGAAACGGCTTGCGAATGCGCTGATTGCGCTGAAAGTAGAAGTAAGAATTATCACTTGGTTGAGCAAGAATAGTTCCGAACAGTACAAAGACGAAGTTCGCAAGGCAAAACTTGAATGGCTGAAAGCAAACGGTTTTCCGTTCGATAAATTCCACGGCGTTCAGTATGGCGCAACTAAAGCAGATAGCATTCGCAAGTACCTCGGAGAAGGCGAAACGGCAATCCTTGTGGACGATAATGCAAAGGTGCGGAGCGGTTGGTCGCTCGGTGGCACGATTGACCCCACGGCGGTTGACCTCTGCGAATACTTTGAGCGGATGGCGGGCTAATCCCGCCCCGCTTGAAAAAAAGTTAAAAAAAATCAAAAAAGGTATTGACAAATCCAAAAATATATGCTATAATAAGGATGTCAAAAGGACAAAGAAAGGAAAGTGTAAAAAATGAACAAAGAAAATTCTACGAAAGTTGCGGCGTCGGCTGGACGCGGATTTGGCGGACTTGCCACTCTCTTAACAGTAGCCTTCATCGTACTGAAACTCTGCAAGGTAATCACTTGGTCTTGGGTGTGGGTACTCTCCCCCCTTTGGATTGAGTTCGCAATCGGCTTCATACTTTTCATCATCGTGATGGTTGTAGCCGTAGTCGTTCATAAAATCCGCTAACCCCACGGGCTTGGGGCAGTGCCCAGGAACTGCTCCACCAATTTCCCCCTTGTACCTCCTTTCGGCGAGACCCCCAGTAATGGGGGCTTTCGTCATTTTGCACAAAAGAACGAGGTCGGCGCGCCCACGGTCGCCAAGGCTGCGGGCGCGCCGAGTTTCGCGTTCGGTATTTTGCACAAAATTTTCCGGTGAAATTCCTGGGTTTTTGTGCAATCCTACAAAATCCTAAAAACCTATTGACAAATACACCCTAATGTGCTATACTATAATCACCAAAAGAAAGGAAGGTAACAAAAATGAAAAGACTTTGGAACAACAAAAATTTTTGGGAAGTAATTGGCTATGTATCTCTCGCCTTGTGTATCTTCGGACAGATTGCCGTAGGTTATGTGTATATGATAGCGCAGGTCGCTTACCTTGTGGCGAATGGTGCAACCACTGTACGGAGTTTCGTGCTTGACTTGCCGAGAGCCGACAAGGTCAGAAATATCGTGTTCTTGGGTATCACTTGCGGGTTGATTGTGATTAGGTTAGTCAAATAAGGAGGAATAAAAAATGTATTTAATTATGAAATGTACTGAACTTGGTGACCAGTGGGAATGCGATGCTGACCGTTCTCCCTTGTGCTTAACTGAAAATTGGATTGATTGGTATCATAGAACAAAACCGAATTTTCCTTTTGAAGTTTATGAAGTTTTACCTAATAATCATTTTAATAAGGTGAAATCTTATGAAGATTCTATGGAAGAAGGAATGGTTTTCGGTTGGTGGGATGCCGATGAAAAATTCCATATTATTAAGAAATGGAAAAATAAGAGTCGGCGCGAAAGGATGCCGATTGAAGTGGAAAAATATCTGCGAAAAGTACCGAACGAAGAAGTAGATAATTCTTTGAGAAATTGTGGTTATATCTCCTTTGAAAAAAGTGATAAATTTTATGTCTATGGAGAATATCACGATTCTCATTATCCTACTGGATATTAAAAATAAAAGGCGGTGCGGTTACCAAAAATTTTACAAAAAATATTAAAAAAATTGGTAACCGCACTTGACAAATAATAAAAAATATGATATAATAAATGCAGAAAAAAAAAGAAAGAGGTAAATAAAATGGATTTTATTGATATCACAAATCTCACCGATGATGAATTAAGAGAGTTGCTTAAAAACGCTACTGTCGAGGCGCGGAAACGCGAAGAAGAAAGACGCACGAATGCAGAAAAGGCATTTTTCGATGCGGCTCGCGCCCTTTACAAGATTGACCCCTATTACGATTTCCCCATTTGCGCCTGCGATTTGGAAAGTGAAGATTGCCTCACGCTTGAACGGCTCTTGTCCGAAACGGGACAAAAAAAAATAAAAAAAGCATTGACAAATAACAAAATCTATGTTATAATATAACTGTAAAAAAAAGAAAGGAAATAAAAAAATGGAAAATGTTTATGTAGTAACTTTTAGTAGCACTAATCCTGCCGAAGTATGGGGAGATATGACCGCCGTATTTTCTTCAATGGAAAAAGCAACCGATTATGTTGAAAGAGAAATTAATCGGCTCGGTAAAAACTTTCCGCACGGCATTAGACATAAGGGCAGAGATTGGATGGAATACTACTTCTATAATCATGTTGGGTATGAAGTCAGCAAAATCTTTGTTCTTATTCAAGAATATGAAATTGATATTGAATTGGAGGATTAAAAATGAAAATTCTTGGCTATGAATGGTATGTAAATTTCGGCGGTATTGGTATTTATGAACCTAATATGAAATTATTTAAAACTAAAAAAGAAGCTCTTAAAAATGCTCTTTCATTCGGCTATTCATCAGATATGGTTTCTATTAACCGTGTAATGTCAGATGGCGGAAGTGTTTTTGTAACTTCAATAAAAGTAGGCTATGCTCCAGCATGGGAAAAAATTATTGAAGAATAGAGTCCTTAAAATGGGACTCTATTCTTTTGTCGGCGCGCTGGCGGTTGTGACCTTAAGCCAGCGCGCCGAGTTTTGTGTAACCCCCTATTATACCATTTTTTCCGGCAGTTTGTCAATAGGCAAAATCACCAAATTTTTTCCTGGAACCCTGGGCAATTTGTACAATGCATAATTATGCAATTCCACTGTATAAATATTCAAAAAAATTTTTTTAAAAAATGCAAAAAAGGTATTGACAAATGGTTTTGCTTATGATATAATAAGTACTGTCAGTTGGGGAAACGATGGTAAACCCCGCAAAGACAGAAAGGAAAAAAGAATATGAACAAAAAGATTGACCGCCGTAAACACTATCTCCTTGCGATTGATATTGAAACCGCAAACATGATTGATGATGCCCTTGCCTATGATGTCGGTTTTGCGATTGTTGACCGCAAAGGAAACATTTACGAAGAACATTCCCTTATGATTTCCGAACTTTTCATCAACAACGCAGACCTCTTGACCTCTGCATACTATGCCGAGAAAATTCCGCAGTATTACGAAGATTTCAGCAACGGCAAGCGCAAGATGGTCAGCATTATGACCGCAAAGAAAATGGTTGAACGCATTATGCGGAAATACCGCACCATAGATGTTTTCGCCTATAATGCTTCCTTTGATGTCAACGGCTTGAATCGCACTCTCCGCTATTTGACGAAATCCGAACACCGCTACTTTTTCCCCTACGGCACGAAAATCCATTGCATTTGGAATATGGCTTGTCAGACCATTCTCTCGCAGAAAGCGTTTTTCAAGTTTGTAGTTGAAAATGATTTAGCAAAAGAAAACGGCAACGCTCCCACTTCCGCAGAAATTGCCTACCGCTACATTTGTAAAGATGTTTCCTTTACGGAAAGCCACACGGGGCTTGAAGATGTGCAGATTGAAACAGCTATTCTCGCAAAATGCTACTGTCAGCACAAGAGAATGGAAACTAAAATTCGCCGTAACTGTTGGCAGATTCCGCAGAAATCTTTTAAAGAATTTTGCGAAAGTGCTTGACAAATCAAATCAAATCTGCTATAATAGATAATGCAAGGGGCGGAAAAAGCCCACCGCCCCTTGCAAAAAAACTTCAAAAAAATTAAAAAAAGGGCTTGACAAATGACACAAGATATGCTATAATAAATACGCAGATGAGGGGAAACCCCGCTGACAATAAAAAAATGGGTGATGACCTACATCAGAAAGGAAATGTTACTATGGCTAACAAGGTAACGAAAAAAGAAAATTTCACTGCTATCATTGAGGTTCTCAAGACCGCCGGCCGCTCCGACCTTGTGTCCGTAATGGAACACGAAATCGAACTCCTTGACAAGAAGAACTCCTACAAGAGCAACACTCCGACCACTAATCAGGTTGAGAATGCCGAGATTGCCGAGAGTCTGCCGACCGTTCTTGAGGCGGGCAAATGGTATCGGCTGAGCGAAATCAAGGCTCTTGTCCCCGCCCTTGAAAATGCAAGCGGTACTCAGCGTATTGCGGTTATTTGTCGTAAGCTTGAAGCCGAGGGCGTTCTCACCAAGATGGTTGAGAAGCGGGTAATTTATTACTCGCTTGCCGACTAATCACACCAACCGAGGGGGCGGGGAAACCCGCTCCCACCACTCCAAGAAAAGGGGGATTTTGAAATGGATGAACGAATTGCCCACTTAATGAAAACCCTTGACCTTACCGAAGAAGAAGCAAGAGAAATGCTTGCCACCGATGAAGCAATCGACCACGGCGCAGACCCGTTCCCGCAGACCGCTGAACAGAAGAAAGCAAGCAAGGAAGTCCGCTCCACGGGAACGAGAACCTACACTTTCACGAAGCGGGAACGCAAGCCCGATGAGGACAAGCGGGAATTGATTGACTTGCTCTTGTATGCGCTCGGCTTTTACGAAACCCCGCATGAAATCAGCGATATCACCAAAACAAACCCCGAAAGACAAATTGATTTTGTCTATAATAACCGCCACTTCCGCATCGTACTTTCAGCCCCTCGCACGGGCTGATTTTTTTTGGTTTGAATATTTATACAGTTTCCTTGCATAAATATTCATTGTGCAAATTGCACAAAAGCCCCGGACGCGCCGATTGCGAGACAGTCGGCGCGATTTTAGATTTTTGTACAACTTATACAATTTTTCCGGCAAAACCCTGGTGAATATTCCAACTTGACATTTTCCCAAAAATTTGGTAAAATATAATTGTAAAAAGAAAGAGAGGTAATTCAAATGTATAAACTGTATTCTCGTATCTCTGACCATGATACTATTCTTGAAACTTGGGGAGCAAGCACCAGACACCCCGATGCAATTTTCTATTTTTCCGATTTTAATAAATCACCCTATTCAGACGAGTTTTGTCAGATTTTCCCTTGGCTGTTAGAATGTGCAAGCCGTATGACCTGGGTATCTCATGCTCACTCTCTTGGGAATTTTGCTTTCAAGTGTTATGATGCGATTATTGAAGCGCGAAAAATTGAATTAAAAATTGAAAAAAGTGCTTGACAAACTGCATTAAGTATGTTATAATAAAACCACAATAAAGAAAGAAAGAGATAAACAAAAATGGAAAAAGGAATAATGACAGTAAAAGACATTGTAGAAAATTTTAATTGGACGGATGTAAATTTTATTATTTATAAAGTCAAAAAAGTTTATTTTCATGAAAGTGGCGGATGCGATGGAATTTATACCACTGTTGTCAATGATAATATCGGCTTGGGCGATATTGAAAAATATTATAATATGAAAATTAGAGCAATAGACGGTGGAGATAGCGTTGAAAGAACAGCAGTATTAAGTCTTTGGGAAGATGAATGGCAGTATGAAGAAAAAGCCAAACAGAATGAAGATTGGACTTATATTGCTTGATAAAAAATGCGGTTACCAAATTTTTACCAAAAAATATTAAAAAATTTGGTAACCGCGCTTGACAAATAAACAAAAGTATGATATAATAAAATCATCAAAGAAAGAAAGAGGTTATAAATTATGAGTGTTGAACATAAAACTGTTATTATTGTAGGAATGACGCAGGAACTTTTTGAAGATAATTTTTCTTATCCGAACAATGATATTATTGATAATTTCACGGATGATTTCTTCATTAATTCAGATTCATGGTGCGGTGGGCAGATATTCTATGCGAATTATGTTGATGAATTGGACGAGGGCGAATGGCACGCACTTGATGAAATTCTTGACGCAAATCAGCGCCTTGTTGCTACCAAGAAATATCGTGAAGATATGAAAAAATACGGATATGATATTCCTGAACACTTAATAAAATTTTTCATTGTTTCACAAATTTTTTAACTAAACCCCTTGACAAATCATTAAAAGTATGCTATAATAAAGCCACAACAAAACGAAAGAGATAAATAAAATGAATGAAGAAAACAGACAGAAAATGATTACCGCAATGAAAATGATGAAAGAGGCTTGTCGCTCAAATGAGTCTTGGAACGGATGCGAAAAATGCCCCTTTGATAGTTTCTGCACAATGCTTCAGCGTTCGGCTATCGAACTCTACGATAAAAGAAACTATGAAACATCTTGCCCTATCGCTTGGCAACCCGATGATATCGAGGAGGAATAAAAATGAAATATTTGATTATGAAATGCCAACCCCTTAGCGACCAATGGGAAACTGATGCCGACCGCATTCCTCTCACTATGGTAGATGATTGGAAAAAATGGCAGAAAGAATTTAAGCCGAAATACCTTTATGAAATCTATGAATTTACCAAAAATAATAACTTCAAGCTGATTAAAGAATGGGAGGAATAAAAAAAATGAGCCTGCGTAAAGAAACCCCTTGTGATTTCGGTCCCTGCCCCTATGATGCCGAGCAGTATTGCTCTTGCGAATATTGGTGCGGAGCTGATGAACCCGAAGATAGTCCCTACTGGGAATTCGAGGACCCCGACCTCGACCCCTATGACATTTTCCCCGACGAGGAGGAGGCTTGGACAGAACGGAACAATGGTTTCAGTTTTCCACAGAACAACCCACCCGCGCCGATAGGAACGCCTGCCATTTGGATTGAATATGAGGAACAACAAGGAGAATCCGATTAATCGGACTCTTATTGTCCTATTCTTTTGAACCGCGCGTCTTCGCCCAAGACGCGCGGTATTTAGGTTAAAATTTCATTATACCATTTTTCCGGCAAAAAGTCAATAGGCAATTTCACCAAAGATTTTTCCCAAAATCCTGGTATCTTTGTGCAATTTGCCTATTGACTCTCGGCTTGCGATGTGCTATAATAATAATCGTCAAGGGGGCAAGAGAGAGCCACTCCACGGAGGCGGAAATGTATCGCCCACACGGAAAAGCAGTACTAACAGTATCCGTTAAGAAACTTTTCAAAAATGTTGAAAAACCTCTTGACAAACAGCACAAGATGTGCTATAATAAATATGTCAAGAGGACAGAGGCGTCGGACTTGCGAGTTATAGCTTACCTGCGCAAGTTGCCAAAGCTATGAAAAAAGAATAAAAAAATTGCCGAAAACCTCTTGACAAACAGCACAAAGTGTGCTATAATAAAATCACAAAAGGACAAGGACAGTCCTAAAAACCAGAAAGGAATTGATACTATGGCTAACAAGACTACCAAGATGGACAACTTCACCGCTATCGTTGCCGTTCTGAAGGACGCTGGCAAGGATGACCTCGTTGCTGTAATGGAGCATGAGAAGGAGCTGCTTGCCAAGAAGAATGCTAACAAGTCCAACACTCCCACTGCTTCGCAGAAGGAAAATGCGGAAATCGCTGAAAAGCTCCCCTCTCTGCTTGAAGCTGGCAAGTGGTATCGCCTCTCCGAAATTAAGGCTCTTGTGCCTGAACTCGCTTCGGCAAGCGGTACGCAGAGGATTGCGGTTATCTGTCGCAAGATGGAAGCTGATGGTCTACTGACCAAGATGGTCGAGAAGCGTGTTATCTACTACGCTCTTGCCGACTAATCTCATCAACACCTACGGGGAGAGGGTAAAATCTCCCCAAGTTTTTCCAAAGGAGGCAAAAAATGGTAGAATTCACTAAAGCCCAAAAGGAAGAAATCAAACGGTTAATTACTGTAGGAATGACTGAAGCCGAAGCCGAAGAAACTGTTTTGTACGATGCGGAAATTGAAGCCGATAAGAGCGAAAAGAAACAGCTTGAATATGACTTGACTAAAGAGCAGGCAAAGGTTGCAAAAAAGTACACCGCCGTTGATACCAAGAAACGCACCGAATACACCTTCTCCAAAAGAGAACGCAAACCGAACGAAACCAAAAGAGAATTGATAGAAATTCTCAAAAAAGCGTTGAAAAATGCACAGATTGAGCCGAATGTATCGAATATCGAACGGCAGATTGACTTTTTGTACGAAAATAAACAGTTTTCTATCACTTTGACCGAACACAGACCGAAAAAATAAGAAAAAGTGTGCGGATTGTCAAAAATTTAACAAAAAAATGGCAATCCGCACCCAAAAAAGGTAAAAAATGGCAACAGAAAAGGAATATCTCTATGTAGGGCATTACATCGATACGGATGGAAACTACATCTTGAAAATCGGCACAACCAACGATTTGAAACGCCGAGCTACTGAGCATACAAGAAATTACCGCCGAGCCAAAACGCTGAATTTGCCAAAATCTGCCAAATTTGAATACGATTGGTATTTACCCCTTTCCAAGTATAACACTTTGCGCTATGAGGATAAAAACCGCCGAAACTGGCAAGAAATGGCAATTGGTGACTTTGTGCGGAATGACCGCTTCAATTGTGGTCGGAAGAAACCGTCAAGTGTTCAGGTGACCATCAGAAAAACCTACACCATCAACCTGTAAAGGCATCGCCTTTACAGGTTTTTTCATTTTGGTTTTGTAAAGCCCAGGCCTTTACACCCGGTGTAAAGTAAAACCCTTTACAGCGCCGCGCCTTTATGACCGTGTTGCGCGGTTTTTAGACACCCTCCCCCATTATACCATTTTTTTACCAAAAAGTCAATAGTAAAATTGCACAAATATTTTTCCCGAAATTGTACAGTATGCTGAACTTGCCAAAGGTTCGCGTGACCCTCTGAAGCGTTCAAATGACCAATGCGCCCCAGTACTAGTACAATCATCGGGGCGCCGGGGGCCCACCCCAGGCGTTATTTGGAACCCTAGTACATATGCGAATTTTTCTAGACCAAAACCGAGCCCCTCATATGCCCCAGAATTTTCCCCAAACCTGTACTAGTACGCAATGGCCGGCCGCTCCCCCAAAATTCTCTCCGGCTTCTCCGGGATAACCCACAGCTTGGGCTATAACCAACCATTTACACCTAAATTACCTACCTAGTTCATATCTTTCCATCGCTCATTTAAAACAGCAAATTCACTTGATTTCGTGATGAATTTGTCACCTTGCACGCGGCCAATAGGCAATAAAGAAGGCGCCGATGTACTAGTACAAGGGTCTCATATGTACTAGTACATACACGTATATAATCGTGTCCGCACACGCCACGGGGCTACCATTGCCGCGGCCAACCTAGTTCAATTACATCACTACATTTTTCAAATATTATATAAGAGCGACGGCACTTGACAATATTAAAAATTTATTGTA
>Ga0310786_10007749_pt1 | contig 13924 bp, 10 predicted proteins | sample AusTroGonzalo_MG_FD_203881 | JGI IMG/M metagenome (GOLD analysis project Ga0310786, IMG submission 203881) | Bovine rumen microbial communities from tropical cattle in Woodstock, Queensland, Australia - Gonzalo_03 (v2) (version 2) | ecosystem: Host-associated > Mammals > Digestive system >... | reverse complement strand
GTTTTGGCTTCTTCGTAGTTGGTAATTCCGCGTTGGACAAGCAAAGTGGCAAGGTTCTCATCGATATTGAGCACCTTGACAATCTCGTCAACTTGCTGTTTGTCAACAGGTTGGTGTAAAATCCACTTTGTTTCCATTCGCCTAATTTTGAACTTGTAAAAATAAGAAGAAAAACAATACAAAAAGTCGGTTTTTGTAGTTTATAATCAACTTTTCTCTTAGAAGCTTCATTTTCAACGGATTATTTTTGGATTTTTTTGAACCATTCTACATAACAACATGGTTTTAGTTTGGGCTGAAATTGTTGAAATCTTTGTTCAAAAAAAATGTATTTTACTCTTGCGGGGTGTGTAGAAAATTGGTAATCTTGCATTTTAAAATCACCTAAACTTTCTAGTTTTGAAAAAGATTGAAACTGCTTTAATATCAGTATTTTATAAAACGGGCATCGACACCATTGTCGACTTGTTGAAACAAAATGGCGTACAAATCTACTCCACGGGAGGCACGTACGACTTCATCAAGCCCCTCGACCCCACGGTGAAGACCGTCGAGTCGCTCACGGGCTATCCGTCCATCCTGGGCGGTCGCGTGAAGACCTTGCATCCCAAAGTGTTCGGCGGCATCTTGGGTCGCACCCAGCTGGAATCGGACCAGAAGGAGATGCAGGAATACGACATCCCCGCCTTCGACCTCGTTATCGTCGACCTCTATCCCTTTGAGGAGACCGTGGCCAGCACCGATGACGCCTCGAAAATCATCGAGAAGATCGACATCGGCGGCATCTCGCTCATCCGCGCCGGCGCGAAGAACTTCAACGACGTGCTCATCGTGCCTTCGCAGAAATACTACGGCGAGCTCATCCAGCTGCTCAAAGAGCAACACGGTGAGACCTCCATCGACGACCGCCGTCGTTTTGCCACCTACGCCTTCGGCGTCAGCTCGCACTACGACAGCGCCATCATGAACTGGTTTGCCAAGGACGACGACAACAAGCCGTTGCGCATCACCGAAGAAGAAGGCACCACGTTGCGTTATGGCGAGAACCCGCACCAAAAAGGCACCTTCTATGGCGACTTGGATGCGATGTTCGAGAAGCTGCACGGCAAGGAGCTGTCGTACAACAACCTGCTCGACCTCGACGCAGGCTTGAACCTCATCCGTGAGTTCGACGAGCCCACCTTCGCCATCCTCAAGCATAACAACCCCTGCGGCATCGCCTGCCGTCCCACCGTGAAAGAGGCTTATCTCGCCGCTTTGGCTGGCGACCCAGTCTCGGCTTTCGGTGGCGTGCTGGTGTGTAACCGTCCCATCGACATGGCTGCGGCTGAAGAGATCAACAAGCTCTTCATCGAAGTCATGGTGGCGCCAGGTTACGACGACGGCGTGCTCGACCTGCTCTTCTCTAAGAAAAACCGTGTGGTGTTGCGCCTCAAGGCCGACCTCTATAGGCCTCAGACTGTGAAGACCGCCTTGAACGGCTACCTCGTCCAAGACCGCGACCTCCACACCGAGACCGCCGACGACTTCAAGGTCATCACCGAGAAGGCCCCTACCGCCGATGAGGTGGACGACATGATTTTCGCCAACAAGATCGTGAAGCACAGCCGCAGTAACGCTATCGTCCTCGCCAAAGGCAAGCAGTTGTTTGCCTCGGGCATCGGACAGACCTCACGCGTCGACGCCCTGCGCCAAGCCATCGAGAAGGCCCGTTCCTTCGACTTCGACCTCCACGGTGCCGTGCTGGCCTCCGACGCCTTCTTCCCCTTCAAGGACTGCGTCGAATTGGCCCACGAAGCCGGCATCACCGCCATCGTGCAGCCCGGCGGCTCGGTGCGCGACCAAGAATCCATCGACTGCTGCAACGAAAACGGCATCGGCATGGTGTTCACAGGATTTAGACATTTTAGACATTGAAAAGCAGTTAGGAGTTAGAAGTTAGGAGTAGGGCTGTCACACCGTGGCAGCCGCATCAGAGCAAACAAAACAACGATTAAACAAACAACGATTAAACAATAGACAGACATGGGAGTATTATCATTCTTAAACAAAGAAATCGCTATTGACTTGGGTACGGCCAATACGATCATCATATACAACGACAAGGTTGTCGTTGATGAGCCCTCCATCGTGGCCATGCAGCGCGACACGAAGAAAATCATCGCCGTCGGCAAGCGCGCCATGATGATGCACGGGAAGACCCACGAAAACATCAAGACCATCCGCCCGCTGCGCGACGGTGTCATCGCCGACTTCCAGGCCGCCGAGTACATGATGCGCGAGATGATCAAGATGATCAATTTCAAGAACACCTTGTTCCCGCCCAGCCTAAAGATGGTCATCTGCATCCCTTCGGGTATCACTGAGGTGGAGGAGCGCGCCGTGAAGGACTCGGCTGAGCAGGCCGGCGCCAAAGAGGTGCGTCTGATCCACGAGCCTATGGCCGCCGCCATCGGCATCGGCATCGACGTGCTTGAACCCACGGGTAACATGATTATCGACATCGGTGGTGGTACCTCCGAGATCGCCGTCATCGCCTTGGGTGGCATCGTCAACAACAAGTCCATCCGTATCGCCGGTGACGACTTCACCGCCGACATCGAAGAGTACATGCGTAAGCAACACAACATCATCGTGGGCGAGCGCACCGCCGAACGCATCAAGATCGAAGTCGGTGCCGCCATCCCGCAACTCGACAATCCGCCCGATGACTACGCTGTGCAGGGCCGTGACATGCTGACCGGTATCCCGAAGGAAATCCGCGTCAACTACGCCGAGATCGCCCACTGCCTCGACAAGAGCATCATGAAGATCGAGACCGCAGTGCTGAACGCCTTGGAGCAGACGCCGCCCGAGCTGTCGGCAGACATCTACCGCACGGGTATCTACCTCACCGGTGGTGGTGCCTTGCTGCGTGGCCTCGACAAGCGTCTCAACGCCAAGACCAAGCTGCCCATCCACGTGGCCGAAGACCCATTGCGCGCCGTCGCCCGTGGCACCGGCATCGCCCTGAAGAACTTTGACCGCTTTACCTTCCTCATCAAGTAAGGTATGTATAACCTTCAGCGTTTCATACTGAAACACCACTTCGTCATCCTGTTCATCTTGCTCGAAGTGATTTCCATTTTGCTGCTGGCTCGTAGCCAGAACTTCCACCGCAACAGCCTGGTGAACACCTCCAACGCCGTTGTGGGCAAGATCTACGAGTGGAGCAGCGATGTGGGTAATTACTTCCGTCTCAACACCGCCAACGAACAGCTTGCCGAGGAAAACGCCATGCTCCGACAGCAGCTGTCCATTGTGTACGACACCGCTGCGTGTGTCTATGACGTGAACGAAGGCGACACCTTGTATAAATACATACCCGCGAAGGTCGTCAATAACAGCACCAACCAGGCCAACAACTACATTATAATAAATAAAGGTGCAAGAGACGGCATCGAGCGCGACATGAGCGTCATCTCGACCGATGGCATCGTGGGCGTTGTGACCGACGTGAGCCGTCATTATGCCTCCATCATGAGCCTGCTCCATAGCAAGTCGGTGGTCGGCGTGCGCTTCAAAAACAACCAGGAAATCGCCAGTGTGAAGTGGCAGACCAACAACTATCACTTCGGCATCGTGGAGGACATCCCCACCCATATCGTCCTACAAAAAGGCGACACCATCCTGACCAGTTCCCACTCCAAGATCTTCCCCGAAGACCTGATGGTGGGCACTGTGGAGGAGTTCTATCCCACTGCCGTCGATGCGCTCAGCAAGGCCAAGATCCGTTACGCCACCGACTTCTCCACCTTGCGACATGTCTATGTCATCAAGGATTTGCACAAAGCTGAAACCGATTCACTCAAAGCCAAATTCCAATGACATGAACAAGACCGTCCAACAAATCATCCGCTTCGTGGTGCTCGTGCTCTTCCAGGTGCTGGTCATCAACCACATCCGTTTGGGCGGCTATGTGCATCCTTATATCTACATGCTTTTCATCATGTTGTTGCCGTTCAATACTCCCAAATGGCAACTGCTGGTGTTAGGCTTTGCGTTAGGTTTGACCGTCGACTTGTTCACTGGAACGCCAGGACTCCATGCCGGAGCCACCACCCTGATGGCTTTCTGTCGGCCTGCCATCATCCAACTCATCTCGGGCAACCAGAAATTCGAGAACATCCCCGAACCCAATCTCGGACAATTGGATGGCATGTGGTTCTTCCGTTATGTCTTATGCCTAGTGTTCGTCCATCATTTTGCGCTGTTTTTCCTTGAGTCGTTCAGCTTTAGGCTCATCGGCCAGGTGTTGCTGCGCATCCTGCTGAGCGTACCTGTTTCCGTGTTCCTCATTATGATGATTCTTTACATCTTCAAAAGGGAAAAGAAAAGAGAATAATTATCAATAAATATCTGAATTACAATGAAAAAGCAACTATTTTTCCTGCTTGCAGTCGTGCTCGGACTGAGCGCCTGCCAGCCCAAGGGAAACAACTTTAAAGTCAACATCAGCCTGGCCAACGGCAACGACAAGACCATCTACCTGCAAAAGTATGTCGACAATGTCCCCGTCATCATTGACTCGGCCGTCATCGCCAATGAAACCGCCGTGTTGAATGCCGAGAAAGACAACCCGCAAATCCTGTATGCCTTGAAGATTAAAGGTGTGCGTGGCTATATGCCGTTTTTTGCCGACAACAAGGACGTTACCGTTGTGGGCGACATCAACAACCCAAAAGCCATCGAGCTCATGGCTTCGGAGACGCAAGCTGAGCTGGATGCCTACGAAAAGGAGCTGAATGGTTTTGACGACCAGATCCGCGACCTCTATGCCCTCATGAACGATGCCATTTCCAACAACGACTCCATCATGATGGACTCGCTGAACACCGTGGGCACCGCGCTGATGGAGCAACAGGACAGCTTCCGCGACGACTACATCAAGGCCCATCCCAGTAGCTTCGTCACCCATTACATCCTCGACGGCGTGAAGCAAGACTATCCCCTCGACCAGCTGAAAGACCTGATGGCAGGCTTCTCCACCGAGTCCATCTATCGCGACCACCTCAACGAATATGTCACCCAGCTGGAACGCCTTGAAGTGGGCCAGCCCTTCATCGACTTCGCTCTGATGACCAACGAAGGCACCGAGGTCGTCCTTTCCGAGATGATTCCACAAAACAAGCTCACTTTGGTTGACTTCTGGGCATCGTGGTGTGGTCCCTGCCGCAAGGAAAACCCCGTCGTGAAGGCCGCTTACGAACAATTCCATGAATTCGGCTTCGATGTCATCGGCGTCAGCGTCGACCAAGATGAAGAAGCCTGGCTAGAAGCTGTCGAAAAAGACCAGCTGCCTTGGACGCAGGTGCGCGATAGCGAGCACAAAGCCAGCGAAGACTATATGATTTATTACATCCCGTCCAACTTCCTCTTCGACCAAGAGGGCAACATTGTAGCCAAAGGCTTGAGAGGCGAGGAATTGGCGGCGAAACTTAATGAATTGTTAAACCAATAAAAGCGGCCGACCTATTCTCATCCTATACCGTCATTGCGGGCTTGACCCGCAATCTCCTAAGCGACAAGGATGTCCTTCTGAACAGGAGATGGCGGATGTACCTCCGCCATGACGGTAAAGGCTTTAGATAGTCATTCTTGATTTAAACCTATACTATGAAAGCAAGAACCCTTTTTATAGCAGCAGTAGCCATCGCTTTGGCCGCCTGCACCTCAACGCAGAAAGACAAGACCTTTAAGGTCAACGTGAATCTCGCCAATGCCGACGGGCAGACCGTCTACCTGCAAAAAGATGGACAGGTGCTCGACTCGGCCGTCATCGAGAACTGGGACGCCGTATTCACTACGCCCGTCTGCGATGACAACGAGATGTACAGCATCATGCTGCCGGGCTGGCGCCGTGCCTTCTCCTTCTTCACCGACAACGTGGACGTGACCCTCGAAGGCGACGCACAGAACCCCAACGCCATCTTGGTGAAAGGCTCGGAATCACAAGACCGACTCATCGCCTTCACCGAGAGCTACAATGAGCTTGAAGCCAAGTTGGAGGCCGACAGCACGATGAGCCAAGAGGACGCCGACGAGATCCTGAAGATGCACTGCTTCGACTTCGTCTGGGATAACCCCACTGACCCCGTGGCGCATTATGTGATGTACCGCTACAAGTGGTCTTTCGGTCCCTGCGAGCTGCGCACTATGCTCGACAACATCCATGCCGCCGACAGCTCTTTGACCAACAAGAACCTGCAGATGGCCGAGGAATATGTGGCGAAGCAAGAGCGCGTGCAGGCCGGTCAGCCCATCATCGACTTCACCCAAAACGACCCCGAAGGCAACCCCATCACCTTGAGCGAACTCGCCGAGGGCAAACTCTTGCTCGTCGACTTCTGGGCCTCGTGGTGCCCCGACTGCCGTAAGGCTAACCCCGACGTGGTGGCGGCCTACCAGAAATACCACGACCAAGGCTTCGACGTGTTGGGCGTCTCATTCGACACCAACAAGGAAGCCTGGCTCGCCGCCATCGAAAAAGATGGCTTGACCTGGACCCATGTCTCCGACTTGCAAGGCTGGAACAATGCCGCTGGCGCCTTGTACGCCATCGCCTTCATCCCGCAGAATGCCCTCATCAAGGACGGCAAGATCGTCGCCCGCAACCTCGAAGGCGAGTGGCTCATGGAAGAAATAGCAAGACAATTGGAATAACTAGAGCAGATTCCTAAAACGGAAAATGGCGTGAGACATCTCGCGCCATTTTTTTGTTTTACCATCCGGGTGCCCAGGCCACAAACGGCGGGTTGGGATATTCTTTTTTGCTGTATTCAAGCGGCTGTCCGTCGCTGATGCGAAGCACCTTGCCACCGGCAGCGCGAAGGATGGCATCGGCGGCAGCGGTATCCCATTCCTTGGTCTTGCTGTAACAGACGTAGACATCAGCGCTGCCCTCGGCCAGACGGGCGAACTTGAGGCTGCTACCCTGCGTGTCGATGACGAGATCGGGATGGGCGGGACGCAATACCTTATTAATATATGCATCCACCTCGGGTGTGCGGTGCGATCTGCTGACCAGAACCGTGTAAGGACGCACCGCGTGCGTCCGCGTGGATACGGGCGGACACACGCAGTGTGTCCCTACGGCATACCATAATAAATTGGTCACCGGCGCATAAATCACCCCCATGACGGGTTGTTTGTCGTCGATCAGCGCGATGTTGACGGTGAACTCGCCGTTGCGGTTCACAAACTCGACCGTGCCGTCGAGCGGGTCGACGAGCCAATAACGCTTGTACTGTGAGCGGTCGGGGGGCAGGTCTTCCTCGCTGACGAAGGGTATGCCTGTCGGCTTCAATATCTCTTTGATAATGTTGCTGGCACGGAGGTCGGCCTGGGTGACGGGCGAGTCATCGTCTTTGGTGTAGACCTCAAAAGGCTGGGCATACACCTCCATGATGGCTTTTCCGGCTTCGCAAGCGGCTTGTTTGGCTAGTTCTAGTAATTGTTCCATGATGCAAAGATAGTGTTTTTTGACTATGGCCGACGATGGTTGTTTATATTATATTGAATACCAATGATTTAAGAAAAATCTTTCAAAAAAGTTGGCTTTGTCAATTATTATTCCACTAATTTTGCACGCGCAAAATCAAAGTTTCAAACGATGTTAAACCGAGGGTTGCAGGAGCACCCTTTAGTGTAAAAAAGAGACTATGGCAAAGAATTTAGTTATCGTGGAGTCACCGACCAAGGCCAAGACCATCGAAGGCTTTTTGGGCAAGGAATATACGGTGAAAGCTAGCGAAGGCCACGTGCGTGACCTGAACAAAAACACCTTGAGTGTCGATATTGACAACAACTTTGAACCCGAATACGAAATCCCCGACAACAAGAAGGCTCTTGTGGCCGAGTTGAAGAAACTGTCGAAGGCCGCCGACACGGTGTGGCTGGCATCCGATGAGGACCGCGAGGGAGAATCCATCTCGTGGCATCTCTATGAGGTGCTCGACCTGAAGAAAAAAGACACCAAGCGTATCGTCTTCCACGAAATCACCAAGTCGGCCATCACCAACGCCATCGAGAACCCGCGCGACATCAACATGGGTCTCGTCAACGCGCAGCAGGCCCGTCGTGTGCTCGACCGCCTTGTGGGTTACGAGCTCTCTCCCCTGCTGTGGAAGAAGGTGAAACCCGCCCTCTCAGCTGGTCGTGTGCAGTCGGTAGCTGTGCGTCTCATCGTCGAACGCGAAGAGGAGATCAAGAACTTCGTGCAAAGCAGCGCTTACCGTGTGACGGCGTTGTTCACCTTCACCAAAGACGGTCAGGAATATACCCTCTCTGCCGAGCTCCCGCATCGTTTCGAAAACGAAGAGGAGACAAAGAAGTTCCTGGAGTCGTGCATGAACGCCACCTACAAAGTCGATAGCATCGAGAAGAAGCCCACCGTGCGTTATCCCGCACCGCCTTTCACCACCTCGACGCTGCAACAGGAGGCCGCCCGTAAGTTAGGCTTCTCGGTCGCCAACACCATGCGCATCGCCCAGCAGCTCTACGAATCCGGTAAGATCACCTACATGCGTACCGACTCGGTCAACCTGTCAAGCCTCGCACTCGGCATGGCCAAGAAGGAAATCGAGAAAAACTATGGCGCAGAATACGTCAAGACTCGCCAATACCACACCAAGAGCAAAGGCGCACAGGAGGCCCACGAAGCCATCCGTCCGACCTACCTCGACCAACATACCGTCAAGGGCACTGCCGATGAGCGCCGTCTCTATGAGCTCATCTGGAAGCGCACCATCGCCTCACAGATGGCTGATGCTCAGATGGAACGCACCAACGTCAACATCGGGGTGTCGACCAACAAAAAGCAGTTTGTGGCCACGGGTGAAGCCATCCTCTTCGACGGCTTCCTGAAGGTGTACCGCGAGAGCTACGACGACGCTCCGAGCGAAGAAGATGCCGCCATCCTACCGCCCATCGAAGTGGGCACGTTGCTCGACATGGAGAAGATGGAAGCACAGCAGCGCTACACCCGTCCTCCGTTCCGCTACAACGAAGCCAGCCTCGTGAAGAAGATGGAAGAGCTGGGTATCGGCCGTCCTTCGACCTACGCCCCCACCATCTCCACCATCCAAAAGCGCGAGTATGTCACCAAGGGAGACGTGAAAGGCACTCCTCAAGAGTTCCAGATCATCACCTTGAAAAACAACAAGATAAGCGAGAAGAAAGGCAAGGAAACCATTGGCGCCGAGAAAGGCAAGCTCATGCCCACCGACATCGGAGTGCTGGTCAACAAGTTCTTGCTGCAGTACTTTGAGAGCATCATCGACTACAACTTCACCGCCAACGTGGAGAAGGAGTTCGACCAGATCGAAGAAGGCCAGCGTGAGTGGAACACCATGATTTCTGATTTCTATAAGGTCTTCCACAACCAAATCATCTCCACAACCGAGAACTCGGGTAAGTTCAGCGGCGAGAAACTCCTCGGCACCGACCCTGCCACGGGCAAGAAGGTCTATGTGAAGGTGGGACGTTTCGGTCCAGTGGCCCAGATTGGCGACACCGAATCGGACGAAAAGCCCCGTTTCGCCGGCTTGAAGAAAGACATGAGCATCGAGAGCGTCACCTTGGAAGAGGTGCTGAAGCTGTTCGACTTTCCGCGTATCCTCGGTGAGTTTGAAGGCAAAGAAATCACCGTGGCCGTGGGACGTTTCGGTCCATACATCCGTCACGACAACAAGTTCTACAGCCTCGACAAGACCGACAACCCCGCCTTGGTGGAATACGACCGTGCCGTCGAGATCATCAACGAAAAACGGCAGAAGGACTTGGACAACATCATCCTCAGCTTCGACAACGACCCCGACATGCGGGTCTTGAACGGCCGCTTCGGGCCATATATCGCCTACAAGAAGACCAACTACAAGCTTCCGAAAGGCACCGAGCCCTCCACCCTGACCTACGAGCAATGCATGGCCATCGTGGAAGACCCCAAGAACGCACCGAAGAAGAAAACAGCGAAGAAGAAATAAGTAAACGAAAGCGGCGGAATCAATTCTGCCGCTTTTTTATTGAAATGATGCGGCAATCCAAATAAATCCTTATTTTTGCATTCTTAATTCTGTGGATTATTAATTCTAAAAACAAATAAAAATGGAGAAAAAAGACCTACTGAAAGACGTTGTCGAACATATCGACATCAAGAAGTACGACTCGACGGAACTCATCAACGCCATGCGCAAGATGTCGTTCACCTCACGCGACACCGCCCGCGCCGCCGATATTCTCTGCCAGATGATCGCGGAGAAGGACTGCACCAACATACTCACCATCGCCGGTTCCACCTCGGCCGCTGGCTGCATGCAGGTATATGTTGAGATGGTTCGCAACAAGATGGTTGACGCCGTAGTCAGCACGGGTGCCAGCATCATCGACATGGACCTCTTCGAAGCCCTTGGCTACAAGCACTACATCGGCACGAAGGAGAACGTCATCCCCGACACCAAGCTGCGTGAACTCTATATCGACCGTATCTACGACACCTTCATCGACGAGGAAGAGCTGCAGGCCTGCGACCAAGCCACCTGCGACGTGGCCGACACCTTGGAGTGCCGTCCCTACAGCAGCCGCGAGTTCCTCTATGAGGTCGGCAAATGGCTGGCCAACGGTCACGGTGTAAAGAAAGAGAGCCTCATCCAGACCTGCTACGAATGCGGCGTGCCGATCTTCTGCCCCGCCTTCAGTGACAGCAGCGCCGGTTTCGGCATCGGCAAGCACCAGTGGCTCCGCAAGAAAGCCGGTAAGCCCTACGTGAGCATCGACTCGGTGGCCGACTTCCTTGAACTCACCGAAATCAAGATGAATAGCCCGCAGTCGGGCCTCTTCATGGTCGGTGGCGGCACGCCCAAGAACTTCGCCCAAGACACCGTGGTCTGCGCTGAGATCCTTGGTCATGAAGTGCCCATGCACAAATATGCCATCCAAATCACCGTGGCCGACGTCCGCGACGGCGCCTGCTCGTCAAGCACGTTGCTTGAAGCCGGCTCATGGGGTAAGGTGAGCGAGGAACTGCAGCAGATGGTTTACGCCGAAGGCACCACCGTCATCCCCGCCATCGTCAGCTACGCCTACCACAACGCACCGTGGCGCGAGCGTGAGTATAAGAACTGGCAGAAATTGTATAAGTAAATGACTTGGAGAATGGAACGCATGGCGTTCCATTCTCCTATTAATCCCCTTCCATGGACATCAGCATTTTCCTTGAACCCGTTCCCGAAAAGTGTTTTGGCAAGAGTTTCCGACCCGGCAAGAAGACCTTGGGCGAGACCATCAACATCTTCCGCAACGAGGATGAATTTCCCAGCCTCGAAGGCGTCAGTTTGGCCATCATCGGCGTCAAGGAAGAACGAGGCACGGTCGACAACAAAGGCTGCGCCGACGGCGTGGACTACATCCGCAAGGCCCTCTATCCCCTTTTCGACCACTGGCCCGACATCCACATCGTCGACTTGGGCAACGTGAGACTCGGCAAGGAGATCTCGGACACCTATTTCGCCTTCAACCAGGTGCTGACCGAGTTGATGAAAAACAAAATCGTGCCCATCGTTATCGGGGCGGGACAAGACCTCACCTACACGATGTACCAGGTGTATGAGCCCACGGGCAAGCTCATCAACATCGCCGCCGTCGACCCCATGTTCGACATCGGCAACGACAAGGAATCGCTGAACTCCCATTCCTACTTAAGCCACATCATCCTTCACCAGCCCAATTTCCTGTTCAACTTCACCAACATCGGCTACCAGTCGTATTATGTTGACACAGAGAATATTGAGTTGATGAAACAACTGCTCTTCGATGCCTATCGTTTGGGCAACATCAAGCAAAACATCGAACTGGCCGAGCCGCTCATCCGCAATGCCAACCTCTTGAGTTTCGACATCGCGGCCATCCGTGCCGCCGACGCCCCTGGCGTGAAAAACGCCTCGCCCAACGGCTTCAACGGCGAAGAGGCCTGCCGCATGACACGTTATGCCGGACTGAGCTACAAGCTCTCGTCTGTCGGCTTCTTCGAATACAACCCCCACTACGACATCAACTCGCGCACGGCCAACCTCATCGCCGAGATGATCTGGTATTTCATCGAAGGCTTCTCCATGCGTCAAGACGACATCCCCACCTTGGAGAGCAACGATTTCAAGCGTTTTATCGTGCAAATCGGTGAAAACCAAAACGATGTCGTCTTCCTCTGCCACAAGACCACAGGCAAATGGTGGATGGACATGTCGTTCCTGCAAAACAACGACCAGCGTTACGAACGGCATCATTTCATCCCCTGCTCAAAGGAAGACTACGACCAAGCCATGCACAACGAGCTGCCCGACAAATGGTGGCAGTTCTACCAAAAACTAATGTAAACCAAAGATTATTCTTACTTTTGCCGCAAAATTTTAACCACGTTGAATCTATCGATTTCATCACGATGAAAAAAGTAATATCCATTTTTACCCTTTTACTCCTGATGGCCGTCACAATGCAGGCCCAGGAAGATAAGAAACCAGACTGGCAGAGATGGCACTATCTCTCCGAGGAAGAAATGTACGACACCTCGCGTGGCATGAACTTCGTCGAGACCAACCCGCCTGCGGGCGAGCCGCGTTTCGTGGCCGAGTTTGAGCCCATGCAAGGCGTGATGATACGTTACCCCCTAGGCATCCCGACGAGCCTCGTGAAGCAGCTGTCCAACAACTGCCGCGTATATTGCATCGTCAGCTCCTCGCAACAAAGCCAAGCCCAGAGCAGCTTCCAGAGCGCCGGCGTCAACATGAGCAACGTCACCTATGTGAATGCCTCGACCGACTCGTACTGGGTCCGCGACTACGGCCCATGGTACATCTTCGAGGACCGCAGCCCTGCCATCGTCGACAATGTATATAACCGTCCGCGCCCCAACGACGACGAGATTTCGGGCGTGTTCGCCAACTACCTGAACATCCCCATGTATGGCATGAACCTTGAACACACGGGAGGCAACATGATGGAAGACGGTCGTGGCCACGGCGTGAGCGACAACCTCGTTTTGCAGGAAAACAGCAACAACGAGACCAACGTCCGCAACAAGATGCGTGACTACCTAGGCATCGACCCCTATCATATCACCATCGACCCGCAAGGCGATTACATCGCCCACGTGGACTGCTGGGGCAAGTACCTCGCTCCCGACAAGATCTTGATTGCCCGTCTGCCGCAAAGCAACTCGCACTATGCCGACTACGAGAGCGTGGCCAACTACTTCGCCACCACCAACTGCTGCTGGGGCTATCCCTATCGCGTGTACCGTGTGGACGAGCCAGGCGGCAACACCTTGGCACCTTACACCAACAGCCTCATACTCAACAAGACCGTGTATGTGCCGTTGGGTACCAACAACACTTACAACAATAACGCCTTGGCCGTTTACCAAGAGGCCATGCCGGGTTACAACATCGTTGGCGTAAGCAACAGCAACTACAGCTCCGGCTGGCAGAACACCGACGCCCTGCACTGCCGCACCCGTGGCATAATGGATTTCAACATGCTCTTTGTCGACCACCGCAACGTGCTCTTCGGCGAGCAGGCTTGGCAAGACTCCATCCCGGTGGTGTCGAAGTTCATCGCCTACAGCGGTGCCGACCTGAAGCAGGATTCGCTGCTGGTGTATTATAGCATCGACAACGGCGCCTATCAGGTGGCTCACATGACCGCCACGGGCAACCCCGACGAATATGTCGGCTACATCAAAGGCTACCAAGGTGAGTCGAGCATCGACTATTACGTGTTTGGCGCCGACGAATCGGGACACCGCTACACGCAACCCGTCTTCGCCGACCTCGACCCGCACCACTTCACCATGGAGGCACATGAGCCTACGCCGCAAGGCGAGTTGGTGGTCGCT
>Ga0310786_10007748_pt1 | contig 13925 bp, 9 predicted proteins | sample AusTroGonzalo_MG_FD_203881 | JGI IMG/M metagenome (GOLD analysis project Ga0310786, IMG submission 203881) | Bovine rumen microbial communities from tropical cattle in Woodstock, Queensland, Australia - Gonzalo_03 (v2) (version 2) | ecosystem: Host-associated > Mammals > Digestive system >... | reverse complement strand
CTTTGCTTTTTGATACAGAATCTATAGCTCATCTGCTTCTTCTCTACTCATTTGTGATAGCCGTAGGCGTGATGCTGGGTAAACTCAAGTTCAGGGGCATATCCTTCGGCGTGGCATTCATCCTTTTTACCGGTATCGTGGTGGCTCATTTCGGGTTTACCGGAAACGTAAAGACGATTAGTTTCATACAGGATTTCGGTCTGATACTGTTCGTTTACAGTCTGGGACTACAGGTTGGTCCGTCATTTTTCAGCTCATTCCTTAAGGGTGGCATCAAGATGAACCGTCTGGCGGTACTCATGATCGTACTGAACATCGTAGTGGCCATCGGTACATATTTCCTTTTGTTTGACAGGTCCAACCCCGACAGTTTCCCCATGCTTGTGGGCGTGCTGAGCGGTGCTGTCACCAATACGCCTGGCCTGGGTGCCGCCGAGGAGGCTCTGCGCCAGATGGGCAATACAGGCGTAGAGATAGCCAACGGTTACGCATGTGCCTATCCGCTTGCCGTGCTGGGCGTGATAATGGTGCCCATGATTGTCAAGGCCATCTGCCGCATCAAGGATGACAAGGAGAATGAGGAACTGGAGAACATGAAGAAAGAGGATACCAGCACCAAGCCCATGAGACAGTATCTTGCCATGACCAATGAACGTCTGGACGGCAAGACCATACTTGAGCTGCGCCGCCTGATAAACCGTGAGTTCATATGCTCACGCCTGAATCATGAGGGTGAGGTCATCACTCCGCACAGGGACACCGTGGTTCATCTGGGTGACAAGCTCTGCGTGGTATGCGCCGAGGATGACGGTGAGGCTATCCGCACACTGCTGGGATCCGTGGTTGATGTAGAGTGGGACAGCATAAAGAGCGCAGAGCCGATGGTATCACGCCGCATCGTTGTCACCAAGGAGAAACTCAACGGCAAGACTTTGGGTGAGCTCCATCTGGGCAGCGTATATGATGTGACCATCACACGCGTGGTACGTTCCAGCACCGAGCTGTTTGCATCGGCCAGCTTGGTACTTCAGATAGGTGACCGCCTGTCAGTGGTAGGTAAGGCCAGCAGCGTGGCTGCCGTGGCACAGCGTGTGGGCAATGAGATGAAACGTCTGGATGCTCCCAACCTGGCTACCATGTTCATTGGCATTCTTGTTGGTGTGCTGTTTGGCAGCATACCACTCACCATACCCGGTATACCTACACCTCTTAAGCTTGGTCTTGCCGGTGGTCCGCTGGTTGTGGCTATCCTGATAAGCCGATTCGGTTATAAGATGGGGCTTGTTACCTATACCAAGGCAAGCGCCCTGATGATGCTGCGTGAGGTGGGTATAGCCCTGTTCCTGGCCAGTGTGGGCATCAAGTCAGGTGCCACATTCGTTGAGACCATAATGTCCGGTGACGGACTCACCTTTATGCTGGCTGGTCTGCTCATCACTGTGATTCCGGTATTTGTGGTTGCGCTGATAGCACGTAAGCGTCACGGCATGAACTACTACAGCATTATCGGTCTGGTGGCAGGTGCAAGCACCAATCCCCCGGCACTGGCATTCGCCAACGCCCAGACAGAGCACGACGCTCCGGCTGTTGCATACTCAACGGTTTATCCGCTCACCATGTTCCTTAGGATTCTTACGGCGCAGCTTTTAGTTCTGATTGGCTGCAGCCTGTTCTAGAAAATGTGAAATTGGGGACAGTGACTTCGTCGAGCTAAACCTTCCCCTTTCCCACATTTTACCAATTCTCATTCAGTATGAACGGGGTGCCCGCAGGAGTGATGCCTGCGCCGCTTATTGTGTAGTGTCTTGAGAAACTGTTGTTGTAGAACTCAACCCTGGCATTTCCGTTCTTGTCTGTTATCACATTGGGGTTCCAGTATACTGTACGGCGTGTGTCAACATCTCCGTAGACAGGCCCCTCGGGGTACTGCGGCCCGTAATACTCTACCGGGGTGGAGAATCCGTCAACTGTTGTAATACGTCTGCTCAGGTTACGTATCTCCTTGTAGGAGAGCAGGTCACGGTCATTCTTGATGAGAATATCCACCAGACGGTACTTATCCCATGAGTTGTATATCCACTCCACAAAGTCCGATGTCTCTCCACGGCTGCGGTGATAGTCAAACAGCAGGGGCGTGAACTCAGTGAAATGTCTGGGGTACATGCCGTCATCATAGACTATGATGCTCTTAACGTCAATCATGTCAATGCTCATGGGGTCATCAAAGGGCTTCTTGTCCAGCACCTTCTCCTGGTTGTGAATGTAGAAGAAGGGCTGATGCTCCTCAAAGGTGATGCCTTTTTCCAGGAAATAACCCATCACATCAGTGGTATACTCACCCATATCCAGCTCCATCTCGGCATCTTTCTCAACGTCCCATGAGGTGAAGGTGTCATAATCCACAAACCGGCGTTCCTCAGTTATCTCCACATCGTCAAGCATGATACCCAGATCCTCATTGATGACAAGCGGCAGCCCGTCATCCTTCTGGCCGTTATCCTTGGCTGTGGGGTCCACAACCTTGCGGTTATTACGGCTCAGGTCTATCTCCTGCTTTAACAGTGACCTGGAATCGGGCATATCGGAGCGCTCAAACTTGATACGTGTGCTGGTCTCATACTTGGTCTTGCCGTTACGCCTGTGTGTCATGAGGCTTATTGTCATCTTGGCCTTGCCGTAGAAATCACTCAGGTCAAATCCAAAATAACCCGTGGTATCGGTGTGATACTTGAATGACTCGAACTTGCTCTTGTCACCGGGCACTACCGATGCATACACGTCAACACCGTTCACCGGCTTGCGCTTGGCGTATGAGAGCACCCAGCCGTTCATGGTCAGGCTGTCCTCAATACGGTGTTTCTCAGAGAAATATTTCTGGCCCGTCATATACTGCCACTCATAGCGCTCCCATCCCTGTACCAGTGTGAGCAGGTTAAGGGCATCACGGTGCTCAGGGTCATTAGCCTCAAGGTACCATGCCGGGTCATGAATGTAACCCTTAAGGTCCGATGAGAGCAGCAGGTTGGACATCAGGTTATCGGACATGCCGGTGCCAAAATCATCTACATCACGTACAGAGAGGCAGAAACGGTCACGCATGGGATTACCCTCACGGTCAGTGAGCTTGAGTGACAGCACCTGCTTGCCAAAGGGCTGACGTGACAGGCTGTCGGTCAAGAGCGTGATGGTGGGGCTGCGGAACATGTCATTGTTATGGAACAGGCTGCGTGATGAGAGTATCATGCCTTTCTTGTCATAGAGGGTCATGCGGCACACACCTAATGGCCAGAGAGCGCAGCCCAGGCTCAGCTCCACGCTGTCACGCGGCTCAATCTCCTTAAAGAACACCAGCTCGCCGCGGCATGTCACGGCCAGCGCCGCAGGCTCACCGATACGGTCCGGGGTGCGTCGTATGCTCACGTTTATCAGGGTGTCCGATATCGATGTGGCCATCATGGAGTAGCCGCTCTTTAATACTCTGGGTAGGCTGAATCTGGAGCTCTTGCCGTCCAGGGTCACAAAACTGACTGACTCGGAGCCGCCGGGGGTGATCACGAATGACCCCATACCGTCATGGACAGTACGTGCCGTGTCCTTGTTACCCCATAACACATATCCGTCTATAGCCAGCGCATCCTTGCCGGTGGCCTTGAAAGCCACTTTGCATGGCAATCCCTCTATCAGGTCACCGCCCTCGGGAAACAGCATCAGGTCTATCTTGTGGTTTTTCTCCTCGGCCTCATCACGTATGTTACGTATCAACGGGTTCTCCTGCTCCAGCACCACGAATGAGCTCTCAAACTCTGTGGGGCGCTTGGGTTTTACGTAAACCGGTATTACACGTGAGAATATAGTCTCCTTGTCAAAATCCAGCATGTTCTGCGTATAGGCACGTATCTCATAGAACCCGCTGGGGTACTCAATCATGCCGCGTCGTTCACGGGCCTGTGTTGTGGCTGCATCAACCAGTATTATGGCTCCGTCACACTGTCCGGCCACTATCTTAAGTTTCTGCCGCTCTATCACATGTCCGGTGGGAGCAATGAAATCCACATACAGCACCTTGCTGGGTGCACGCTTTAGAGTGGTGGCGTGTGTCACGAATGCCTTGAACCAGATGGTCTCACCCTGAAAGTAGGCGGTGTTGTCAAACTCCAGGTACACCTTCTCTTGGGGGAATATGCTGTTGAACTGATGTATGTTGCCTGCAAATCGCATCAGCTCTTGTGATGGGTCTGCCGGTTTTTCGGCCTCTTTCTTGTTTTTCTTCTGTGCTATTGCAAAAGAACAGGTTAGCAGTACCAGTATAATAGTAATCAGGCGTTTCATGGCGGCGAATTTATGAAAAAAACAGGTGAGCCGTTATCGGGCCCACCTGTTTTTTGTTGTTGGGGTTCAATCAGAAACCGAAACCCTGAGGTGCTGCGCCACCCTGGCCGCCCTGAGGACGTCCACCCTGCGGACGACCGCCACCTTGGCCACCCTGAGGCATACCGCCGCCAAAGCCGCCCATGCCGCCGCCAAAGCCGCCCTGGCCGCCCTGCTGGCGCTGCTGACGACGCTGCTCCTGAGCCTCATCATATTTCTTCTTCTGGTCATCGGTCAGGAATGACTTGATCTTCTCCTCCTGAGCAGCGCGCTGCTTCTGCATCTGCTCCATCATAGCCTGCATATCCTGCTGCTCGGGCTGCTGGCCGTTCTGCATCTGCTCACGACGTGCTGCCTGCTCCTTGCTGCTTGCCAGGTAGTAGTTGTAGATTGAGTCATACTGAACCTGTGTCAGCTCAAGCTGCTCCTTAAGACGGTCAGCCTGACGCTTGGCCATATCCTCAGGATTCATGTTCATACCCTGGCCGCCGCCGAAACCGCCGCCAAATCCCTGTGCAAAGCTCAGTGTAGATACCATCAGAGCTGCAATAGCGAATAAAATCTTTCTCATTGTTTTTGTTATTTAGGTTAGAAACTAATTTCAAACGTCACATTTAAGATATCAGGATTTGGCAAAAGTTTAATCAGTACCCTTAAAATTTAGTTAAGACAATATGGGGATTATTGGCATAAACCGTTGACCAACCAGCCCCTAAAAGTTGTAACTTTGCAGCCGGAAAAGAATAGTTAAATGGCTGAATTGAAGACACCTCAGGAACTGGGCACGGAAAAGATAGGTAAGTTGCTCATAAGATATGCAGTTCCTGCCATGATTGCCATGCTGGCATCATCACTTTACAACATCGTAGACCGTGCGTTCATAGGGCACGGCGTAGGTACTATGGCTCTGTCAGGTCTGGCGGTTACGTTCCCGCTCATGAACCTGTCGGCCGCTCTCGGATCAATGGTGGGCGTGGGCTCAGGCACCATGATCTCACTCAAACTGGGCCAGAAAGACCACAAGAGCGCTCAGATGCTGCTTGGTAACTCTGTGACCATGAACATACTGATTGGCGTATCGTTCGGACTGCTCTCACTGATATTCATCAACCCCATACTCCGTCTCTTTGGCGCTACCGATGTAACCATCAGCTATGCCCGTGAGTATATGGTCATCATCCTGTCCGGCAACGCGTTCACCCACCTCTATCTGGGTATCAACTGTATACTGCGTGCCGCCGGACACCCCAACAAGGCCATGATAGCCACCATAGGAACGGTGCTGCTTAACACCCTGCTGGACTATCTGTTCATCATGGTGTTTCACTGGGGCATCAAGGGCGCTGCCATTGCAACCGTGATTTCACAGGTGCTGGCATTCACATGGCAGTGCTTCCAGTTGTCCGATAAGAGTGAGCTCATTCACCTGCAACGCGGCACCTACCGTCTGCGCAGGGACCTGGTCAAGAACATTGTCACCATTGGACTGTCACCCTGCCTTATGAACGCCGCCGCATGTTTTGTGGTGCTGCTCATAAACCGCGGCCTGCTCAAGTACGGCAGTGACGTTGCCATCGGTGCATACAGCATAGTGAACAGCTTTGGATTCCTCATTGTCATGATGGTGATGGGATTCAACCAGGCCATGCAGCCTATTGCCGGTTACAACTACGGTGCTCGTCAGTTTGACCGTGTGCTCAGGGTGCTCTATCTTACCATGTTCTTTGGCACTATAGTCACCACGCTGGGATTTGCCGTCACTGAGTTCCTGCCGGGCTTGTGCATACGCATATTCACTGATGACCCGGAACTTACCGCCATAGCCATGACGGGTATGAAACTCACCTTCATCGTGTTCCCGCTGGTAGGATCGCAGATGGTAACCGGTAACTTCTTCCAGAGCATAGGCATGCCTGGCAAGTCAATCATAATGTCACTCTCACGTCAGCTGCTCCTGCTCATACCGTTCCTTTTGATACTGCCGCGTTACTACGGCATCAACGGAATATGGTACAGCATGCCTGCATCTGATTTCCTCTCAGTGATACTGGGTGTATCGCTGCTCATTCCACAGATTAAGAAACTAAAAACAATGGCATAGTCATGGAAAAGGACAATCACTACTGTATATGCATAGGCCGCAAGTTCTGCAGCGGTGGCCGTAACGTAGCAGCTCTGGTAGCTGAACAGCTGGGTATCAAGGTTTATGACAGGGACCTGCTCAAGAAGGCAGCCCAGAATACTGGATTCAGCGAGAAGTTTTTTGATGAGGCCGATGAGGAGAAGACCCGCAAGGGCCTGCGCGGACTCTTTATGAGTCACCTGAGCGGCAACGGCCTTTCAAACAACTACCTGAGCAATGAATCCATATTCAATATGCAGAGTGAAGCCATCAGGCACATTCATGAGCAGGAAGACTGTGTCTTCATAGGCCGATGCTCAGACTATGTGCTGCGTGACAGTGACCGTCTGCTCAATGTCTTCATCGCTGCCGATATAGATGACCGTGTAGCCCGCGTGTGCCGCCATGCCGATAACGGTATGACACAGTCCAAGGCCCTGTCACTGATAGAGGATATAGACCGCAAACGCTCATCATACTACAACTATTTCACAGGCCGTACCTGGGGTGATCCCGCTGTCTATGACATCTGCCTTAACAGCTCCACGCTGGGCTATGAGAAGTGTGCCGAGATGATAGTGGCACTGGCCAAGGAGCGTCTCAAGATATGAAACGCATAGGCATCCTCTCCGATACCCACGGCTACTGGGATGACCGTTACGCCACGTTCCTGCAGGGCTGTGATGAGATATGGCATGCCGGTGACATAGGTACGTATGAGGTCATGGAGCGGCTCTCCGATATTGCCATGCTGCGTGCTGTCTACGGCAACTGTGACGGACAGGATGTGCGCCGCAGCACCACAGAGCTGTACCGCTTTAAGGTAGAGGATGCCAATATCATGATGAAACACATAGGCGGATCACCTGACCATTATGACCATAGCGTCCGTGAGCAGCTCATGATAGAGACTCCGGATCTTTTTGTATGCGGCCATTCGCACATACTCAAGGTGATGCATGACAAGAAATACAACATGCTCTTTATCAACCCCGGTGCCGCCGGTCTGCAGGGATGGCAGAAAGTACGCACCCTTGTACGCCTGGAGATAGAGGGTAAGACATTCCGTAATCTGGAGGTACTGGAGATAAAAAGATAACTGCTGCCAGGCGACTCCAAAAGATAATCCATATTTATACAAGCAAGCCTGTTTTTTGTATCTTTGCAGGCATGACGTTGTTCCTGATACTCATAGGCCTTGTAATTATCATCTGTGTGTGGTTGAATCATGTTACAACCAGGATAGGTGTGCCCACCTTGTTGGCATTCATAGTTCTGGGAATCATATTCGGCAACAACGGTCTTATTCCCATTCATGTTGAGGATATGGATTTTGCAGAGCAGACCTGTACGGTGGCTCTCATATTCATAATGTTCTACGGCGGATTCGGCACCCGATGGGAGAGCGCCGGCCGTGTAGCCGTTGAGTCAGGCCTGCTGGCCAGCGTAGGTGTCATGCTCACATCCGGTATGGTGGGAGTGTTCTGCCATTACGTGCTCCATTGGGAGTGGATGGACGGACTGCTGCTGGGATCTGTCATTGCCTCTACTGATGCTGCATCGGTGTTCTCCATACTGCGTTCTCGCAAGCTGGGCCTTAAGAACAACACCGCATCACTGCTTGAGGTGGAGAGCGGCAGTAACGACCCGTTCGCATATATGCTCACCATGGTCATCCTCTCACTGCGCAACGGCACGGCCAGCGGCGGCGGGGTAGCGGTGATGCTTGTGGGCCAGATACTGTTCGGCGTGCTGGGCGGCTGGCTTATGGCTATCGTGGCCATCTATTTCTTTAAGAAGATGCGTTCACGCGCCACCGCCTACGGATCACTCTTTGTGCTTGCCATAGCCATACTGTCATATGCCCTGCCTACATTCATAGGCGGTAACGGATACCTGAGCGCCTACCTGGCTGGTATCATCATGGGTAATGCCGACCTTAAGGACAAGAAAAACCTGGTGGCCTTCTTTGACGGAACCACTGGACTCATGCAGGTGCTCATATTCTTCCTGCTGGGCCTGCTGGCACGTCCGGCCATGATGCATAGGGTTATTGTGCCGTCACTCATCATATTCGGGTTCATGCTGCTGGTGGCCCGTCCGCTTGCTGTGAGCATAGTGCTCACGCCGTTCAGACGCAGCAAGGGATACCGGTTCAGGCAGCGTCTGCTGGTATCATTCGTGGGGCTCAGGGGTGCCGCATCGATAGTATTCGCCATCATCGCCACCGGCACGGCCACCAATTTGAATATTGACCTTTTCAACATAGTGTTCTGCATAGTGCTGCTGTCAATACTCATCCAGGGCTCACTGCTGCCTGCAGTTGCCGGCTGGCTGGATATGATTGATAACAGCGTAGATGTGATGAAGACCTTCAATGACTATTTGGCCGATACCGATATCCAGTTTGGGCGCATAACCATCACGGTGGGCAGCGCCTGGGAGGGCAAGCAGATCAAGGAGCTGGGCCTGCCCAAGAACCTGCTCATAGCCATGATAATGCGTGACGGACAGAAAGTGCTTCCGCGCGGTAACACCAGGATAAAAGCCGGTGACAGCGTGGTCATCATAACCAAGAGCTTTGAGGATAACCATACGTTCCTTGAGGAGCATACCGTCAAACCCGGCGGCCGATGGGCTGGCAAGCGCATCATGGATTATGACCGCCCCGACCGTGGTGTGGTGGTTATGATAAGACGAGCCGAAAAGAACATCATCCCTGATGGCAACACCGTGCTGCAGGTAGGTGATGTGCTTGTGCTCTGCCACATATCGCAGCAGGAACAGACAGAAAACAGTTGATACTATGGAACCTTTGACTCTCCTTGAACTCAACGGACGTGTCAAGAGCACGCTCCAGTTTGAGATGCCAGATGCCTACTGGGTACAGGCTGAGATAAGCGGAATCAACCCCTCCGGACAGGGGCACTGCTATATGGAACTTGTTCAGAAAGACCCCACCGGGCGTACTTTCCTGGCCAAGGCCAAAGCCAACATATGGCGTAACACATGGCTGAATATCAGACCCTTTTTTGAGCAGCAGACCGGTGAGACCCTTAAGGTGGGTATGAAAGTGCTGCTGCAGGTTACCGTAACCTTCCATGAGGTGTACGGTTACTCTCTTAACGTACAGGACATAGACCCCACCTATACCCTGGGTGACATGGCACGCCGCCGCAGGGAGATACTCATGCAACTTGAAAAAGACGGTGTTATAGGACTTAACCGTGAGCTTGAGATACCGGTGCTGCCCCAGAGGATAGCCGTCATATCATCGGCCACAGCAGCCGGTTACGGTGATTTCTGTGACCAGCTCTCAAATAACGTATACGGATTCAGGTTCTATGTTAAGCTGTTTCCGGCCCTCATGCAGGGCGATGACGTGGAGCGCAGCGTTATTGCGGCCATGGATGCCGTGGCACGCCGCAGGGATGATTTTGACGTGCTGGTAATAATTCGCGGAGGCGGTGCCGTGAGTGAGCTCAGCTGCTTTGACTCATACAACCTGGCGTTCAACATAGCCAACTACCCGCTGCCCGTGATTACCGGAATAGGGCATGAGCGTGATGATACCGTGGCCGATGTGGTGGCACACACCAAGGTCAAGACTCCTACCGCTGCTGCCGAGTTCCTTATAAACAAGGTGTTTGATACCGCATCGGTACTTGAGAACGTGACCCGCCGCATGAGTGACGCCATAAATCAGCGTATGAACGCCGAGAAGATGCGAATTGAGAGATTGGCACAAAAACTGCCATCACTGTTCGCAGTAGCCAAGGTACGCCGCGAGCAGATGCTTGAAAGCCTGTGGAACCGTGCTGTGAACGGTGTTTCAAACATAGTGACATCCAGGATCCACAAACTGGAACTGCTTGAAAAGAGCGTTGCGGCAGCTGACCCTGAACTTATACTCAAGCGCGGCTATTCATTGACCAGAGTAAACGGCCATGTGGTAAAAGAAGCTGCCGGCCTGCATAAGGGAGACCGTCTTACCACATCATTTGCTGATGGTACCGTAGAGAGTGAGATAATTTGATTATAAACCCATAAAATCAGGAATACAGTGAAATACGAGGAAGCTATGAAACGCCTGGAGGAGATAGTATCCGGGATAGAGGAGAACAAGATGGACATAGACCAGATAGGTGAAAGCCTCAAGGAGGCCCGTGACCTTATAAAATTCTGTAAGGACAAACTCTACAAGACTGATGAGGAGATAAAGAAGATCCTGGATTCCGAAGATTAATTCGCTCCGCCCAATTTCCTGTCTATTCGCATTACCGCCGGCCACCGCTTTCATATGCTGTGAGAGCATTGTGGGTGTGGTTTTTAGGGTAAAAAGGCCTGTAATAGGACAAAGAATGGATTAATTATTTATTTTTTTTGGAAATAGTTGCATTTTACAATTTCATGCACTACGTTTGCGATGTTTGGTTAGTGAATCAAACTATACAATTTGTTTGTGGGTCAGTGGTCCTTTGATTATGTGTTGCGTCTCCTTATTGTAGGTATGCTTCACTGGTTAGGTTTGTAGTATTATTCAGGATCAGGACTGGTAATTTCTGAACAAAAAAATTTTGTTGTATCGATAATTATTCATATTCTTGCATACAAAATGGTATTATTGATCAATTAATTGAAATTTATGAGGAGGTCTGTTTGCCTGTTAGTCCTTGCAGCGCTTTTTTCTGTTTTTAATATAAAAGCAGATGATCATACTGATGCGCTTCTGCGTTATGCCGGTAATATACACCAGTTCAACAGCATATTTCCTCAGGAGAAAGTGTTCCTGCAGTTTGACAACACGTCATACTACACAGGTGAAACCATTTGGTTCAAGGCATTCGTAGTCAACGCCTCCACATTGCAGCGTGCTCAGAGCAAAGTTCTGTATGTAGATTTTATATCCCCCACAGGCGTAGTGCTTGAGCAGCAGAAACTAAAGATAGTAGGCGGCCAGGCCGACGGCAACATAATCCTGGTGGACGCCTCCACATCACAGGTGCGTGAGATACGCGGCACCATGAACTACCCCAGCGGGTTCTATGAGATACGCGCCTACACCAACTACATGCTCAACTTCAACCCTGAGACCATATTCTCCCGCGTCTTTGCCGTCTATGAGCGCCCCAAGATGGAAGGCTATTACTATGAGGAATCACCCGTAATAAAACTGCGTAAATCAGATCTGGCCGATCCCCGTCCCGAGACAGAAAAACTGCGCCGCATAAACTGCAGCTTCTACCCCGAAGGCGGCCATCTGATAAAAGGCATGCCCAACCGTGTAGCCTTTAAGGTAACAGATGAAACCGGACTTGGCATAGAGGCCAAGGGCGTTCTTGATGACACCAAGGTCAAGCTAAGCACACTGCATGACGGTATGGGATCATTCGTTATCACTCCGCAGGACCGCCGTAATAGCGTAACCCTAACCGTAAACGGCAAGAGCTACTCATTCACTCTTCCAGCCGCCGAGAAAGAAGGCATAAGCCTTGCCGTAAAGCAGAGCGTCAAGGACAAGATGACCATAGAAATAAACAGCAGCCCCGGCCTTGCAGACAAGACCCTAGGCATGGCCCTGACGTGCCGTGGCGAGATAGTAGATTTCTGTACGGTAGAGACCGTTCATGGCAAGACAGAGATAACACGTTCCATGGACAGCATCCCCGAGGGTGTATGCCGCATCAACCTCTTTGACCCCGACGGCACGCTATACGCCAGCCGCGCCATATACCACCATAGCAAGGCTCTTCGTACACCCCAGCTGTCAGTAACAGCAAACAAGAAAGAATACGCCCCCTTTGAAAAGATAAACCTGAAGTTCCAGTTAAAGGACGGTCGTGGCAACCCCTTCCGTGACCGTTTCTGCCTGTCGGTCCGTGACACCCGCGGGCAGGGAAACATACTTGCCGATGACCTACGTACATCACTGTTGCTGTCATCAGACCTAAAAGGTTACATAGAAGCCCCCTCATGGTACTTTGACACCAATGATAGCGATCGTGATGAAGCCCTGGACCTACTAATGCTCGTCCAGGGTTGGGAGCGTTATGACTGGCAGACCATAACCGGCCAGAAAGAGTTCCGTGAGCGTCACCGTGTAGAACGCTCACTCACGCTCAACGGATGGGTTATGAACAGCAACGGGCGCAAACCCCTTAAAGGCGTAGAAGTCCTGGCCGCTCTGAACCCCACCGACAAACGTCAGACAGAGACCTACACCTACACAACCGATACATCGGGTTATTTTGGATTTGACATAGGCGCAGAATTCTATGGCAAGTCCCGGTTCTCCATAGACGCCCACGTAGGCAAGAGTCGTCTTATAGGCCCTGAGGCCCGCATAGTGTTTGACCGTTCCATGTTTCCCTCAATCCGTGCATACCAGCCGCAGGAACTGGTGTTTACAGGCTTGCGCCCTGCATCAGCCAAAGGACGTAAGAGAAAGAAAGAAGAGAATAAAGCCCCCACAATAATAGATGAAAAGACAGGAATACTGCTGCCTGAAGTAGATATTGATGAGGATAGAGTTTTCACGGATTATTATGCCTTTAACGCCTTTGACGTTGTTAAGGACGTTGAGATTGAACTGGATAAGGGTGATTATGCGACAGACCTGTACGGCTACCTGTTAGACAAAGGTTATAGCGTGTTTTTTGAGTATGATTTGCATGGCGATCCAATTAAGGTTTACATAGACGGATATGAACCTTTCTTCTATGTTCATGACTCCCAGAATTTCTTATACAAGGGCAGGTTTAATGACACTAGTAGTATTATGAGACTTGAGATAGAGACCCAGGATATAAAGAGCCTCTTGGTATATGACCGCCTCATGTATATGAAAGATATAATGAATAAGTGTCCTTTATATGTGAAATATTTGGCCGAAACCTTACAGACCGTAGATTATGAAACTATTATATCAAGTCGTTATTTGGTGATAGATGTACTTATCAAGGAGCCGGAAAAGTTGAGTACTCGTGATGACAGATTCAAGATAAACAAACGTGTAACCACAGTTGACGGTTACACCCCTCCCTATGCTTTCTATGCTCCAGAATATCCCGATGGTCCCGTTGCCGGTGATATTGATTACCGCCGCACCCTCTACTGGAACCCTAACGTTATTACAGACAGTATAGGGCAGGCCAGCGTTGAGTTCTACAACAACTCCATAACCGAGCATTTCAACATATCGGCAGCCGGAATTACCCCCTCCGGCATTCCGTATATTCTGGATCAGGACTGGTAATTTCTGAACAAAAAAATTTTGTTGTATCGATAATTATTCATATTCTTGCATACAAAATGGTATTATTGATCAATTAATTGAAATTTATGAGGAGGTCTGTTTGCCTGTTAGTCCTTGCAGCGCTTTTTTCTGTTTTTAATATAAAAGCAGATGATCATACTGATGCGCTTCTGCGTTATG
>Ga0310786_10007746_pt1 | contig 13927 bp, 12 predicted proteins | sample AusTroGonzalo_MG_FD_203881 | JGI IMG/M metagenome (GOLD analysis project Ga0310786, IMG submission 203881) | Bovine rumen microbial communities from tropical cattle in Woodstock, Queensland, Australia - Gonzalo_03 (v2) (version 2) | ecosystem: Host-associated > Mammals > Digestive system >... | reverse complement strand
TTATGTAAAAGGAAGTTCTACAGATGCTGTAGCAGCTACTGATAAGGTTAATGCAGCTATTGCTAAACACGAAAACAGACTCGACACATGTCAAACAAATATTTGGTACGTGTTAGGCAAGACCGGAAAGAACTTAGCTGACCCTGCATTATTTACAACAGGCGGCTATATTTCCAATTCTAATGGTACAGTACAGCCGAGTGAAACATTATCATACATGGATTATTTGGAAGTTAATCCAAATACTGAGTATTATATCACACCAAACGCAAGTAATAATTGGGGTGCTTGGTATGACGCTAACAAAAATTTCATATCAGGACTTTCCGCATACGGTACGAAAACATCACCGGCAAACGCTAAATATCTACGTTGCACTTTGATTGGCTCTTACGCTACTTCATTCATGGTTTGTACAAAGGAAGATTATGACGTTTATCCTAACTATCAGCCATATAAGGGTAAATCAAATTCCGATTTGACTTACCTTGAAGCTGAGGACAGGGCTGAGTTAATCGAGTTGGTTGATGGTGGGGCGAAGAATTTATTACAATTATCAAGCAAAACAGTCAAGCAGGATAGCGATAATGTTGTTGCTGTTATTGACGGTGCAACTAATGAAATTACATTGAACATATCTACTACAGCGTCAACAACATGCTACATAGGTTTAACAACATGGACAGCACCCGCAGATGGTTACTATTATCTTTATGCAGAAAATGCAAATGAAGCAAATATATTAGTGTATGATGATGGCAACTGGGCAACTTATAATGTTCCGGGGCAGTCAAAATCGCCTATTGCATATTGGACTAAAGGTACAAGTAGAAATATATTTCTTAGAGTAGGCGTAGGTGCAACAGCGGTTACAAACAGAAAGATCAAAGTAATGATCTGCACCAAAGCCGCATTTGGTGTGTCACCTAAGTTTGTGGCATACCGCATGGATTACGATAAACTTATTGATTTTGCAACTGCTAAATCTATACCAACCGCAGATTTTATAGAATTCGCAACGGGATATAGTAATGTGGCACAGACTAATTTGTACATACAAGGAAACCATGTTTTTGGACGCATTCTCTGTCAGAAAACAACTGGAAAATACAGCTATACACAAGAACAAATCGGCACTATTAAAAGCAAGTATCGACCTACCGAAACACAAGTTGGTCAATCATATTATAGTGATGCTAATCCGTGGTCTGTGGAATCATTTGGTTATTCTTATACAATGACTACTGGTGAAATCAAAGTAAAAACGTGTCAAGACGGAAATAATTTATATGACCATTGTATCCTGTTGGTTGATTTTCTTATTAAGACGTAACAAACGATAATTGCGACCAACTAATTCCAGTTTCGCCACCGTTCATGTGTCCGTGGTACTCATATAAAATGTTAGTGTCTTTTTCGGAATATCTCAGGACAACAGTGTCATAATATAGTGATGAGTTTTCTCCCTTGACTATATCAAGGGCAACTCCTACAGATTTCGATGACGGTTTGGCAGGTAAATCAGTAAGATTTGAAGGTGGATTCCAAGAATTAGCGTGAATCACTGTTCCAGCTGATAGACTGTTTATAAAAGAGTAAAGCGTGGTATAGCCTGCTGTAATTTTATCAATACCTGCTGTTTTAATGGCTCTTTCGCTAATGGTACTGTATGGCAGTCTGTAAGGTACAAACGCTTTCGACACACCAAATGCGGCATTTGTATAACGGATTAAGATTATACAGATATTGCTTATGCAAATAGTGCTTATGCAGTATATAGCAAATTTAATTAAACACAATGAGATCAACTAAACAAAATTCAAGTTTGGTAGGTGAAGAAAGTGTTAATTTCTGAGTGTACAGATGTTGACAAACTGATTGAAGAAATAATGATCGGTCTTAATAACGTTTGTAATACCGGTCATATATTACTTGATAGCGACTACGAAGCAACAGAAAACAGATTAAATCGCATCAAGGAATTATATCATGAAAAAGACTAAATAAAATTCAAGTCTTCAAGATCCCTTGTTCATAATAAAACAAGGGATCTTTTATTTTTAATGATCTTCGATTTTTTTCGAAATAATGTGTTATAATATAAATAAGGAAAGTGAGGTGAAATACAATAATAAGAATAATAAAGATATATTTAATTTGCGATGTGTTGGACAAACACGGTAATCAAGTTGATTATAAAACAGTAAACAGTATTTTGTGGAATTTACAACATGAAACTAGATTGATAAAAAATAAAGCAGTTCAATTGTGTTGGGAATGGTTTAATTTTAAATCTGATTACAAAGCTAAATACGGTGAATATCCAAGAGATAAAGATATATTAGATAGAACTCTATTTGGACATATATATCGTTGTCTTACACCTGATAGTCATCTTAATACAAATAATTGTTCAGTATCAATTAATGATGTATGCAAAAATTTCAAGCGAGATCTTAAAGATTATCGAAAAGGCACGAAATCTATCCGAGAATATAAGCAAGATCAGCCAATAGATATAGATGGCGTAAGCATACGGCTTGACTATATGGACGGAGACTTTAAAATTACACTACCAATGCTAAACCAATCAGCTATGAAAGAGTATAATATCAATCAGTTTACATTCAAAGCTGTAGTTGCAGACAAGTCTACTCGTACTATTTTGGAACGCTGTTATGACGGTATATATAAGATATCGACAAGCAAGCTGATTTATGATAAGACACGTAAAAAAGACAAACCAATGTGGCGACTGAATTTATGTTATGCTTTGGAAAATGCTCAGGTATCCGATTTGGATGAAAATAAGATACTCGGTGTAGATTTAGGAGTAGCTAAACCAATTGTAGCAAGTGTGTACGGTGATAGAGCTCGCTTTATTATTGAGGGTGATGAAATTTTAGCTTTTCGTGCACGTATCGAACAGCGTAAAAAAGCACTAGGACGACAAACTAAATATTGTGGTGATGGACGTATCGGACATGGTATTAAAAAGCGTACGGAACCTATAAATAAAATTGCTGATAAAGTTACTTGTTTTCGTGAAACTACAAATTTTAAGTATGCTAAGGCTTTAGTGAATTATGCTGTTAAACACAACTGTGGTACAATTCAGATGGAAGACTTAACTGGTATAGCAGAGCATGACACTTTCTTAAACCAATGGAGTTATTTTGATTTGCAACAGAAAATTACTAATAAAGCTGAAGAATATGGTATCAAAGTTATTAAGATTAAGCCTGTCTATACATCACAAAGATGTAGTAAATGTGGATTCATACATACAGATAACCGCTTAACACAAAGTCAATTTAAATGTTTGCAGTGCGGTTTCGAAGAAAATGCTGATTACAACGCAAGTCAAAATATTGCAATTAACGATATTGATAAGATTATAGCAAGTGCGAACGTTACATAAATACAAAATACAGAGAATCGTTTCTCTGAGGGCAACTTGGTGTCCTAAAATCGAGACTGAACAGATATGATTGTTCTAATAAAGTAGGTTACTACTCTCGGTGAGGTAATAGCGTCAATACGATGCTATGGAACCTGTACACCTGAAATCCGTGTACACATCTTAGGTTGCATGTAAGTCTACTATTTCAATACACATGCATATGTGAGATGCAAGTAATCCCAGTTTGGTTTGCTTATAAACTTACAATAATTTACATCTAATATTTTACACAAAATAACACCTACAGCCATAATAGACTATAGGTGTTATTTTTATATGATATTGTAATTATAAGTTATTCAGTTACTTTATCTGTGCTTATATTAACTAGAATGCCAGCTTTTAATACATCTCTGAGAATGTCTTCGCATAGCCCATTATAGTTACCATAGTAGTCTGTTGTGTCATCATTGAAGAACTGTACAACCTCAGGATTAAAGAGAACATAAGTTTCTTCGACAGCACCTAGCAGAGAACGTTCCTTAATAGCTGATAGATGCGGATTACCCGCAAATGCAATCTTGAATAATGTAGTTATAGATTCTGTACCTGGATTTTTAACCTTGCATTTGATAGTTAAAGTAATGTTGCCAAATACAATAGACGGTTTTAAAATCTTCTCTAGAGCTTGTAGCTTGTAAGAATTGACCGACGATATAGTTACTGTTTTAGTTTCATCTGTATACTCTACTTCTAGTTCAGGATCAGCTCCAAAGAGAGCATTTAATTTCTTATAGCAAGTCATCCAAGGTGATGATAATGCTACAGTCTTATTGTTTTCCATATTAGGAAAGCCCCTTTCAATTTAAAATGGCACACAGTCTATTCGGCTATGTGCCATTAATTATTAGATGTAAATTATTGTAAACCTATTGCTAGTAAATACCTGAGAGACAAAACTGGGATTTGGTTCAGTGATCTCGATTTATTCACTTTCTGATAGCTTCTTCGTACTCTTTTTTATCTGCTTTCATTTGCTGAATGATTTTTGCTATTGCACTTACAGATTGTGCCAATATGGATGCAATCCATAATACTAAAATCACACGCATTGTCGGGTTCATATCCATATTCTCACCTCTGAATCAAACTTGAATTTTGTTTAGTTGATCTCATTGTGTTTAATTAAATTTGCTGTATCTTGCATTGGTGCTATCTGCATAAGCACTTTCTGCATAATCTTAACCCGTTGTACAAATGCCGCATTTGGTGTGAGTCCTGCGTTCGTGCCGTATCGTTTACCGTATGATAGCTTATCAGATGGATTATTAGCTTCTGCATATCAAACGGTAAGTCCAATCAATAACTATGTCAAAAACATAGAAGGTGGATTTGTTAAAATTGGAAAGCTTGTTATTGTAAATTTACGATGCGTTGTAAACAGTGAAATACCGATAAACACCGCATTTATAAGCGGTTTTCCAAAACCAATAATACAATATAATGCGGATTATGGTGCAACTGCATTAACCACAAATAACCTTGCAAAATCTATCGCTGTTAGTGGTAACGGTGATATTAGAAACGCAAGTGATGGTGTTTTAGCTGTAAATACTACAATGATATTATCAACAGTATATATGGCTAAATAACTAAGCAGTCAAATTACGATTTGGTTGTAACTCACCTCAATGAATGTAGAGGTGCATATGTGACGATGGAAGTTAAACTTACCGAGTTAAATTGGTTGCCATCGTCATCTGGTAAATTCTATTGTGATCCGTTTACTGTTACCGGATTAAAGAAAATTTTAAGTGTAACTTTCACAGATTTTGGATATCTAAACGTTAATGACAATATTATACCATTATTGACACCTAATGTTGGTAGTGCATTACGTTTTATGTCTAATGTAAATACATTCAATACCGGTGCATTTGTTAAAGTTATTGTACATGGAACAATTTAACCTTCTTGTTCGGCTTATAAACCGATAACTACCACACCGATCTCATCTATAGATGTATCAGTGAATGTGTTGACGTTACTAAAAAATCTGATTTTAGTACCATCTTGGCTAATTGCCGGTTCAATAATATCAGTGTCACGTAATCCTCGAAAATGATTTAGTGTTACGGCATACACATTGGATATGTCACTAACTTCAATATCTGCACTGTAATATTTACCATACATACTTTGATTCCACGTTAATGTGTGTGGTATATACTGTACAGATTTGCGTTTCATAATGCTATTACAAACCAAATCGTAATTAGGTCGGTAAGGAACAAACGCTTTCGACACACCAAATGCGGCTTTGGTAGAGAACATGAACTTGAACTTCAAATTTGAAAAACTTGTGTTAGCACCAAATCGAATTCTAAGGTAACGACCTGTTGTTGTTGTAAATGTGTACGGAACACTACCTGAACCATAATCATACTCACCAACGCCAACATTATTTTCCCATATTTCAACGCTATACGTTGCATATGTACCACCTGACGGACAACCGGACAATATAAGCGGTGTATTGATAGGTAATGAAGTCGGAAGCGGTATTTTTACTTCCTGAACTGATGTAGGACTTGCCGCACGTGTAACAGTAAATTCATTAGCGGCATTTCTTGTTAGTGTGATGGCGTCACTGCTATATATTCGTGAATCGGATATAGAACTCATATCAAGAAGATTCTTCGCCCCACTATCAACTAATTCCATTAACTCTGCACGATCCTCCGCTTCGAGGTAAGTCAAATCGGAATTTGGTAGGGCTGGCGGTCTATAATCTGATCCGAGTGTGTTCCATACTTCTTCAGAAACAACCATCGGAGTGAATCTGACATTTGTATACTGATGACCACCCACAAAATACAAAACAATTTTATTAATACTACTTGTTGTAAATTCTTTGGTGTCTAAACCGCTATCAGTACTTTTCCAAAGATTGTCAAGATAACCACGCAAGCTATAACCGTTCTGTGTTGAACCACCGGACGGACAACCAACAACTGCTATTTTTCCTCCTGTAATCGGTACGCATGGGACAAAATCTGTAAACGTTACTTGCGCACTTGTTGACGGATTACCGCTTACGACATAACTATTTCCATCTTTTGTCACCGTAAGTGACGAATCAGCAACCATAGTGGCATTTGACAAGTCAAGCAGATTATTTGCACCCGTATTTAAGGTATATAAAATATTTGTTTCCGCTGTCGTGAGTCTATCATCAACGAGTTTAGTACCAGGCACAGTAGTATTATCTATAGTACCTGTCCAGTTTGTCTTAACAGCATTACCCGCAAAGCTACCAGCTGAAATAGGACCAGTTACTGTGAGTGCATTAGTAGATGGGTTATAAGTCATGCCAGCATCTTTACCGACACCCTCTGTCTTGTCACTTGAACCAGTACTTCCAGCGAAGATGACTTCATAAGAAGCATTTGTGCTAGTTTCTGTCTGAGTAACCTTAGTATCTGTATCAGCTTCATTGTGAAGAAGTGTCCAGTTAGTGCCATCAATAGTCTGTGCTGGATTATCCTTCTCAGCTATAATCTCATCACCTACATGTACACCAGTCCAGGCTGTAGATACAATGTAGAAATCACCTTTCTTAGCTGAAGTTGAAAGACCTGATGTAGCTGTAACAGTACCCATATACCGAGATATACCAGTAGCTGTGCTATCTACATAAGCTTTAACAGCTTTAGAAGTAGGTACATAACCATCAGCATCTGTGATTCCAGTAGTTGAAGTAGCAATAGCTACACCACTGTTTTTAAGAGCTTTACCTGTAGCATCGTTAAATGTAACAAGATTATTAGCTACAGAAGAATCAGCACCTACGGCATAATTCTGTGCTGATACATAGTTAGCTACAGATTTTGAAGTAGGAACAGCATTATCAGCTGAAGCTACGACACCTGTAGTAGATGTAGCAACAGCTATACCGCTATCTTTAAGAGCTTTACCGTCTGTGCTATTAAATGTAACGAGATTATCAGCTGTTGATGAATTAACACCAGTAGCATAACCTAAACCTGATACATATGTACCCATAGCTTTTGAAGTAGGTACCTCTGTATCCTTAGTATCATCTACTGTAGTAACAATAGCAACCCCAGAATCATCGATTTCTGTACCTGTAGCATTGTAATATGTAGCAATATTACCAGCAGTAGTTTCAGAAGAATGACTCTCTACCTTATCAGCTAAGGTTGTGATGTTGTCATCTACCTTCTTTTCAAGTTTACCTACAGCTTCGTTTAATGTATCACCTTGGCTGATAGCAGCAGCTGTAGAAGCTTTCTGATAGCCAGTCATTGATACTACTTTATCTGAAGAAGTTTCAGGTCCATAAGTGATGCCGCCGACGTTTGTAGCAATAGCTTCAAGTGCGTCAATAATATCATCACCTTGGGACTGATTAATAAGCTTATCAATTGCCATGTTGTATTCAACTCCTTATTTTCTATATTAAGTGATTCACTAAGAACCAAACTATCCTGAATGATTCTTAGTGAATATATGATTATGAACCGTAATCAATAGCAATGTATTTAACAGGCTGTCCCTCTTCTGTTTCTACAACATATGTGAATTTAGGGAATGTTTCGTCATCGCCTGATGGAATTACTGTCCAGTCGGTATTTTCAACCCAATCAGCTGTTACTTTAGGATTAGCTTTGTCAGCAATGAGAGTATCACCAATTTTAAGAGGTCCAGTATAAGCAGGGCTGGATGCTATAGTTGTAATCTTATAGGTAAAGCCTTTCTTAATATTAGATGATGACTCTGGTGTTGTAACGGTGATAGAACATAATGTAGTGTCTGTAGAGTCAGCTGTAATTGAAGCTGCTCCCTTAAATGTCATCGGTCCTGTAATGCCAGAAATAGCTGACTGTACATAGCCATAAACTACATCAGATGTTGGTACATTATCAGCTGTGGACTGCTCTGTAATAGTAGAGTCTACACCCTTATAAGCAGCTGCTGCTAGTCCTTTAACTGCTACTTCTACTTCCTCTACATCGCCGTTAGCATCAAGCTTTGATATAGTAACTGTACCATTAGCAGCGTCTGTATCTGTGTTATCAGTTGTAACATTAAGAACACCAGTATTGCTGATGGTATCATTATCTATATCAATACCAGTACCTTCTGAATATGTAGTTCCTGGAGGCTCAGCCCAAGAGCCATCCTCACATAAGAACTTAGATGTTCCAGCGGTTGTATCTGGAGCTGGTACTAAACCAGCAGCAGCTGTTGCACCGGAACCTACGAAATCTGTATAGGTTGTATCTGTAGCACTGAATGTAATAGTACCATTAGTAGTATCCGGTGTGAGAGTTACATTAGTACCTTCAATGAATTTGGTATTTTTATTACCGTCAATGATTCTTGTAGGTACTAGCTGTGGAGGATCATTTGAATCAGGAATATCCATTATAATACCTGTCTGCTTATCGCTCCAGAGGTACTTTTCTCCTGTAGTTACAAGAGATACATCTGTACCGCCAGAAGCTGCTTGCTTACTTTCATAAGTAGTATCTGTAGCAGCGATGGTGATTGTGCCGTTTGTAGTATCACCTGTGATTGTTACATTAGAGCCAGCTAAGAACTCTGTAGCGTTGCTAGAGTCAGCAATAGCTGTAGCTGTACCGTCAACGTCAATAGTTATTGATTTCTGTAAGTGAAGATCAGCGGCTGATTGATTACCTGTGAGAGTAACACTATTGATCTGTGGCTTATTATCTAATTGTTCATAGTCTGTAACTCCAGCTGGAACAGCCCATGTAGCATCCTCTCTAAGGAATTTAGTGCTACCTGGTGTTGATGGTGGAGCAGGAACGAGACCTCTTTTAGCTTCTACTGGTGTAGCTGCTGAAGGATCAGCTGGTATAAATACAGCATCCGCTGCTTTACTATTAGCTATATTACGAGCTTCGGTATCTTTAACTAAACGAGCTTCTGCTTCGTTAGGTAATTTGATTTGAGAAACGTAAGCCATTATAATTCAACTCCTTTACTAAATAAGCGGAATCGCTATTCTATATGCGATATAGCTATTCCGCTTACATTAATTATTATATTGTGGTTGATTAATTAGTGTGTGAGTTGATTATGGGGATGGCGGTGTTGGAATAGTACCAAATACAGCTGTAGCATCTGCATAAATATATAACGGGCTGATGTTTAACTGCTCTTCGTCTGAACCGTCTACAGCAATGACATTTACAGTTGTTGCTGTTGCAGGAGATACTGGTGCTGATGTACTTACATTTGTTACAGCTGAACTATTTGAGAACGCATCTACTTGAGTTGAAGTAGCATTCCATGTAGCAATATCAGTATTTGCTGGAATAGTATGATCTGCAGCAACGCCTACTGTGATAGTGCCTGACGCTGTAATTGGATCACCATTATTTACATCAGTAGTTACGGTAATATTAGAGCTAGCTGCTGCTGCAGCACCTACAGATGTTACTGTACCTGCTGGAACATCGCCTGATGGAATAAGTATCCAAGAATATGTAGGAGATTGCGCAGTACCGCCTTGAGCACAGATAAAGAGATCTCCTACTTCAGCTTTTTGACCGTCATATGTAGCTGCTTCAATTACCTTATATACGTCACCTGCAGTTTGTGCAGCTGCAATTGGTAATGCATGAACTGTACCGCTGCCATGTTCAACATCATTATCTAAGGTGCCTCTAAAGATCATTGCTTGTGGGAGTTCTGCAATTGCATCTGCAACTGCTTTTTCTGTTGGTGCTTTATTTGTAGCAGCCGTAGCAGAAGTACCAACGGAACCAACAAGTTCTACAACACCCTTAGTGCCTACAGCAGCATCAGCAACAGAAATAACACCGCTATTATTAGTAATATTATCACCAGTTTTTACAACACCGAATGTTGCATTTTCGACAGATGATGTAGTGGCTGTTGGAATTGATGCGACATAATTAGTAACTAATGATGTGTTACCGATTTTTACGTCCTGAACTGGAGGAATAACTGCAGCTTCACTAAGTAATTCCCAAGTAGCTGTAGACTCTACTACATTGACGCAGATAAAGTTTTCATTACCGTCTCCATAAGTGATGTAATCATTTATTTTTACAGCATGACTTAAACCTGTCGGTGTTAAACCTGATGTATAAACACCAGCAGCTTCTGTAATACCTGCAGTAGCATGTCCTACATAGTGCATAGAAGCAGCATCACGTAAATCAACAGCTGCAGCATTACCTAATTTAATTTTACTAATTGCCATTATAAATCTCTCCTTTATATTTTTTTTATTTTTTTGTTACATAATTAATATAATAATAAAGTATCTCCGCCTAACGATAACGCTGCGGATACTTTACTATCCCACTCTGCCATTTTAGCAATTGTTATACCATTCGCTGAAGAAAATGGTAATTCAACTACTCTAGTAATGCCATCACCTATTTTCATAGCTGGTATGTGCCGTTCATCTGCACTATCAAAATCAGTGTAAACATAAATAGCATTTAGTTCTGATACTAATGTTGGTTGTGCTGCCCAGCCTGCGGATGAGTTACTATATGTTTTACCAGCACCACTACCCGCATCTTCAACCGCCTTCTCAAGCTTACCGATAGCTTCGGTTACAGTATCAGTTTCTACAATAGAGCTTGTAGCTGCTGGTTTCTGATATCCAGTAAGCTCGATATCATCACCATCAAGCGTTGGGCTACTGGAAACAGCTTTACTATTGATAGTAACATTACCAGCCATCTTGCTATTCCATGTAGCAATATTAGCTTCTGTAACACCGTTAGCAGACGCAAACGGTAAAGCTACGACAGCAGTAATGCCATCACCTATTTTCATTGCTGGAATATTAGAGCCAGAAGCACTATCATAGTCAGTATAAACATAAATAGCTTTTTCTTCAGATATTAGTGTTGGCTGTGCATTCCAACCAGCTGTAGAATTGCTATATACCTTACTGCTAGAAGCACCTACTGCTTTTTCAAGAATACCGATAGCTTCATTTACAGTTTTAGCTGAGGTAATAGGAACAACGGTATCTGCCTTAGTATATCCAGTAAGATATACATCCGAGCCATTGATATCATCAACTTCTTGTACTACTTCAGCTACTGTTTCACTAATATCAGATACAGCATCATCAAGTGATTGTACTGTTGTTGATAAGTCTGCTACAGTACCGATTGTACTATTAATTTGAGTAACAGTATCAGCTGTAATGCCGGAGTTAACAGCAGCAAGCTGCGAGGAATCTAAGGTAGCTTGTTTTCCTGAAAGCGCTGTATTTATCTCGTCTTTCGTGTATGTATTTGTAGCTTTCTTTAAGGCAGCATCTACGGCCGCACCGTTAGGAAAGTCCAGTACATAATAATTACTAGGATCTGGATTCGGCATAATTATATCTCTCCTTTCTCCCTAAAATAATTAAAGAATTCTCTTACTAATATTATACATAAGGGAATAAATCAAGTAAAAATAACCACAAAAAAAGCACCTCACAGCTAAAAGCCATAAGGTACTTCTTTGAGTTTGATAGGATACATTGTATCTAGGTTATAGGTTGATTTCAGCAAAAAAGATAATGGAGAATCACCTTACAGGAAAAGCAAGGAAAGCTGTAAGGTGATTATACATAAGTAGAAATTTCGGTTGTGTTTTTATTCATTCACAAGAGTTTGAATAGGGAAAATTCTAATGTAGTATTGTATTTTGTCAATTTTTAAGGTCTACATATATTATAACACACATACTAAGATTTGTAAACCCATCATGCAGGATCTACATTCCAGAATTTGTGTGGTTCGTCTACTGATTCACTATATTCCTCGTTAACATCATCTAGGTTATAGATTGTAATATTACCATACACGCATGTGGTACAACCATTTTCATATATGATAGCTGATATATTGGTTTTCTTGAAGCTATTATCTTCTCCGAGATCTCCAAGATAATAATGAGAACCATCTTTGTACTGTACCCAGATGCTGTCTTCATTAGTAGGACCGCCTAATTTAGCAGTAAGCTTTATATCATTAATAAGATTAACAACATCATGAATTGCTTCTGCTCTAGACTCCCAAAATTCTAAGATCTGGCCTGACTTTGTAGTAATGGTATTCATCGAGATCGCTCCTTCCTGTAATTATATTATAAGATATTTATTACAGAAAATTCGAAGATTCAAGCCATTAATTCAATAGTTCTTATAGGATGCCAGTTAGTCTTATTAATGATTTCATCTCTATGCTCGTACGGTAAATTCATGAAATCAATAACAGTTTCTTCAGGAAAATAGCTTTCACAATATCTTGGAAATACTCCTGTAGGTACGATACCTATCTTTTCAGTTTCATCTATACGAGCAAGCAGCTCTTCTTTATCATTAATCGTAACAGGCCAACCCTCTCTGTAGATAGCTATATAGAATTTAATAGCTTCTACATACCTACCTATAGACTTACCGCAGACTATAAATTCCCAACAATCGTCTTCTGTTTTATTAACATACAAATCTACATGTGTAGAATTACCACCTCTACATACTTCCCAAGGATGTCCTAAGGTTATTCCTTTACGTAAATTCATATACCATTCGTCGAAGTCATTATAAGATTTACCGTCAATAGTAATAAGCCCGGCATCTCTACCATCAGCAAATCTATAATATAAAGCACAATTATTAGCATCACCGCAATTATAGTTATTTTCTTTATATCCGAGAGCACATAAATCATAGAACATATCAGCTGTCATGGTAGTTAGTGGCGGACGTTTAGGTTCTTGTATGTACTGTTTAAACTCGTTGATTTGTGCATCTGTTAGTTCATTTTCAAACGCTTTACGGTCTTCTGGAAATATATCATACAAGTCTTTGCGAACTATAGTACCTGTTCTGTGTTCGTACGGTAGGTTAGTATTAAGATACTCCATGTAAGTATTATTAGTTAATAGCTGTATAGCTTGTTTAACAGCATCTAAGATCCATTCTAAAAATTCATGTACATCATGTTCAAATCCAGCTTCTTTATCAGGATCCACTTCGATAATATGCCTATGATTTAAGAATAATGCTATATAGCCTGTAGCTTCGTCTTTCATAGCTACAAAATGATACCATTGTGTAGATTCAGGATAAAAGTCAAACCACTCGTTGTGCATAGATTCATCAGTTTCATTAAACTCATGTATGCGTTCGTCATAGTCTTCTTCGTCTATATAGTCACTAAATTCTCCTCTATCCGATGTAAGCCATAGCTCACGAGCTCCGGTATTTTCATTATATGGCTTTATACATAACATTAAATTCATAATATTATCTATAAGTTCGTAAGATTTAGCATCATACGTGAAATCATTATTAAGCTCTCTATAGGATATATGACCTAGCCAGTTTATATAGTGTGATATTGCTGGAGATTTAAGCATTAATCCACCTCCTATACCAAATTTCAGTTTGGTATCTTTACTTCTTATATAAGAAAAAAGCACTTG
>Ga0310786_10007745_pt1 | contig 13928 bp, 13 predicted proteins | sample AusTroGonzalo_MG_FD_203881 | JGI IMG/M metagenome (GOLD analysis project Ga0310786, IMG submission 203881) | Bovine rumen microbial communities from tropical cattle in Woodstock, Queensland, Australia - Gonzalo_03 (v2) (version 2) | ecosystem: Host-associated > Mammals > Digestive system >... | reverse complement strand
TTGTGCATTATGCATTGTGGATTGTGCATTGTCCACGTACACCTTGACCTGCATTCGGTGTTCGCTGTCTATCATGTTATGCACCGTCACGTTCTCTATCAGCGGCAACAGCGCCAGTACGGGAATCCTCATGCCCATGTAGCGGTCGGGAATGTCAAAACTCACGTCCAGTTTTCCTGCATAGCGTATCTGCATCACCTGACAGAATGAGCGGGCAAATTCCAACTCCTTTTCCAGCGTGACCAGACCTTTGTTTTCGCTCTGTAGGATGTAGCGGAAGATATCACTCAAGTGGTCGATGTAGTCTATCGTCAGTTTGTCGTCCTTCTTCCTCACCAGACTGCTGATACCTGACAGGGAGTTGAAAAAGAAATGCGGGTTAATCTGGTTTGTCAGCGCCGTACAGCGGCTCTCCAACGACTCAATCTGCAATTGCTGCAACTCCGTGTCTTTCTTTCGGTGCATACGGCTCAGATAGTCGGTATAGCCCAACAGCAGGCCCATCATGCCCATCACGATGAACTGGAATGTTGGAATCATCTTGAAACGGTCAAAACCCGGACAGATCAGGTAAGTGACATATTTATACAAAACGAAAGCCAACAGGGTGAACACCAGGTTCGGCCAAATCCTGCCCACGAGTGTGTGCTGCTTTACAACCTTCTCGTTGAACAGCAGGATGCCGGCGGAGAACAGCCAGAACAGCACGAAACGGATAAGTGTACAAGAGATAAATCCGGCATGTTGGTCTGCAGGAATGCAGTTCCAATCGCAACTCATCAGCGCGATATTAGGAAAGCTGGCGAAGATAGTACACACCAGACTCACCAGAATAATCTTAGGCGTCTTTTCTGTCATAACTGTGCAAAGTTAAGCGAAATCGAGCACCTATTCAGGCAAACTGCTGCGAAAACGAAAAAAACAACCCTCATGCTGAATACAATGGCTTCAATAGTTCTCCGCGTTTATGTTGTTGGGATACAAAACAGACTGGTTACCGCTTCGGTTTAATGTTTAGGTTTACACCCAGCACGTCTTCGCTGTCCACAATGGTCCAGCTGCTGCCGGGATAGATGCCGATGGTGCGCTCTGTATCGAAGCCCATCTCCTTCAGCTCCCTAATTACTTCGTCGCGGGCATCACCCACCTCAAAGCCCAAGTGGTGTACGCCATTACCATGCTTGTTGATGAACTCTCGGAACGTGCTGGGATTCTCATCGATCTGATGCAGTTCCAGCACCCAGTTGCCCATTTCAATGACGCACATCTGTAAGTCGCACGGCATATTGTCATTGCCGCGGTAGGTGTACGGATACTCCTCATTGCTCTCCAGATGGTTCGTCCATATTTCAGGCTCGGGAACGCCAAGCAGGGCAGCCCATGCCTTGGCAGCCTTTCGGATGTCACGTACCACGATAGTCACCTGTATGAACTGCTCCTTTTTCAGCGGCGTGGCCAGTGGATTGTACGTTGTGGTAGTGTCAGCCTCCTGTTGGCTTGAAATATAGCCTTTCATCTTTTCTATGCCGTACTTGGCTACCACCAAGTCCTCTTCTGATGTTGCCCCGCTGAAGGCAAATGCCAGTTTGCAGCCTTCGTGCTCGTCGTAGGCGCCACCGGCATAACCTAGTTCGCCCGTAATCGTTTTATGGTTCGGATCGCCGCTGTCGGCCTGAGTAGCAATCACTTCACCACACTTCGACCATGCTACTGCAACCAGATTATAGCCGTCCTTCCAATTGCAGTACGAGCCTACAACCTTCATTTCACCAATCCAGTCGACTGTGTCGCCATTGTTAAGAACCGAGGCTGTTGCCACCCCCTCAATACCCATCTCAATCGCCTTGGCCTTCATGTCTTCCAGCGCCAAAGCCAGTTTTTCTCTTAATTGTTCGTTTGTCATATTCTTATTTACTTTAGTTAAGTCCGTATTCTGCTTGTCCTGCTGCGGTGAGTGGCAGGAGAAGCATGCTCCACACAAAATGAGCATCAGTAATAGTTTCTTTTTCATAAATAGTGTCTCTTTATTTTTATTTTCCATCGTTTCCACCACCTCTTCTAACATTCACTTAAAGCGAGTATTGTCTGCATTACTTCTTTTCTTTGGCTTTCCTTGCAAACTCAAACAGTGACTTTGGCAGATGACAGTAGCCCGTAGGATTCTTGTCGAGGTAGTCCTGATGATATTCTTCTGCTGCATAGAAGTTCTCTAAAGGCAACTTTTCCACAGCCAAAGGCTGCTGGTAGTTCTTCTGTTTCTCGGCAAACACCTTCTCGATAACGGGTAGATCCTCTGCATTGGTATAATAGACGCCAGTACGATAGCGTGTTCCTTCATCATGACCCTGCTTATTGAGACTTGTCGGATCGATGGCCTTGAAGAACATCTGCAAGAGGAACTCCAGACTAACCACATCAGGATTGTACTTCACATGTACCGTCTCTGCATAGCCTGTTGTGTCTGTATAAACCTCTTTATATGTCGGATTCTCAGTGTGTCCGTTGGCAAATCCCACTGCCGTTTCCACCACCCCCTCAATCTGCTTGAAGTAGTGCTCTGTTCCCCAGAAACAGCCTCCTGCAAGATAGATGTCCTTGCCATCCTTTATCTCCAATATGCCCTCTGTTTCATGCAAACTTTGGTGGGGATTGTAGTTCATTCTCAGTCGTGGCGATTTCTTTGCTTCTTCCACCACGCCATTAATCATTTGTTCATCTATTACTTTCATATCAGTTCTTGCTTAGCAAGCGACTTATGTCGATTACATCTTTGTCATGTGAAAATTAAATTCCGTCCAGTCGAAGTCGGCATGGCTGATGGCCTTTTTGAGGGTGTGGGCGAAGATGCCGATGTGGACACCGCAGAAGCCGCCGATGGTCTCAGTACTCAGATAGCGATAGTCCATGCGGGCAAGATGCGTGAACTGCTCATTGTCCGTGGAGTAGTACAGGTGATAGAACTGCGGATCGGCAGTAATTCTCAGATAGACGAGATCCTTATTCAGCGGAATCTCCTTTTCGATATGCTCCATCTCGCCGATACGGATCTTAGCCTGCAGGTATCGCTTGCCTTCGCGCATGGCGATCTGCACGTCGTAGTGATTATGGTGGGCGGCGTAGGCTGTGATGCCTGCAACACCTCCGTCTTTCAAGCCAGACACGTCAACCTTGGTTGTTGCGGTGAAGTTTGGCTCCGACTGTCGATGGCCGATAAACGTGGGATTGCCCACTTCATCGAGTGTTATCGTAGATGTTGTCAGCCTGAGCCATCCTTTACGGGCTTTCAATGAGTAGTTATCCTTTTGTGGCATGTTCAGGTGACTCCAGTAGAATGATAGCTTGTCGGCATCAAATTCATCCTTTGATGGTTCCAAAGGCAGATGAACCTGTGGCAGCGTCTGACACTGCATGTCAATCTGTAGGGTGCCATCGTTATTTACTACAGGCCAACCGCCTTCTTCCCACATCACTGGAGCTAAGAAAGTCTCGCGACCCATAACGTGCTGCAGATAGCCGTGGGTGCGATAGCCAAGACAAATCATCCACCACGAGCCATCGTTGGCCTGTATCAAGTCGGCGTGCCCGAGTCCCTGTATCGGACTGTTCTGCATCTTCATGCTGAAATGTGAGAGGATAGGATTGGCGCTATTAGACTCATACGGACCGAACAGGCTTTTGCTGCGAAGGATATTCACGTGATGACCATGTTCTGTGCCTCCCTCTGCCAGCAACAGATAGTAATAGCCATCTTTTTTATAGATATGTGGCCCTTCAGGGTATCGCCCGCCAAGACCAACGCCTAAATGATGGATTTCACCGAGCTGCTTGCCTGTCTTTATGTCAATTTCACAGATCTTGATGTCGCCCTCTTTCCACAGGAAGTAGCACTTGCCGTTGTCGAAGAATAGGGTAGGATCGCAGCTGCCTACACAGAAGTCGATGTAGATGGGATCAGACCATTCACCATTCGGGTCGTCAGTATAAACATAGAAATGCTTGCGCGAGGGGAACACCGTCGTCACCATATAAAAGCGGCCCTCATGATATCGGATGGTGGGGGCATAGATACCCGTCTGCTCGTCCATTCCCTCGATTCTGACCTGCGACTCGCGGGTAAGACAGGCGCCCACTTGTTCCCAGTGAATCAAGTCCTTGCTGTGGAATACTGGCACGCCAGGGTAATATTGGAATGTGCTGTTTACCAGGTAGAAGTCATTGCCGGCGCGACATACGGAGGGGTCGGCATGAAAGCCTGGGAGTACAGGATTCTTAAATCCCTGACTCCATCCGCTCAGTGCAAGCAACAACATAAGTGTTGTCATTATTTGTCTCTTTATATACTCCATCATCTATTATCTTGTCAGTTTCGTATTCATTTCAATGCTTGGTAACTTAAGACAATTTGCAAAGATAATGTTAATCGGGATTTTTCAGATACTCTTCATCCCTTACTAATACTTTCTTAATTTTGCCTACGTACATGGTGTGGAAGTCACGCTGGGGATAGTTCTCATCGATGGTCTCCTGATAGAGGAAACCGCTTTCCTGAAGTTCTGAAGCATACATTTTCTTGCAGACGAGTACCAGTTTGGCCTCTTGGAAATAGACGGAGTTGTCGGCATAGACAGGTGTGAGACCAGTCTTGGCAACCTTGTCCTCGTCACGTCCTGAGACACTGCCCAGATAGGCCATCTGCTTCTTGAATGACTTATCCATGACGCAGAGTGTGAAGTATGGCTCTTCGTCCACGAATTTCTTTGTATAGCGTGAGGGACGTAGGTAGATCACAGCTGTCGGGTCATTGTGTCCCCACAGGCATCCGAGGTGTCCCCATGAGGCCGTCATCGTGTTACAACCCGACTGCTCATTACCAGCAGTCACCAGCATCCATTCACCTCCAATCAGGTTGAACGGATTGAACTTCATGTCTTTGTAGTTTATCTCTTTCATATCAGTTAATTTGTCTAATTCTATGTTTCTGCTGCAAAGATACGAAATCTTTTAGATTCTTCACTCTCCTTTGCCGTTAATTTGCCTAAATACATTTAAAAGTATCGGCAAAAATAGTGATAATTACGGAATTATTACTATCTTTGCACCAAGAATTAGCATTGTTTAATAAAATAACCCAACAAAAAACTACAGTTATGAAACAGAAAAAGATTATTACCGTGGTTTTTGCAGCCCTTCTGTTATCGATTATCGCAGTGGCTCAGAACCAAAAGGGAAAGGCTGCCAAAGTTCAATCCCTCGAAGTATCATTCAATTATCAGAAACAGGCAGGTCCTGGTTCCAACCAGTATGCCGTGTGGATAGAGAACGAGAAGGGTGAGCTCGTAAAGACGCTCTTCGTCACCTCGTACACGACGAAAGGCCGTGCCCGTGGCGGTGAGCAGGCAAAGCGAGGCTACATCGTGCGCCCTGCCTGTGTGCCAACATGGGTGAAGACCTCAAAGGCCGAAGAAAAGACTGATGTACAGTTGGATGCAGTCACAGGTGCCACACCCCAGAATGGCGGTGCGCAGACCTTCACGTGGGACTTTACCGATGAGAATGGAAAAGCTGTTCCCTCAGGAACTTACAAAGTAAAGGTTGAGGCTACTTTGTTCTTCGATAGTGACATCATTTATACAGGAACCTTCACTACAAAAGACAAGCCTGGTATCGTTGCTCTTACCTCAGAACTGACTAAAGCAGACGAGCAGCACAAGGACATGGTGACGGATGTGAAAGCCGTACTGAAATGAAGGTAATGATATCAGTAGCATGATGATCAGACTTAACAACAGCATCGGGATTCCTCAGATTGGTGTTGGAACTTGGACGCTGCGCGGAGAGATTGCCCAACGGAATGTCTGTCTGGCTTTGGAAGCTGGATTCCGTCACGTCGATACGGCTCAAATGTATGAAAACGAGGCTGAGGTCGGGCAAGGCATTCTTGACAGCGGGTTGCCGAGACAAGAGGTTTTCGTCACTACCAAAGTTAATACGAACGTTATGCGCGAAGGTCAGCAGGCCGTCCGGAAGTCTATTGACGATAGTCTTGCTAAACTGAAAACAGATTATATCGACCTGCTGCTGATTCACTGGCCCGTGAAGGACTGTGTGAAGGATACATGGCAGGTGATGGAGGACTATGTGCGACAGGGTAGGGTGAGGTCTATCGGTGTGAGCAACTTCAACCGCCACCATCTGGACGACCTGCTTGCCTATGCTGAGATTCGCCCCGTCATCAATCAGATAGAGGTACACCCTTTCATGACGCAGGAAGAGAACATCGCCTATAACTGTCAGCTGGGCATTCAGGTGGAAGCCTGGGGGCCGTTCGGACAGGGCGACATCGACGTAGTTGGGCATCCGCTTCTTCAGTCGTTGGCTGCGAAGTACCAGAAGACAGCCTCGCAGATTGTGCTCCGCTGGATTGTGCAGCGAGGCCTGATTACCATCCCTCGTGCCAAGCCCAACCATTTTGCCGAGAATCTGGAAATCATGACGTTCTCGCTCTCCGATGACGACATGCAGGCCATCAGCGGTCTGAATCAGAACCTGCGCTCGAGTGTACTCAACGACCCCGAAACGTTCCCATGGTGATAGGGTTCAGCGTGAAGCTATATTTTAATGAAGTAAATCAGTACAATCTGGATTAATAAGATTAGCGGTAGGCCATACTTGAACTTCTTGTGCATCGTCTTGTGGTGCCAGACTTCCATGCCCAGCAATGCGCCGATGCTGCCACCAATGACTGCAAGTATTAGCAGAGTGGCCTCTGATATGCGCCAATTGCCTTGCTTGGCTTTCCATTTGTCAATACCATAGATAAAGAAGGTCAGGACGTTGATAACGATGAGAATATATATGCTGGTCTGTGTCATAAGCTTAATACCATTTAAAACCATGTTCTTTGCAATAGTCAATCGCTGGCTGGTAGCCTTGGAATGTTGCCTTGTGAATCCATTTCAGACCCTTGCGCTCGTCCTGCGGAACGCCAGTACCTGTCATCAGAAACCAGCCTGTAGCAAACTGTGCTTGGGCATCACCACCGTTGGCTGCCAGTTCATACCAGAAAGCACATTCCTCCAGATTCTTCTCCACACCGTCGCCATTCCAAAAAGCTGCGCCAACGTTCTTCTGGCTCAATACATGACCTTGGAAGGCCGCTTCGCGATACCATAAAAACGCCTTGTGGTGATCACATTCGACACCGTCACCAAGATAATAGGCATTGGCCACATTCACCTGCGACTGCATATCACCCTTGTCTGCCGCTTTCATGTACCATTCGAAAGCCTTTTTTGCACTTTGCTCCACGCCTTTTCCGTGATAATAGCACTCGCCTACGTTGAAACAGCCATAAACATCGTCCAGCTCTGCAGCCTTCATATACCATTCAAACGCCAGTTCGAGACTAACCTTTACGCCAGTGCCACGCTCATAGCAGACACCAAGGTTATTCATCGCCTTGGTATCACCCTGATACGCTTTCTCGCGGTAATCGTCTGCTTTGTTCCTTTCCTTTGGCATTATGCTGTATCTTTGATGTCCTTCAGAAAATGTTCATACGATTGTTTTCTTGCTCACAGATTATATGCTTTTGTTTTGGCGACAAAGTTACGAAACTTTCCTCAAACTTTGCGCTCCTTTGCCGATAATTTGCCTAAATACATTTAAATCTGTTACCGATATGGTTGCGGAATGCAGAAATATCGCTATCTTTGCTGCCAAGTTTAGAGAATTATTAGGAATTATGGATATCGTAAAGGCATTTGAAGTTGCGTTTAATCGCAAGTTTGAGAAGAACTGGGAGAAGATCTATGTGGTAGTGGATATTCACGACACCATTTTGCGGGCCTGCTATGAGAATGAGGAGACCTACGACTACTATCCTTATTCGAGGGAGGCCCTGCAGTTGATGACCGCCCGTGAGGATATCTGCCTGATTCTCTGGAGCGGATGTTATGCCGAGAAGATGGACGAATATAGAGCGCGTTTTGCAGAAGAGGGCATTCGTTTCGACTATGCCAACGAGAATCCGGAAGTGGGTAACACGAGTTTCCAGAACTTCGAGGTGAAGCTCTATTTCAACGTGGGAATAGACGATAAGTTCGGCTTCGAGCCTGAAACGGATTGGGTTAAAGTGATTGAGGTATTAGGGAAATCAGTTCCTCCATTTTGTCAATGATATAGTCAGCTCCCGCTTCTTCAAGTTCTTTTCTCGTTCCGTTGCCCCAAGTAACGCCGCAAGTCTTGGTTCCGGCATTGGCTCCCATCAGAATATCTACGGCCATATCTCCTACCACAAGCGTCTGGCTGGCCTCGAACTGCATGGCTGTAAGCGTCCTCACCACTGGTTCGGGCTGGGGCTTGGCCTCCTTGACATCATCTGCCCCTATCAGATACGAGATGTAATCGGCTATACCCATGTTGTGAGTCAGTTCTGTAAGTGAATTGTGCGAACGTGACGAGGCGATAGTCATTGTGAACCCTTTCTCCTTCAAGGTTTTCAAGGTCTTGACGACATTAGGAAAGGCTTCGGGCTTGATGTTCTTGAGATTCTCATTGAAGATTCTGCGATAAGTCTCTGCACAACGGGGAATGAGTTCGTCCTGGACATCAGGGAACATCGCCTTGAAACATCCTGCCAAAGGCAGCCCTATCGTGGATGCACACTCCGCCTCACTACGATAGGGCAGCTGCATTTCCTTGATGGTCATTTGCATTGTTGTTACGATATTCCGTCTGGTATCACCCAGCGTACCGTCAAAGTCAAATATAATCAGTTTAATGGAGGGATCCTGGTTCCCACTACCACTTGACAACTTGTACTGATGCTCTCCGATACGCTGCTTTAGTTTGGGGTAATATCTTCCCACTTGCTCCTTGTAGTCAAGGTATTCCTGTCCAAAGTCCTGCTCCAGCCGCTTTTCCTCGCTGCGCACTTGCAGAGTAAGCAGAATCACTTCTATCAGAGCGATAAACAGGGGCCATACAGACCAAAGCCATATAAGAATACCTATATCATAGATGTAGATGCCTACAAGCATCGGATTACGACACAGACGATACGGCCCATCTGTCATCAGATGCTTTGTGCGAGGCGCCACCTCATGACCATAGGCATCGAAGGGATTCCCCTTACCAACAATGCGCATATAGACAATACTGTAGATGCTGAGTGCCAGTCCGCAGACGGCGAGCAACACAGCTATTCCGCACTGCAAAGCAGAGTCAGGAATGTATGGCCACCCACGACCGGATACCAGCCACATCAGAGCAGGTATGCCAATCACAAAGATTAGCAGGCCCAAGAGATAGCCGAAGATATGTGATTTATTCTTATGCATAATACCTGAAATCATTTAAATGGGCAAAAATGGCGAAGAGCAAAAAGGGCGTTGTTTAAACTTCATAAGCACACTAATTCTGCTGCAAATGTACGAATAAAATCGTAACAAATGAATTTTTTAAGCAGAAATCTTTTAAAAACTCCCACTTTCGGCAAAAAAACATTCTTTTGCGCTCATTTAATCGTTTGGGGCGATTTCCCTCATCGTTAGGGTGGTTTTTCCCCTCAAAACCTTGGTTTTCTCACAAAAAGCGTTAATATATAGAATAAATAGATGCAACCAATCTCTTTTTTTATTAAATTTGTCCCAGAGTTAAATTATTAAGATGGAAACTATAGACCTAAACAGGTTGAAAGTAGTTCTGGCACGCATGGCTGATCGGCATTGTCTATGCCGGGCTTGTCATCGAGTTCTTGGTGTTGGTGATAAAATGCTTAATTGGTGAAAATGCTTTAAACGATAACCGTAACATATAATCATTATGCGTATGAAAACAAAGACTTTTATTGCAGTCATCGCAATGGTATGCGCTGCTTTTTCCGCATGCTCCGACAAAGACAACAACATTAGCCCAACCATCCACAACCCTACGCCCAAGGAGCAGTGGGGGCCGACGGCCAAGGGTGCCGATTTCACCGTGCCCCAGCTTCCCGACCTCTTCGTCAACTACTGGGAGTACAGCTATAGCGTGGAGGACAACGCCAACTTGGCCCTGAAGATCTCTGGCCAGTTCCCCAGCTGCCGCTACTTCAGCTTCAGCACTTACAATGACGAGAACGGCGAGGTCATCAGTGGCATGTCCGACTTCGAGATGGTGCCTGATGACGGTTGCGTGAACCCCTTCGTGCAGACCTCCAAGGCCAAGAACACTTTTACGGTTTATATAGTCCCCGCCACCACTACCGACGCGCAGATTTCAAAGCTGCCCAGTCAGAACATTATTCGGCTGGGCGCCGGCATCCGCAAAGCCTGCCTCATCATCCGCGAGTACTTAGGAATTGACGAGTTTGGCGGCGTGGAGCTACCCGCCATCCAGGCCTACGACATGACCACCATGCAGGAAGTGCCGGCACCTCTTCGCGGCACCAGCAACATGTGGCGCGATCCCGCACCCTTCCAGCCCCAGTGGTTCGATGCCGAGACTGACGTGCCCTTTATGCTTGCTCCCCGTGGCAGTTTCTATCCCAACAATGCCACCGACTACCTCTACTGCCGCACGGCCATCGAGGACAATCAGGTGATGACATGGAGCTTCATCCCCGCACCCTATCCTAAGAAGGTGGAGGACTACAAGGGTGCTCCCTGCCGCTACTGGTCGATGTGCTTCGGCACCCAGCTTGACACCCGTTCCTACTACTCCGTCTACGACGAGCAGGCCAATGTGCCCGACGGCGAGAAGGTGACCTTCGTGCTCTGCCTGAAGCAGAACCCGCGCCTGACCGAAATTGAGGCATACGTCGCCAAGGCCAAGGCTGCCGGACAGTACATCAACCTCATCGTTTGGGACCGTGAGCGTCCCTCGTATTTCGGCCCAGAGACACCTATCGGCAATTGCATCACTGTGATGTACCGTAACATCCTGCCCAATAAGGAGTGGGAGCACTCCATGTCGAACATGACGCCCACGCCCTATGGCGACCCCGTCACTTCTGCACGCAAAGATCCCGAACACATGCAGGCACATCTTGCCCTTGGTGAGTACGGCCCACGTGGAACGAAGGTCAGTACGGAGGAGTTTTTGAAGTAACCGAAATGTCGAAATATCGAAATCCCGCAAAAAAGAAAAAACCATGGAGATCAGGTATTTTGGCTATTATTGGCTTGACACCTGGGTACTGGCTAATGTTATCCAGCTTCTGGTATTTTCGCCCTGGTCAATAGTCCGCATAGGAAGGTTATCGTAATCGATGCTGACCTGGCTCTGGAGTTAATGAAGACTCCCCAAAAAGCCTCCAAGAGAAGTCAAATCGTTGATTCTCCCCAATGAGACCATGCAAGAGATAGAGCTTGTATGGTCTCGCTTTTTGGTGTTTACATAAGAGTTTGAAGCTATTTACGTTATAAAGTCATAAAAGTGTATTTTACGGGAAAAACGTATGAACCAAATTAAAACTCTCTCGGAATTGTTGCTGAAAAATCAGTGGGCTTATATGATGCATTGTCAATCTTGGAAAAGCAAGACATGGTCAATGTTCTTTATTTCTTCATTTATTACCGATTCTTGTCTTTTTGAGGTGTTGTTATGTTGCAGAGCAGAATTAGAGATAAATAGAACAGTAAAAATAGAGTATTAATGTTTAATTTTGCAGCCGAAAACAAACAAAATGAACATCATGGAAATGTTAGCATCATGAAAATACTAGATTTAAAGCCCCGCAGAGGGGGGGCGACACTTATAGGATAGGTGATAGCGATGAGATGGTCGTTATGGATAGTGGCGGAGAGACTCAAATGTCAGAAGCTATCTGTAATTTTTTCGTGAAAAAATTGCATATATATAAAATAATACGTACCTTTGCAGCCGAAATGGTGATGCATGGGTGTTTCACCCGTGCAAGAAAAGGGAATCAGGTGAGAGTCCTGAGCAGTACCCGCTACTGTCATCCTCATTATGAAAAGTCTATCAAAGCCACTGAGCCATCGGGAAGGCAGACTTTTTGAGGAGAGCCAGGAAACCTGCCATTCGGACAAGAAGAAGCGAAGGCCTCGGGAATAGGGCTGAGCGGAAGAATTCTTAAACAGAATAGATGAGAAGGCTGCTTTGGCTGTCGCTCTGTCTGCTGATATTATTGCCTGCGAATGGTCAGGACAATAAACGGCGGAAGAGCCAGATGAAGGACTCGGTGATGCTTCAGAATGTGACCGTCACCGGCAAATCGAAAACCCAGCGACTGCGCGAGGGCGCTCTCTCTGTGAATGCCATCGATGTGCGTTCTTTCGTCAGTAGTATCAACTCGTTAAGCGGGTTGGTTGACCGTACCGCTGGCGTGAAACTGCGCGAGGAGGGTGGAGTAGGTTCTGACTTCGATTTGTCGATCAACGGCATGTCGGGCAATTCCGTGCGCTATTTCCTCGACGGTGTGCCCCTCGATACGAAAGGTTCTGGCGTAACGTTTGCCAATCTGCCCGTCAATCTGATTGACCATATCGAGATTTATAAGGGCGTGGTGCCTACCTGGCTCAGCAGCGATGCCCTGGGGGGTGCTGTGAACATTGTCACCAACCGCAAGAAAGTCAACTACCTTGATGCGAGCTACGGCATGGGTTCCTACCATACCCACAAGGCAGACCTGAATGCCCAATATGTGCTGAAAAACGGCCTCACCATTCGTCCAACGTTGGGCGTTAACTTTTCGAAAAACGACTATATGATGCGTGGCGTGGAGGTATGGGATGAGGAAATGGGCGAGTATATTAATGTGGATCGCCGCCGGTTCCACGACGATTATCTGTCGGTGTTAGGACAATTGGAAATGGGCTTCATCGACCAGCGATGGGCTGACGAGTTTTTTGTAAGTGTATCCTATAATAGGGTTAACAAAGAGATTCAGACATCACAGATTCAGACGAAAGTGGTAGGAGAGGCCGAGCGCTATTCCGATGCATGGAACTTGTCGGCCAATTACCAGAAACGCCAATTCCTGCTGAAGAACCTCAATGTAAGTCTGTCGCTATCGCACACTTGGGATCACGCTGTGACCGTTGATACGGCCTTCCGCAAATATAACTGGGATGGCGGGTTCATCAAGAGCTCACGTAATGAGATCAATGGCCGTGCCCGAACCCTGCGCCATTACAAGCGGCCGCTGACGATTGGTCGTGCGGACCTGAACTATACGCTTGGCGAAGGCCATCTGTTGAACCTGAGCTACATGCTCAATCGTACAGGAAATGATCGTTATGACGAGGTGGATGATTCTTTCGTACCAGCCAACGATATATTAGCCAAGCACATCATCGGTCTGGCCTATAACCAGTCGCTGTTCAACGGGCGTATGAGCAATACTCTATTCCTGAAGGATTATATCAACCATCTGAGCATCGAGCAGACAGATATCCCGACGGTGACCGGATCGCGCGAGGTTGCTGGATCGAATACAAGCAACAGCCTTGGTGGTGGTGTGGGACTGCGTTTCCAGCCTGTTGAACCGTTTGCTGTCAAGGCCAGCTTTGAGCACAGCGTGCGTCTGCCATTGGCCCGCGAACTCTTGGGCAATGGAACGACTGTCTATGCCAATGTGGCCCTTGAGCCGGAAAAGAGCAATAACTGGAACCTCGGTTTCTTTGGCACGCTGAAGAGCGCCAGCCATACATTCTCATACGAGGTCAACGGTTTCTTGCGCTTTGTGGACAACTATATTCAGCCACAGGTGTCAGAAAAAGACGGCATGATGCAGTATGTCAACGAGCCGGCAGTGCATATCAAGGGTGTTGAAGGTGAGCTCCGTTATGATTGGCTGAATCGACTGCAACTGATGGCTAATATCAGCTGGCAGGATGCCCGCGACCGTCAGGAGTTCAAGAAGGACGGCAAGCCTTCGGTCACATATAATAATCATGTGCCCAATCGTCCTTGGTTATTTG
>Ga0310786_10007744_pt1 | contig 13930 bp, 12 predicted proteins | sample AusTroGonzalo_MG_FD_203881 | JGI IMG/M metagenome (GOLD analysis project Ga0310786, IMG submission 203881) | Bovine rumen microbial communities from tropical cattle in Woodstock, Queensland, Australia - Gonzalo_03 (v2) (version 2) | ecosystem: Host-associated > Mammals > Digestive system >... | reverse complement strand
CGATATCTCAAAAAAAATTTTCATCTAATTCATCATTATTAGGTATTTCATTTCAAGCATATGTTTCATAAATAATCACTTCTTCATCTACATCTTGCTGTGTTTCATCTTGATAAATCAATTGCTCCATATCATCATTTAATTCAACATTATCAACTAACTCTTCACTATTAATTATTTCTTCATTTGCAAAAGTATAGTAAAAACAGTTGCTAGAAATTACTAATAGCAACATGAAAGTAGACAGAATTTTTTTCATTTTTTATTAGGTGTGAATTAAATAATTAATTGTTTAATAATTTTCTGTCAACTTTTGTCAAGTTAATATAACTATTTATATACTGCCTAAAAATTTGACAAAGAAGCATTTTTTGAATACAATTATCTATATTTTAAAAAAAATAAAAAAAAATAATGAATGAAGATTTAATAGTAACACTACAAAATTACTGATTTTCAGAGAAAGAAGCAAAGATATATCTTACATCTCTTTCTCTATGAGCAGCACCAGCTAGTACTATTGCAAGAAATTCAAATGAGAATAGAACTACAGTTTATGCTATACTCAAAGATTTGGTGAAAAAATGATTTTGTTCTACAGTAGTTAGAGAGACTGTAACATATTTTTCAGCAGTAGATCCAGAACTTTTAGTAAAACAATATGAACAAAAATATAAAATCTTAAAAGAAAAATTACCTGAGTTTTCTTCGATAATAAACTTATGATGATACAAACCTCAAATGTTAGTTTTTGAATGAGTAGACGGAATCAAAAAAGTATATGAAGATACATTAACATATCCTGATTCTACTATGAAATCCTTTTATTGACATTCTACAGCTATTCAAAAGATGAAAAAAAGAGATGTAGAATTAGAGGATTGGCTGGATCACGTTTATTTACCAAAGAGATTAGAAAATAGAATATTGGCAAAAGTATTGATGTCTGGAGACATTGAGGTAGATAAAGCATATATAAATTTAACACAAAAATGAAAAGAAGCTAAATACACAAAGCATCAATATATAAAACACTATATGTTATTTACAAATGAAACAATTTTATATTGAGAAGACAAAATTGCTATTTCAGTAGTATCAGAAGAAGAAATGTGGTGAGTAATAATAAAGTCAAAGGCATTATATACGACTATGGACGTATTATTTAGTTTGTTGTGGAAAGAATAAAATGGCAGATAATACAAAAAGTGGTAGAAAAAATTTTGAACAACGATTTATCCAAGAATTGCATAATTCTGAATATACAGAGAAATGATATAAGGTAAATTGGGAAGAAATATTAACAAATATTCCTTGAGATTTAGCAAAATTATTGGGAAATAGTGATGACAATGAGTTATATTCCTGTATTAGAAATTGGTATAAAAATTATGATGATGTTATGAGAAGATATATTCATGATAAAGGTGATATACTAAAACTACATATTAATGAGATTTTTAGATTATGACAATTTGTAGAAAATCTGGTAGAATGAAGACCTGAAAGTATATGAGTATCAGATACTTGATTTTTATATGAGCTTCATTGATGAAATGAATATTGAAACATAGAAGAGGATGAATCATACAAACAAATTTATAGTGAATGAATAAAAATATTTCATGATAATAAGGATAAATTACAAGAATTATTGCCTGAAAATACAGTTCTAGTAGATGTCTGATGCTGTGAATGAGATAAAGCAAAAGCATTATTAGAAGGTGCTTGAAAATGAATTAAATATTTACCTGTTGATGTAGATGAAGAGTATCTTAAAAAATCAAAAAGACAAATTGAGGATCTTTGAATTGAAGCAATGGATTGAATTATAAATACCTGAAAAATAACCGATAGTATATGAATTATTAATGATAATGAGACTAATAATTATACATATTTTTTTACATGATGATCCATTTGAAATTATTCAGATGGTGTAATACATAAAATGCTTTCTGAAACTTTTAAACCAAAGCATGGAAACATCGTTTTAGACTATTATAAGGCACCAAAAAATATTTTTGAAATTAGAGATATATTAAAATCTTATGATAATGAATCAACTAAAAATTGGTTTAAAAATTGATTAAACAATTTAGGATTTTATCCTTGGTATTATTTTCCAGGGAAAGATGATATGAAAGAGTTTTCTGAGGAATTAGATTGACAATATAAAATTCCAGAACAATGATTTTGGTATAATCCGGTTAATATTGATGATTTTTTGGAATATACGGTTCGTTACGAGTTCCAAGATGGAGCTTGAAATAATTATTATTGAACATTAAATAAAGATCATAATCTAATACTGCAACGTAATGGTTGAGAAGAAACATATTGAATAGTATTCAACAGTGAATGAAATAGATATAATGCTTATCGTCTTTGTTGAGGAGAACGAAAACAGTTGAAATACAAAAATGAATTACCCAAATTTAATTGATTTCAATGAAAAATTGTTGAATGATTTACAGCAAAGAAAAGTGCTAATAGAATAAAATTTGTTGAAGATTATGTTGGAAAGATAAAATGAAGTCCAGAATGAATTGAAAGGTCAGAATCCAATGAATGAGAAATAATGGATAACTTTAAATGATGGGAATTACTGAAGAATAGGTTTGATACATTAAAAGGTGATGATGTTTATTTACAAGAAATGGTTTGTCAAATCTGATTTAAATGAAAAGATGATGAATTTATCCCAGCAAATTTTAAGGAATGACAATTTTATCCTATTGAAATATCTAGACGTTTTTCTGATGCAGAAATAATTAAATTATTAAAAGATGCTGATCGAGAAGTAGATGAAAACCATATTTTCAGTACGTGTAATAGCGAAGATTGACAGAAATATAACTCAAAGTATCTCAACGTGATTGTAGCTACAACACCTAAAAAATAAAATCTTGATTATCTTAAAAACAGCGAGCGTATTGCTTGTTTTTTGTTGTTGACAAAATATAACAACAGTTATTACCTACAATTACTTGATTATATATATTAAATATATAAAATTAATAATGTCAATATGAATATAAAAAATAGATACAATTAAAAAAACAAATTAAACAACAAAAGGAGAAAAAAAATGAAAATGACAAAAATTGAAAAAATTATCGTAAGCACAATGGTTTCTTTGTTAGCTGCAACCTTTATCGTAAAGTTTTTGGCTGTAAAATGTGACATAGAAAGTTTAAAACTATTCTTTGGACTGGAAGATCAAAGAAACAAATCATTCTTTGAATCATGGTTTCTAATAGGTTCCGTGATTTGGATAATGATTGGATTATTCACGTGGCTTACAGATGATTCTAAAGCGTTTAAAATCATCAGTATGATTCCTCTGATATCATATGCATTCTTGCAGTTTGCTGCATTTCTTCTGACTGCCGCATTCGGCGGAGCCGGATACGATGATGGCTACGTCACAGTTGACTGCATATGGTTCTTAGGAACCACAGTATTATCAGCTATACCTGCTGCAATACTCGGTATATCAGCTGACTGATTAATCATTAACTCTCGAATATTTCGAGAGTTTTTTTATCTTTCGATTACTTTCCCATCCACAACATCAATCAAAACTGATGGTTTTCACGCACAGATTCAATCGTCGATGATGTAATCCACATTGTTGGCAATTTCTCTATTAATCAAATTTACTTCTGTCGCGGCAACATCTCATGAAATATTTACTGATGTCGTAATAAACGGAATTCATAATTTTTCTACAAATTTTTGGAAATCATGTTTTATGATTCTAATTCCAGGTTTTTCATGGCTAAAAATCCATGTAACTCCATGATATTTTGCTAGTTGCTCTTTCATCTCATCTATTGAAACTCATAATTCTTTACATCATGATACAATTCATTCATAATCAAAATCTGGAGCAATTATAGAAAACATTTTATTTCGATTTCTATGCTTAATTTCAGCAATTTTTTTAATACTTTCTTCATTACAAATTGCTCAAATCCCATAAATTGTATCTGTAGGATAGATAAATACCTTTCATGCTTTAGCTTCTGAAACATAAAAATCTATATTTTCCATAAATTCATTAAATTGTACTATTTTACCTGTCATTTTCAGTAAAATGAATGATATAAAACCGGATATTTAGAATACATAAAAAAATATTTTTGTCAATCTATAAATTATGAAAGAATCAATATTTTTTCAAAATTTTCAAAATTTGATTATAATTGATGCAGTTAATATTTTACTATTTTTATTGGAATATGTATACAACATTAGAGTACTTAGATTCCTGTATAGAAAAGCAAAAAAAGAAAAAACTACCTAAAAATATTTTTAAAGAATTGAAAACACTTATACTTATTTTTTGTGTTACTTTTGTTTGAATGCTTTTGTTTACAAATGCTCAAATATTTTTTAATATATGAACTGATACGACATTATGAGTAAATTGGAATAAAAATAATATCCAAACCGATAATACAATTTCTCAAATAAATAAAGAAACTTCAAATCAAGTTGTAAAAAAAGAAAATGTAGATAAATTGATTGAGCAGTATAGCGGTGTAGAAATTTTGTCCAAACAAACAACAGATACACTTGAAGAATCATTGGAATCTAAAATGAAAAATTATTCGTTTGATTTTTATGTAGTTCCTCCAACAAATAGATTGGTAATACCAAAAATCAGTTTAGATGTCCCTATCGTTGATAGTAAATACAAAAATGAAGTAGATTTTACTCAATGAAATTTCAATGAGGAATTGGAAAACTGAGTCGTAAAATATCCAACAACACCTGAACCATGAAAAAGTTGAAATACATTGATTTTTGGTCACACATCACAAGAATGGTGGCAAAAAAACCCTTATTGAACAGTATTTTCAAAAATACCAAATTTGGAAATATGAGATGAATTTTCGGTTATATGGTGATGAAAATTATATACATATAAGATAATTGAAAAGGTTATTGTTTCTCCAAAAAACGTAGATAAACAGTATAAAATGTATCAAAATTGAGATTTCTTGACACTGATGTGATGTTATCCAATTTGAAGAACAGATAAAAGAATGATGATTACTGCACAAAGGATAAATAATTAATTTAATAATATATAAAATTAAAAATCGCATTAGTATGCGATTTTTTTTGTATAAAAAAGTCTGCAAAAATTTGACAAAAGAAACAAAAAAGAATATAATATATACGTCATTATATTTATATCTTAATTATTAAATCATGGCAGAACAAAAACAAAAAATCCTTTGAAATGAAGGTAAAGAAAAATCAATTAGAAATTGTGTATTTTGGTTTGTTGTTATTTACGCTGCTGTTTTGACATTTCTTTTTGTAAATGCTGAAATTAAGTTGGTAGACGCACAATCTGAATTAGCTAATATTAAAGCAAGTTTAGCTAATCAACAAGTGTTGACAATTGATACATCAATGACATCTAATGATGAAGTTATTGATGAATATGAATACGAAAATGTAGTTGAAGAAGAAGCTTTTGTAGAAGAAGAAACTGAAGAAGTTGAAAATACAGAAGTTGAAGAAAATTATGTTGAAGAATAATTATTTCAAATAAATAAAAATACACGTGTTTTTTAATTGGCCATACACTTTTGTGTATGGCTTTCTTTTAAATAAAAAATTTATTATATTAAACAATAAATTTTAATTAATAACTTTTTGCAAACAATACTCTTCATACACTTGGTTTTCAGCTAATCATATCTACTCATTCATCATTTTGTTTTACAAATCATTCATTTGGAATACATCTAATGGTAGCTTTTGTTTCTTCTTGAATCTTTTCTGCTGTTTCTGCTGATCAATCCCAATGAGCAAAAATAAATCATTTTTCAATCTTATCTTTGAAGTCTTCATAAGTATCTACATAATAAGTGTTTGCTTCTCTAAATGCTTTATTTTTTTCATACAAATCTTTTTGTTGCTTCAATAAAATATTTTCTAAATTGTCAATCAATTCACCCAATTTCATCATTTTCTTTGTTTCAGTAATCCTATCAAATACTTCTATTTCTCAATTTTCTAAATCTCTCTTTCATATGGTAACTCTCAATGGAAATCATTTCATCTCATATTCACTAAATTTTCGTCCTGGTGTTTTTTGTTTATCACTATCTATTTTGTATTTAATTTTTATAGAATCATTGAAATATTTAGCATTGGTTTTGAGATATCAATTATCTAATTTTTCAATTAATGGTTTCAAATAAGTCATAATAGCATCCAAATCTTCTTGATTTTTGAAAATTGGTACAATTGCTACATGGTATGGAGCTAATAATGGTGGTAAAACTAATCCATTATCATCTCAGTGAGCCATAATCAATCATCAAATCATCCTTGTGCTACATCATCGTGAAGTTCATCGAACATATTCTAATTCATTATTTTGATTTGTGAATTTTACATCAAACGCTTTTCCAAAAGCTTGTCACAAGAAATGAGATGTTCATGCTTGTAAAGCTTTGAAATCTTGCATCATTGGTTCATAAGTGTATGTTTCTACGGCTCATGCGAATCTATCATGTGCAGGTTTTTTTCAAGTTACAGGAGAAATAGCCAAGAAATTTTCAGCAAAATCTCTATAAACATCTAGCATTTTTATTGCCTCTGCATTTGCTTCTTCTGCTGTAGCATGAGCAGTGTGTCATTCTTGCCAAAATATTTCTGCTGTCCTCAAAAACATTCTTGTCCTCATTTCCCATCTCATTACATTTGCTCGTTGATTTACTAGAATTGGTAAATCACGATAACTGTTTACCCACCTTTTATAGCTATCCCAAATAATAGTCTCACTTGTAGGTCTAATAATTAATTCCTCTTCCAATTTTGCTTCTGGATCAACTATCACTCATTTTCAATTTGGATCATTTTTTAATCTGTAATGTGTAACAACAGCACATTCTTTTGCAAATCATTCTACATGACTAGCTTCTTTACTAAAAAAAGATTTTGGTATTAATAACGGGAAACAAGCATTTTGGTGTCACGTATTTTTAAACATTTTATCTAAAACATCTTTGATGTTTTCCCGGATTGCAAAACCATAAGGTTTGATAACCATACATCATCTGACACTTGAATTTTCAGCCATTTCTGCTTGTTGTACGAGCTGATTGTACCATTCACTATAATTTTCAGCTCTAGTTGTAATTTTTGCCATAATACCAAAATAATGTGATAAAATATCACATTATTTTATAGTAAAAATGTTTATTATTTCAATTGATATTAGCTTATTTGAATAAGTTTTTTAGTCGATTCCAAAATCATTTCTTTTCTTTGTCTGTGATTTGATGTTCTCATCATATAAATAAATCGTCATCTATTTCTCACAAATTATTATACTCTTCGTATGTCATCTCTATATATTCACAATCTTTATATTTATAGCTTCATTTTAATTCTCCATCTACACATAATCTTAATTCTGTTTTACAATTAGAATTTGTAAATCCATAAGGGAATTCATATGCTTTAACAAATTGACCATGTTGTATAAGTTCTCACCAAGGTGATCTACAATTATAATAGTCAAAATTTATTTGCTCTACAGATTCACGATCTGCGTATTCCCATTCATCTCAGTTCTCATCCCAATCTGTGATTGGTGTACCTGTTGATTTAATTTTTCAATTTTTATCAAATTCAGCAGCATCATTTTTTGCATATCTAGGATTTTGAACTAAGCTATCTGGATCTTTTGGATTTTTAGATACAACTTCCTTTTTTGTATAAACAACAACATTCGAACTTTCATTTTGTAAATTGTTTGTTTTATTTGTATAAACGTAGGAAACAGATTCATCACATGATGGTTGTAAGAAACTTCAATTTAATTCTCAATCTATGCAAGTCCTTCTTTGTACATTACAAATATCTGGTACATCTGTCCTTTGTTGATATGCCAAAACAGATTCATTATGTTTTATAGTTATTCACCATGGAGTTTTACAATCTTTTGGTAAAGGTTTTTCCACAGCTCATTCTGGTAAATTGAATCATGTGTCTTCTAATGGAAGTTCTTTATCTCATAATAATACTACTGTTCATGTGATATTATTTTTCTCTCAAGTAAGATCAGAACCTGTTAATAAAATATTTGATCATGATGTATTATTTTCATCCTCTCATATGTAATCTTTTGTTCATAAAACATTTCATTTATCTCATGTTTTATTATTTACATTTCATCATGTGTCTAATTCAGTATCAACAGTATCTGTAAGGTCCATTCCTGTTAATAAATTTTCGTCTCATGTGGCTTCATCTCGTGTGGTGTATGGTGTGTTTGGTAAACTATTTTCTTCTAAATTATCTTCATCTTCCAAATTTCATGTTAAAATATTTTGATTACCAGTATCCTGTTCTAAAATATCATCTTCTCATGTATTTTGATTTAAAATATCTCATGTTAAAGTATCCCCTGTTAATATATTTCATGTTAACATATCATAATCACTATTGACAACTCATGTTTCACTAATTGTATTTCAGCTTGAAATAACCTCATTATCTCATGTTCTTGGCCTAAACAAAAATGACCAATCTTTAGCTGCACCATGTGCTTTATCAAAAATATCATATTCTGTTCCATCATCATCAATAAAAATATAAGTTAATTCTACTTTTTCTGCTGTTTTTGTTTTAATAGGAATAATCATGATTAACACAAAAAATAGTAACACAGCGACCACGATAGATAAGACAAATCATAATAATCTTTTTAACATCTGAGTATTTTATATTATAAACTATATAAATTATACTTAGATTTTCTAAAAATGCAAATTTTAAGATTTGTTTTTATTGGCCAAAATACTATTTTTGTTCAGTGTAAAATTATTAATTATTAGTTTTATACCTTTTGATTTTATTTCTATACCAAAATATTCTCGATTTTGAATCTCTGGAAATACAATTGTAGAACCATCTTTTTTAGTTATACACACATCTTTTAAACTATCCGTATAGTTCCAATAATTTTTGAGCCCTGTCACTCTAAAAAGACCAATTTGCCTTTTCAAATTAAGAGAATTTAAATCTATATAATCAATATCTCTATAATATATTTTAGTGTTTATACATTGAATATTATTATTTAAAATATCTTGTGAGCTTCTTTCTTGGCTATTTATTTCCAAAAAATCATCAAATAATTTGATATAATTTTGTTTTTTTCTATTTTTTAATCATTTAATAGAAAATCGTAAGAAAATACACATTAAAAATAAAATGAGTATAAATAACAAATTAATTTTTTTTCATTTTATAGTTATGATTAATTTCTGTTCGTATTCAACTAGATAATCAAGTGCACAAACAAATAATAACACTATTCCATAGAATCGGGACATTTTCTCTGCATTTCTGCCGTAAAATGTGTTTTTCTCGTCCATTTTCTATTTTCGTAAATGTAAATATTTAAAATATTTTTACAAAATTATTTTTTCTCCTAAATATATAATACAAAATATAAATTAAATTGTTATAGTTCTGTTTTCTATCTTCTCTATTATTGTTTCATCCACTGGGTAGCTTTTTATTTCGGGGTGATTTATATCATCATTAGAAAAATCCATTACACAAATCGTTGGTTTATTCGTTTTTGCTACAAACCAAAATACTGGATTATCTGAAATTGAAGTTCTTGCTCTTTCCTTACCTTCTTGCACACATGAAACTTTATTAGTTGCATTGAGATTAAAACTTTCCAATATTTCCAATGTAGACGATTCTGTTGAATCTTTAACTGTTTGTGGTATCTCAACTTTTTCACTGTCTTTAATCTCAACTTCTCTAGCTTCGTAATGTTTAACATCTCAATCTTCTATGGTAGTAACCCATCAATTATCAACCAAATAATATTTTCATGATGTATGATTATTTATTATTTTTTCAACTTGCTTTTTTACGATTTTTTTCCATCAATCATTTGGATCCAAAATTACTTTAGGTTCTCTTGGTTTATTAATATTGTTAACATCGTCGTGCATTTTATTATTGGTAAATAAGTAAATTTTGTATATTTATTATATTATATATTTTTTAAAATTTGTCAAATTTTTAGCCTTGATTTTATAGTAAAAATGGTTAAATAGGAATTGGAGAATATTTTTAGCATGTATCAAGTGAAATATGATGCATCTTGGAACTAATACAACAACTACTACATTGACCAGTTAAAATTGGTAGGAGTTTTGTATTGTTCAAATCAAAATATTCCTACCAAGCAGGTAGGTTTTTTTTTATCAAATAACTATCACGAAGATGTCAGAGCATGAAGATTCATTATTATTTAGACAGCGCCATACGCTAGCACATGTATTGGCAGAGGCTGTACAAAGAGTTCAGCAACGAGATGTAGAAGTTGCTATCGGACCAGCAATCGACAATTGATTGTATTATGACTTTTTGTTTAGTGCTGAAAAACAAATCTGAGAAGATGATTTGAAAAAAGTACAAGATCAGATGGAAAAAATCGTAAAAGAATGACAAGAATTGATCCGTATCGATGTTTCTGCTGAAGACTCAGACTATTTAGTCAATACTCTCATGAAACAAAAGTACAAAGATGAAATGAGGAGAGAATTTTTGGCTGCATGAGAGACAATATCTTTTTATGTAAACACTATCGTAGAAGCTGCAAAAGATAGAGTTTTGCAATGAGTAGATGAAAACTACATCAAATATTATGAATGAATCACTGAATATCTTCAAACCAAATATCCAGACAAATTCGCTGGAAAATTTGCTACATTTTTGGACATGTGTGAATGACCACATGTAGAAAGTACAAAAGAAATTGATCCAAAATCATTTAAAATAGATAAACTTGCATGAGCATATTGGAGATGAAACTCAAACAATGTTATGATGACGAGAATTTATGTTTGGGCTTTCTCAAACAAAGATGAATTGAAAGAATATGTAGAAATGATGGAAGAAGCAAAAAAGAGAGATCATAGGAAATTATGAAAAGATTTGGATTTGTTCTTCTTTGATGATTTGACATGAAAATGACTTCCAATGTACATGCCTCGTGGATATATAGTTTATCATCTATTGGAAGAATATATTAGGCAAAAAGAGACAAAATTATGATATTTACATGTTATGACACCATGTCTTGGAAATGTAGATTTGTATAGGACTTCATGACATTTAGCACACTACCAAGAATGAATGTTCCCAATCATGGAGAGAGAATGAGAAGAATTTGTTTTGAGACCAATGAACTGTCCTCATCATATGATGATATACGCAAATCAATTACATTCATATAAAGATTTACCAATTAGAATATGAGAAATTGCTAATGATTTCAGATTTGAGTCTTCTGGAACATTGAAATGAATTGAGAGATCAAGACACTTCTGTCAAAATGACGCTCATCTTTTCGTTACACCAGAAAACATGAAAGATGAATTTAAAAAGGTTGTAGATTTGATTTTTGATGTATATAAAGACTTTGGAATTGAAAATTATAGATGTATATTATCTTTGAGAGATCCTGAGGATAAAGTAAAATATCATCAAGATGATGCAATGCGAGAAAAAGCAGAAAATGCATTGAGAGAAGTAATGAATGAAATGTGATTAGAATATACAGAAGAAATATGAGAAGCTGCATTCTACTGACCAAAATTGGATGTAAACGTAAAACCTGCTATCTGAAATGAATACACTCTTTCAACTTGTCAGCTCGATTTCTGTTTACCAGCAAAATTTGATTTGAAATATACAGATAAAGATGGAGAAAAGAAAACTCCAATCGTAATCCATAGAGCAATTCTATGAGCAATCTGAAGATTCTTTGCTTACATTATCGAAGAAACAAAATGAGTTTTCCCTACATGGTTAGCTCCAGAACAAGTAAGAATTATACCTGTAGCAGATGCGTTTGATGACTATGCAAACAAAGTTTGCGAAGAGTTGAGAGCACATGACTTCAGAGCATCAGTAGATTTATGAGGTGATAGTTTCAACAAGAAAATCAGAAATGCCGAACTTTTGAAAATTCCATATATCTTGATTGTCGGAGAAAAAGAAGTTGGTGCAAATACAGTATCAGTAAGAGAATTTGTATCAAAGGAACAATATACAATGAAATTAGATGAATTTATAGGAAAATTGGATGAAATAGTAAAAAGCAAAAAATAATAGATAAATTATTATGAAAAAAAGAGAAATAACAGATTCATGTAATCTTAGATTTACAAAATGAGAAGAATTAGCAAACTCCATTTCACATGGTGTTGGACTTGTTTTTGGAATTGTAGCAACTGTATTGATGATTGTGAAAGCATGTCATACATGATCAACTTATGCTATAATATGAGCTTGTATTTTTTGACTTGGTTTGATTTTGTTGTATACTTCATCGACATTAAACCATAGTTTACCTGTATGATCAAGATGAAAAGATTTTTTCCATAATTTTGACCAGATTGCAATATACTTTCTCATAGCTGGAACATATACACCAATTGCATTATGAATACGCGGAAGTTGGTGATGGACTCTATTTGGACTTCAATGGTGATTTGCTTTGACTTGAATAATTTTAAAATTATTTATGCCAAATAAATTTGAAAAGTGAGTAAATACGTTTATAGTAATTAGTTTTGCTTTCATGTGACGGATGCTACTATACTTTATTTATCCATTGTATCAAAAAATATCACCAATGTGAATGGGATGGATTTTCATTTGATGAGGTCTGTATACACTTGGAATTATAGCATTTAAATTGGAAAAATATATGTATGCTCATCTGATACGGCATTTAGCAGTACTAGCTGGCTCTGTTTGCCATTGGATTGCTATAACTTACTATATATTACCAATATCATAAATATGTATAAATAAAAAAGCTTGAGATTAACCTCAAGCTTTTTTGAATCTTAATTATTTGTTTTATTTTTTACTTTTTAATCTTTTTTCAATTTTTGCAATTTCAAGTGTAGTTTTTATCACTGTGTCTGGATTTAAACTCATTGATTGGATTCCACATTCAACCAAAAATTTAGCGAATTCTGGATAGTCTGATGGAGCTTGTCCACAGATTCAGATATATTTTTTCTTTTTATTAGCAATTTTGATAACATGTTTTATTAGTTTTTTTACAGCTAAATCTTTTTCATCATAAACTTCTGCAACCAATTCGGAATCTCTATCTACTCACAATGTTAGTTGTGTCAAATCGTTTGAACCGATACTAAATCCATCGAAGATATCTAAGAACTCTTCAGCCAAAATTACATTTGATGGGATTTCACACATTCACATTACTTTCAATCAATTTTTGTGTTGTTTTAATCCAAATTCTCACATAGTCTTGATTACTTTTTTAGCTTCATCCAATGTCCTTGGGAATGGAATCATGACATCTAAGTTGTCTAATCACATTTCTTCTCTAACTTTCAATACAGCTTTACATTCAAGTCAAAATGCTTGTTTGTATTTTTCAGAATAATATCTAGATGCTCATCTCCGTCCAATCATTGGGTTATCTTCCTTTGGTTCAAATTGAGCTCATCAAATCAGATTTGCATATTCATTTGACTTAAAATCTGATAATCTAAGGATTACTCTCTTTGGATAAAATGCAGCAGCGATTGTTGAAATTCATTCTGCCAATTTATCTATGAAGTAATCTGCTTTATGTTTATATCAAACTGTCAAATCTGCAATTTGCTTTTTTACATTTTCATCTTGTATTTTATCAAAATGGAGCAATGCCAAAGGATGAACTTTGATGTACGAATTGATAATAAACTCTTCTCTAGCTAATCATACTCAATCATTTGGGATAAAGCTTTCTTCAAATGCTTGATCTGGTGATCAAACATTCATTGTAATATGTGTCTTTGTTTTTGGCATCTTAGCAATATTGATTTCATTGATT
>Ga0310786_10007743_pt1 | contig 13932 bp, 12 predicted proteins | sample AusTroGonzalo_MG_FD_203881 | JGI IMG/M metagenome (GOLD analysis project Ga0310786, IMG submission 203881) | Bovine rumen microbial communities from tropical cattle in Woodstock, Queensland, Australia - Gonzalo_03 (v2) (version 2) | ecosystem: Host-associated > Mammals > Digestive system >... | reverse complement strand
TATATCTTTGCAAAGTCGGACACATGAGACGATACAAGGTAAGCAGAGTGCTTAAACTCCTGCAGAATGACGGCTGGATTGTCGTAAGATGCCGGGGGGATCATCGGCAATTAAAGAATACCAAAGGGAAGTCTGGCACAGTTACCGTAAATGGAAAAGAGAGTGACACGTTGAGCCAGGAACTGTTAAACAGCATCTGGAAACAAGCTGGATGGAAATAGGTCTGCCATATGGGAAAAGTATTAATTAAAGTAGATTGGGTGCCGAATAACTTCGGGGCCGCACCCATGAATGAGAACATCGCCTGCGTTGCCACGGGCGATACACTGGAAGAGGTGGAGAAGAACATTGTAGAAGCCCTTCAGTTCCATATTGAGGGGATGAAAGAGGATGGAGAAGCCATTCCTGAAGAGTTCGCTACGCCCTGGGAACCGGAGTTTTGCCTTACCACCCGCGCCCTGCTGAAATACACCGGGATATATATCACCCAGAAAGCACTGTCAAAGGAAACAGGCATTGCAGAGCAACAACTCAGTCACTACGCTAGTGGACTGCGCCACCCTCGTCCTGCTATCCAGAAAAAGATTGTTGATGGAATTCAGTCTATTTGCCAGCATCTTGCTGTAGTCCTGTAAGGTAATCATCATAAGACAAGCACAAAATTACGATAAGATTATGCATAACGAATTGGACAGACTAGCCGAAAATGCATTTGCTAAAGAACAAGGTCTTGCTGAAGGTGAAGCAAACAGCAAGCTTACCATTGCAAAGGCCATGCTGACAGACAAAATGGATCCAGAAGTCATTGCCAAGTACACCGGACTACCGGAGGAAGAAATCCGGAAGATGATGTAACGAAAAGGCAAGCTCCGTCGTGGGCTTGCCTTTTTACTCAACAGGTACCACTGGAGAATCTTACCCTTCAAGTTGCGACATATCCCGTTCGATGACCACCGACAACGACTCGAAGTCCGTGGAAGTGTGCACCTCACGGCCGTATTTACGCTCCACTTCCTTCAGCAGGAAGGAGATTTCTGGGATGGTGTTTGGCATGTTCATGCAAAGATACAATAATCAGCGTGACTTTGTTCTACTCTTCCAGCCACAGTTTTTCGATAAAATCCTCGCTCATTGGTTCTCGATTACCTTTTGGGGAAATAAGTATTCGACGATACGGCACCTTCTTATACATCGAATCACCCATGTAAGAATAAATATGTTTGCGCCCCATCCCTGAATAATAAAACTTGAGCAAAAAAATGGGTTCTCCTGCCTCCCTATAATAATCTTCCTCCAGCCAGGAATCAATCTTCTGATGGTAGATTGAGCCATACTTATAATACGCCCTCGAAGGATTAACGCTTAATGGTTTATCACATCCAGGTATCCCCTTTATAATGATTTCCCGAGGTAATGGTTCGCGCTTGAATTCACCACAAATAACTCCCAAACGCAATTTCCCGCCTTGATGACGGACCACATTTAGAATAGATTTGTTTTTCATAAGTAATAATTATTCATTTTTATTCTTTACGGGGCGGATAGGCATCCCCATCGAAGCGACACTAACAATTTCATAGGAATTCCCCAGTTTTAACCCCTCAAGAATGATTGGAGTTTTAATCGCATACCACTTTTCGCCCGATAAACTAATAATAAACACATAGGGCCATGAGGGTAGAGCATATCCTGCACCATAACTGTGGTACTGTGCGTTAGCAGTCCAATAAGTATATTCTGGGAAATAATCACTAATAATCCGATCACCGTCTCTTCTTCCACACTTGGGTAAATAAATCGTATTTCCATTAATTCTACTGATTATTAAGTAATAATTGCCGTTATCTTCAAAGTCACAATTATTTATAAGCTCTCGCCATTCCCTTACTAAAGGGGTGCGCCAGCCATTACCAAGGCGTGATGCTGCCGCATCAGTAATTAACTTGTCAAGGCCTATAATTCTATCATAATTATATCTATTACTACTATAGTCATATTTGGGCTTATTCTCGTTCCAAGCAAAGTATGCACCTTTCTCTTCTGGCGACAGGGCCCCAAGATTTGTAGACGACCATAAGATGCTAAGCCCAAGATCTACTGCGTCTCCTTCAATATAAGTATAATCGTTAACCCTCACATCACAGGTAGTGGATTTGTCACCAACGGAAGCAGTAACTATTGCATCTCCCTTACCACACGCCATTATTTTACCATCTTGATCTATATCAACAACAGTCTTATCACTACTCGACCACGTTATAGTTTTATCTGTAGCATTCTCCGGAAGTACTTTAGCTACTATTCTTTCACTATCTCCAATCAACATGGTTAATGAAGATAAATCTAGAGTTACAGCTGAAACCTCAATAGCCAAAACAGTCACGCTGCATTTGGCAATCTTTCGGCCACACTTTGCCGTAATAATAGTGCTACCTACGGACAAGGCTGTGATACACCCACTCGAATCAATAGTAGCCACTTCATTATTAGATGATATCCAAGTAATGGTTTTACCATTACTCTCAAACCCCTTAACATTTGCTACCAACGTTGCCGTTTCTCCCACGCGAATTGAAATAGACTTTTGATCCAAGATTATTCCCGGGGTAACGGGGCGGATGCTATATCCATATTGTCGTTCATCGCCGTAATTCCCAATCCTAGGAGGCTTAGAAGTCATCATAAAAAGGCTTGACGCTCTCGACTTTCTATCAAGCTCCAAATTGGACGACCAGAAAACACCTGTCTGCCCCTCTTCTTTAAGGACAGATTCTCTAAAAGCGCCAGACATTGGCAAGAAAATCGAATTACCCGTAGATTGGCTTATTCCTTCATAACCATCCACCCCATTCAGCGTTTTCTGTGTCCATGTACAACCATTTACTAATTCTTCTAATTCTGCTTTAGTTGGCATTCTCCATTCTTCACCCCATAGCACACATGCAGCGTCATCTTCTGGATCAAGAATAATTCTTTTATCATTATCATTGTATTTATAAAGTCCAGTTGCTGAGTAGCCCAATTCATATGTCTTCCAAGAATAAGAGCCCTTATTCGATTGTGTCTCACCCCAGGCAAAATAACCTCCGTATTCTTCCGGGCTAGAAGCTCCCAAGTTAACGGGACTCCAATTCACACTAAGGCCAAGGTCAATCTCACTATTATTCCATACACTTACCTCTCTATCATGCTCGTTAAGTATTCCAAAAATAGAGCGCTTAACTGACTTACGATCAACCCTATTGATTGTCCCCTCATGTGTGGCGGTTCTATACATAATGGAAAACCCCGAATCCAAACTCGTGGGGAGCAAAGACATGTAATAATACTTCCCCGGTTTGAAAAAACCGCCATCTGGAGCCATAATAGTAACACATAATGCACCTTCAATAATCTCTTTCACCTCCGGAATTCCCTGGTCATTTATGATCAATCTAACTTTCCCCGCTAGAATATCACCATCATTACCACTAAAAGTTACTGACATAATATCATCACGGGAGACAGAAAACTTGATTCCGCCACAAATATTCCTAAATGATAGCTCCGTCGTGTTTGATTTAGCAACTGCCGGAAAAACATTGCCGGAAAAGTTGTCATCCACACCTTTCTGAACGGCAGGAATAATTGTTACAATCGAATTTCCATCACAGGAGTTTTCAGACGAATAGGGATAAACGGCCCAAATGATATCTGTATCACTTGAGATAGCGGGGCCCTTCAATTCAACCTTTTCTGCATACTCTTTATTAGTTGAAACGTATTTGCTGCCACCTTCCGAGCCTACCCCACTGAAAACACTCACGGCTTCTCCGGCCTGCCATAAAACGGACCCACCGTCCTGACGAACTGTCTTTGTGGCAGGTGAAAGGCCTTCCCTACCCGCAGACAAAACCGTAATCTCACCTTGAGAAAGAGCGAGCTCTACCGATTCCTCCAGATTACGACACGCCAATAAAACAATAAATGCAATGGCTATAAAAGAAAAACGATATATCTTATTCATAAAGCAATCTCCATTCTTTAATCCCAGCCTTCTTCTCCTGTCCCTTCATGTCCACCGGAGGCGGTATCAGTCTCAACTTTAATTATGCATGTTGCACTCTTTCCTCCGGAAGACGCGATTATGGTCGTCTGCCCCTTTGATAGAGCTTTCACATTACCGTTCCCATCAACTGAGGCCACTTCTTCCCTTTCCGATTTCCATGTCACTGTTTTATCTGTTGCATTCTCCGGCAAAACAGTGGCGATCAACGTAACGGATTCACCTACTGTCAAAGTGAGTTCAGATTCATTCAGCGTTATCGAAAGCACAGAAATGACGGATTTCTTCACGATAACGCTACAGGTGGCGGACTTGTCCCCTACCTTCGCCGATATGGTTGCCTCACCTTCTGCAATAGCTGTAACTATGCCACCAGCGACTGAAGCGACTGAGGCATTTGAAGTTGTCCATTCCACCGTCTTCTCATCCGCATCGTTGGGATTGATGGTAGCGACAAGAGTCGTGCTCTGGCCCTCTTCCAGGTTCACAGAGTTCCGATCGAGCGAAACACTCTCAACAGGAGTCGTAATCGTCACCGAACAGGTGGCTGACTTCTCTCCGGCTTTCGCCATAATGGTCACATTACCACCCTTCAATGCAGTCACACGACCATTCTGGTCTACACTCGCAATAGTCGCATCACTGCTGGACCAGGTCACCGTCTTGTCCGTCGCATTGTCCGGACTTACCGTTGCGCTGAGTGTCTCTGACTGACCCTTCGTAAGATTCAGGCTAGCTCTGTTGAGAGTCACAGACGTTACCGCAACAACCGATTTCTTCACAGAAACTGAACAAGTGGCTGACTTGCCTCCAGCCTTGGCTGTAATGACCGCATTACCTTCGGCAATAGCCGTTACCAAACCATCCGATACCGTAGCGATGTCGGTATTAGACGATGTCCATGTGACCGATTTGTCGGTTGCATTATTCGGAGAAATTGAAACCACTAGTTGAATGCTTTGTCCCACTTCCATGGCTACGGAGATCGGGCTTACAGTTACAGACGAAACGGTAATGTCCTCCGCACCTATATAGACAATCTGGGTATGCTCATCTTTCGTCAACTCATTAATCTCCTGCCCATGCCGCATGTATATGACAGAAAGGTCCTTACACCCCCAAGCGATCAAGGTATGAAGCTTCAGATTCATGGAAACATTCAATTCGGAAAGAGACGTTCCCCAAATCTCCAAATTTCCCAACTCTGGATTATTAGTTAAATCAATGCTCGAAACCGGCGTATCATTAAACGCCAGATCCCTGAGTTCATAATTCTTGGAAACATCCAAAACACTGATAGGATTCTGAGCACAGCCGAGTACTCTCAGTTTAGGATTATGACTGACGTCCAATTCAGAGATATTGTTATTCCAACAACACAGATCCTGCAATTCAGGACTACCGGACACATTCAGACCAGTCAAATTCCTATTATTTAAACAAATGATTGCCCGAACCTTCTCATTGTTCAGAATAAGGGTCCTAATACTTTGGTTACTAACATCAATCGTCTCCAACTCTTTGTTCATTGATAAGTCCAAGGATTCCAGTTCGCCAGTACTACCATCCTCAGCAGAACAACGGAAATTAATCAGTCCTTTCAGTTTTCCAATCTCATCCACCGTCTTGAACCCTGCACCAGACAGATCTAATTCATAGATATTCATGAGTTCTCTCTGAGTGAGAGTGCCGTCAGCATTACTGTCAAAATGCGACACCAAAAAACTATAAAACTTATTGTCTTCTATCTCTGCAGACAGTTCTGTAAAGACGGCTTTCACGCTCTTGTTACCTTCCAAATGGATCCTGACTGGGTTATCTGTTCCCGACAAATCTCCTTCCCAATGGTCAAAGGCCCAGTATTGTGCTGGTTTGGCCTGTAACTCAATCACCGTCCCCGTTTCTATAACAATCTCTTCAACAACACCATCACCTTCAACAGCTACACTGAGGTTATATGTTTTCTTTACAAAGACGGCCTTTACAGCCTTCTTCCCTATAACGGATATCTGAGCCGGATTATCATTTCCAGAAAGGTCACCCTCCCAGTGATCAAACAGCCATTCATCGGCCGGTCTTGCGATAAGTTCAACCACCGTTCCGCTGGAGTAATCTGCCTTTGTTTCCACTATTCTCTCTTCAACGGCGCCTTCGCCTTCAACTGTTACGCTGAGGTTATAGGTCTTTCTCACAAAGATAGCCTTCACATTTTTCTCCCCGATAATGGATATCTGAGCCGGATTGTCATTCCCCGACAGGTCACCCTCCCAGTGATCAAACAGCCATTCATCGGCCGGTCTTGCGATAAGTTCGACCACCGTTCCACTGGAGTACTCCGCCTTAGTTTCCACTATTCTCTCTTCAACGGCACCTTCACCTTCAACTGTTACGGAAAGGTTATAGGTCTTTCTTACAAAGACAGCCTTCACATTCTTCTCTCCAATAATGGATATCTGGACTGGATTGTCATTTCCTGACAGGTCTCCCTCCCAATGATCGAACAGCCATTCTTCGGCAGGTTTTGCGATAAGCTCAACTACTGTTCCAATGGAATACTCGGCCTTAGTTTCAACTACTTTCTCTTCAACGGCACCTTCACCTTTAACTGTTACGATAAGGTTATAGGTCTTTTTCACAAAGACAGCCTTCACATTCTTCTCCCCAGTGACAGATATCTGTGCAGGATTGTCATCACCCAACAAGTCCCCTTCCCAGTGGTCAAATCTCCACTCATCGGCAGGTTTAGCCGTCAGCTCCACCACTGTGCCGGTTGTATAATCGGCCTTGGTCTCAACAATTCTTTCACTAACAGTTCCTTCGCCTTCTACAGCTATACTTAGGCTATAAGCCTTCCTTACGAAGACCGCCTTCACACTTTTCTCGCCTGAAATGGTTATTTGAATCGGATTATCTTTTCCAGACAAATCTCCTTCCCAATGATCAAACATCCAATCATCGGCCGGTTTTGCGGTTAGCTCTATTAAAGTTCCGACGGTGTAATCGGCCTTGGACTCAATGACTTTTTCTTCAACTACCCCGCTTCCCTCTACGGACAAATTCAACGGATATGAACGCAGAGAAAAACTGGCTCCAACATTCATATTTGAGTTCACTGTAACAGTTTTGGGATTCTCCGTCCCAGACAAACTCCCTGTCCAACCTGCGAAAAAATGAGTAGCATCAGGGTTGGCTTGGAAAGTGACTGATGTCCCTTTCTTTACTGTGCTTGACGAAGGAGAAGTAGTAATTGTTCCTCCAGACGAAGCTTCAACTAAGGTCGTTATCTTATATGTAACCTCTTCAGGTTTAGACGGATTAACCGGTTCCTCCTTTCCCTGATTCTCTTTTCCACACCCTCCAAGAATCAATAGGAAAGAGGCTCCGAAAATGAGCATACGTGGTCTACTGATCATAGCAAGTATATTTGTGGTTGTTACAAAAGTAGTTGCAGACCGCCATGAAATCAAGTTCACATTGGTTCATTTACATCGGCCCAGAAACGAAAGAAACAGAAAAATGTGACGAGAATCTCTCCTCAGGGACGAATAACCTCTATCGCAAGAAAAGTATTTCTATTTCTAATGATGGTTCCAGAATTCTTTGTATATAATTGTAGTCCGGAAAAATGCAAGGTAATGCTTTACATTTATGTAAATTTATTATATCTTTGTAAACGAATAGGAAATGAAGAAGAAAACAACGCTGGAACTGATAGAGCAATCCCAGAAAGTGAGCCTCTATTCAATTAGTTTTGAGATGGACCGGACTACAGAGTTTGAGCGATTCCTCAGAAAGTTTGAAGCGGAAGCGTCACTAAACACGGATTATCAAAAGGTCTTGTATGCACTATCTATCATTCTTGACAAAGGCGCTTTGGAAAGGTACTTCCGTCCAGAAGGACACATGAATGACAATCTATGCGCTTTACCTATAGAATCCGGTAAGATTCGTCTGTATTGCTTACGTATTTCTGATGAGATTCTTATCCTTGGAAATGGAGATGTCAAGCAAACTGTAACCTACGAGGAGGATGCAAAACTCCTGGGATATGCAATGGACTTGCAAAAGTTTGATCAGTTGCTTAGAAAAGATATTGAAGACGGGATTGTTACAATTGAAGAAAGAGAACTAAAGAGAACAGAAGACAAAGAATACCTGCTATGAAACGGAATAGCTTATTCCACAACCAATTAGAGAAGGTATCCCCTGCTATAAAACAGGAGATGGATTGGTCCTGTGCCATCATTGACAAGATTGACACAATACTCAAAAGAGATGGCATAAGCCAAAGGGAACTGGCCAAAAGAATAGGGTGCAACGAAACGCAAATCACCCGCTGGACCAAAGGTTTCCCGAACTTCACTCTGAATTCTCTAGCAAAACTCTCTGAAGCCCTGGGTGAGCCATTAATCGTTATTCCCTCGTAATAACGAAAACGGCAAGCCCAGATGGACTTGCCGTTTTCGTTAATTGGGTACCGCAGCTACAGCGTCTTGACCTTGAGGTTGCGCCAGCGGACTTTGATGCCGCCGCCGTCGTGGATCTGGAGGGCGATGCGGCCGTTGCCCTTGCCGATAGCCTCATCCTGGAGGTCCACCATAGGCTCGCCGTTGAGCCAGGTCTGGACGCGGTCTCCCTCGCAGAGGATGCGCATGGTGTTCCACTCCCCTTCCTTCAGGATATTCTCCTTCTCATCGGGAATCTGGACCAGCCAGCCGCGGCCGTAGGACTCATAGATACCGCCGGTGTCGTGGCCCTTGGGGGCTACCTCCACCTGCCAGCCACTCACCTTGGTGCCATCCACAGTGGAGCGGATGAACACGCCGGAATTGCCGTTGGCCTCCTGCTTGAACTCCAGGGAAAGGTCAAAGTTGTTGTAGTACTTCTCCGTAGCGAAATAGCCGTAACCCTTGTCGGGACCGCTTTCGCATACGAGATTACCTTCTTCATCCACATACCAGAGCTCAGTGCCGTAGTTGATCCAGCCCGTGAGGTCCTTTCCGTTGAAAAGTTCTTCCTCCACGGATTTGGACGGGAGTTCCTTGACCTTAACATTCTTGAACCAGGCGGGATAGCCGTGGTCCTGCAGGCACATGACACCGCGACGGGACACGCCGTATTCGGGAGCATTGGTCCACTTGCCGCTGTCCTTGCGGGCAAACCAGTCCGGTGTCCAGGCGTCGAATTCCACGGTAACTTTTCCGTTGATCAGATAAGTCACATGGCCGTTGTCAAAGATAATCTCGGAGCTGTTCCACTCGCCGGCAGGCTTGATGTAAGGAGCCGTATCAAAGTCCGGAACGTACATGGCATAGTCCACAGCACAGCGCTGCCAGGGCTTGAGGATGTAACCGTCGTTCATCTCGGCATAGTTCTCGTCGTCAATGATCTGGTATTCAGGACCGGTGACATAGGGAACAGAGAAGGCAGGGCCTTCCTGCACGTGGTAAATCATGCCGCTGTTGCCGCCCTTGCTCAGTTTCCAGTCCCACTTGAGGTCGAAGTTCTCGAACACCTTGTCAGTGACAATATAGCCGTGGGCGTCATCTCCCTTGCCGGTGGTGAAAATGGTACCGTCTTCTACTACCCAGGCATCTCCCGTGAGGTCAGGCTGGTTAAAGTTGCGCCAGCCGTTCAGGGTTTGACCGTCAAAAAGAAGTTCCCAACCATCGGCCTTTTCTGCCTTGGTGAGGGTGTTGTCCTTGGGTTCGGTGGAACAAGCCATCACCGCAAGGGCCGATAAAAGAATAAGTGTCGTTTTCATATAATCTTACTTTTGATCACGCAAAGCATTACGGGTGGAGTCGTCGTCATCTTCGCTCACCTTGCCCAGCAGGCGCTGGATTTCAGGAGCCAGCGGGCTGCCGGCCTTCACGCACTGGTCCAGAAGCTCCTGGTTGTGCTTTCCGCCCATCTGCACGGCGGCAAACACGGCAGCCATGGAAGCCTCGCTCACTTCCTTGGCGTTCACGCCCTCGTCCACCAATTTCTGAAGGGCGACCAGCTTATTCCGGCCGATCCAGTACAGGACATCGGCCTTGGAAGCGTCCGAGAGCGTAGGATAAACCTTCTTGACGGCCTTCACAAGGGCCTTGGCACCGGCGGTTTCATCGGCATAGGTAAGCACGGCGTTGGCATACTGGCGGTTGCCGCCCTGAAGGGCCTCCACCACCATTTGGGGAGCCAGGGCGGGATTGTTCTGCAACAGTGCGCAGGCCTCCTGACACAGGATGTGCGTCTCCTTGGCAACGGGGAAAGCCTCCATGGGTCTTTCCATGGGATTCTGTCCCCAGGCTACCAATGCCAGAGACAGAGCTATAATAGAGGTAACTATCTTTTTCATAGGCTCATGTATTGTGCCCAGGGAGCGCGCATGGGCTGGTTAATAAGGGCGTTGGCCTGATCGTCTCCGATGAAACGGCAGGTCTTGGGATCGAAATGGAGGGTGCGGTTCAGGCGCAGCGCAGCAGAGCCGATGTTGACGATGGTGCAGCTGTGGTGGCCGATAATCTCGTCCAAGGCGAAGTGCTGACGGGTGCGCACGCAGTCCAGGAAATCCGTATGGCGAGGTGCCGGAGCGGGCAGCTCGTTCAGGAAAGCCTGTACATTCTGGATACCCGGGATGTCGCATTCAAAGCCCTTGTAGACCTTTCCGTTAGGGCCTTCCAGATAGGGCACCTTGCCCTGGGACTCGAAGCCTTCCCCTTCCAGGATAATCTGGCAACCATCCTCATAAGTATAGGTAATCTTTCTCCAAATGCCCACAGCATCGGCATCCTGTACGGGGGCGTCCACCTCTACCTTCACGGGATAAGTGTCATCCTTGCCCAAGATGTACTGAACGGGGTCGATATAATGCTGACCCATGTCTCCCAGGCCACCGCTCTCGTAATCCCAGTAACCACGGAAGGTCTGGTGCACACGGTGCGGGTTGTAAGGCTTGTAGGGAGCCGGTCCCAGCCACATGTCGTAGTTGAGTTCCTCCGGGATGGGTTCCTGCGTAAGGCCGGTCTTACCCGTCCAGTAGAATTTCCAGGCAAAGCCCGTGGCGCCGGAGATGCGCACGGTGAGCGGCCAGCCCAGCACCCCGCTTTCCACCAGCTTTTTCAGGGGCTCAACCGTAGTTCCCAGCCCGTAGAACGTATCCGTGAAGCGGAACCAGGTATCCAGGCGGAAGATCCGGCCATAGTCGTGCACGGCCTTCACCACCTTCTCCCCTTCCCCGATGGTACGGGTCATGGGCTTTTCGCAAAAGATGTCCTTACCGGCCTTGGCAGCCTCAACGGCCATGATGCCATGCCAATGGGAAGGCGTAGCAATATGTACGATATCTACGTTGGCGTCATGTACCAGGTCTCTCCAGTCTGCATAGGGCTGCAGGTGGGTGTCGAACTTCTCTACACCGGCATCCAAGGCCTTGCGCAGGTGATACTTGTCCACATCGCAGACCGCCACCAGACGGCAACGCTGGTCACTAGCGAAATGGAGGCCGCTCATGCCAATGCCGCCGACACCGATGATGCCCCGCGTGAGCTGGTCACTGGGCGCCACGAAATTGTTGTCTCCACCCATCTTTCCGAACACTTCCCGGGGAAGGATGGTGAAAAGGCCAATTCCGGCAGCCGCTTTCTTGATAAAACTTCTTCTCGAATGAGCCATAGTGTTATTCTTTGATTAGAAAATGGTTAAAGGCCGATTTTTGTCCGACCTCTACAAATTTACGTTTACTTTGTGATTATTCAAACAACATGGACTAGAAAATTGATTAACTTTGTCCTCATGAAAGACAGCGCCCTCATTGTCGTGGACATGATCTACGACTTCATCGATGGCTCCCTGGCCTGCCAGGAGGCCGATAAGGCCATCGCTAACACCGTAGCCTACATCAAAGAGAATCACCCTTATCCCATCCTCTTCATCCGGGACCATCATCCCGCGAACCATTGCTCCTTTGCCGCACAGGGAGGTCCCTGGCCGCCGCACTGCGTACAGGGAACCCGAGGGGCCGATGTCCATGAAGACCTCCTCCCCTTCGCAGAGGAAGACTTGTGCTTCTATAAGGGAGAGAATCCGGCTGAAGAGCAGTACAGCGGCTTCCAGGGCAAGAACGAGGCTGGGCAAAGCCTCTCGGAAGTGCTGGAACTCATGGAAATCCAGAACCCCGTCGTTTGCGGCATCGCCACGGAATACTGTGTGCGCAACACCGCCGAAGACCTGCTGAAGGCAGGCTTCAAGGTAACCGTTCTTAAGGATTGTCTGGCGTACGTAGACGCCCAAGGGCACAAAGATGCCCTCGAAGCCATGAAGGCCGAGGGCATCCGCTTAATCTAAATCGTCCGGGTCGGTCACGGCCGTGCCGGTTCCCATCAGATAAGTCTTCATGAACTCGTTCAGGTCTCCGTCCAGGACGGCCTGCGTATCGGCTGTGCTGCAACCGGTCCGGAGATCTTTCACCAGTTTGTAGGGGTGCAGGACGTAGTTACGGATTTGGGAGCCCCATTCGATACGCTTTTTCTGGCCTTCCAGTTCGGCCTGCTTTTCCTGACGCTTCTTTAACTCAATATCGTAGAGACGGGATTTCAGGATAAGCAGTGCCCTTTGCCGGTTATCCTGCTGGCTACGGGTTTCCGTATTCTCCACCATGATGCCGGAAGGCAGGTGTCGCACGCGCACGCCGGTTTCCACCTTGTTCACGTTCTGGCCGCCGTGGCCGCCGCTGCGGAAGGTATCCCACTCCAAGTCGGAGGGATTGATCTCGATGTTGATGGAATCGTCCACCAGAGGATAGACGAATACGCTGGAGAAGGTGGTCTGACGTTTGCCCTGAGCATTGAAAGGAGAGATGCGCACCAGGCGGTGCACGCCATTCTCGGCCTTCAAATACCCGTAGGCGTAATCCCCTTCCACCTCAATGGTGCAGCTCTTAATTCCGGCCTCTTCACCTTCCAGGAGGGAGGTGATGGTATATTTGTAGCCATTACGCTCGCACCAGCGGGTGTACATGCGCATGAGCATGGCGCTCCAGTCATTGGCTTCCGTGCCGCCGGCGCCGGAGTTGATGGTAAGTACAGCGCCCAGGTTATCCCCTTCATTACCCAGCATATTGCGCAGTTCCAGGGCCTCCACGGCCTCCACAGTCTGTGCATAAGCGGCATCCAATTCCTTGGTCTCCGCCGTTTCCACGGTTTCTTCGTCTCCCTCGCCCAGGCTGTCCTTGGCAAAGTCGTACAGCACTTCCAGATCATCGGCCTGACTGCGGGCCTTGTCATAAGACGTAACCCAGGACTTGACGCCGGCCAGTTTCTTCAGGAAAGCCTCCGCACTTTTAGGGTCGTTCCAAAAGTCCGGTGCCAGGCTCTCTTCCGTCTTCTTTTCTACGTCTTTGCGCTTACCGGCAATGTCCAGGCAGCCTTCCAGGGTGGAAAGTCGCTGCTGCAGGTCCTTGATCTGTTCCAGTGTAGTCATAGATTACAAAGGTAGCAAAAAAGAGATTCCCGGTCAAGCCGGGAATGACATATAGCTGGATGACATAAAGAAACCCGGCCGAAAAGCCGGGTCCCAAGTTTAACGGTAAATGTTGTACTGGTTATACAGCGAACCGTACATCTGTCCCAAAACCTCCAGGTAGGGCTCTCCCTCGAAGACGGTGGTGCGGTAAACCGTATTGTCCACCAGGTAGTACTCGATCCCGTCCATGACGATGATCTCGTAGTCGTCCGGCAGGGAGGTGACCAGGGCACCTGCAGGAGGTACGATGGTACTGTAAACGCCGGAGGCGGAAACGGTATAGAACACGCCGTCCTGATAGAAGTACTCTGCATTGGCGTAAGCGTAACTCTGCACCAGACCCAGTCTGTTAGCCAGCTCGTAGGCCGATAAGGCCTTGT
>Ga0310786_10007741_pt1 | contig 13936 bp, 7 predicted proteins | sample AusTroGonzalo_MG_FD_203881 | JGI IMG/M metagenome (GOLD analysis project Ga0310786, IMG submission 203881) | Bovine rumen microbial communities from tropical cattle in Woodstock, Queensland, Australia - Gonzalo_03 (v2) (version 2) | ecosystem: Host-associated > Mammals > Digestive system >... | reverse complement strand
TACACCCAGCAAAGGCTTCTTTACCAATTGTTCTTACATTACAAGTGACGCCATTACCCGATGCTCCACCACCAGTAAAGTCCACATACATGATTCCATCAATACCATCCTGAAAAGCATTATCTCCAATTGAAATAACTGGATATCCACCAAGATAATCTGGGACGCTCAAAGTCAGTAATTCCGGGTGATTATAAATATCCCTTTCCACACACCAAACGTTGTATGCCATTTCATCTTCTGGATTTGGTTCTTCTCCCCATGATTCTTCAAGCATATTCCGTTGCAAATTAAGGTAGGTCTCCACATTACAACCTGTGATTGTTGCCTCACCATTATCAACGATATAAGTCCATACAATGTCGTTAATTGTTTCCGTATTGCCCCACCCAAATAATGGCATGATAGCCATGATGAGAACGAGAGCAATCTCGTTTGTCAAATGCTGTTTCATTTTCCTTTTTGTTTTAATTCATTGATTTTCAGTTACTTTATATTTTAAGCAAGTATGTGCGCAGTAGATTGTTAATTTACACCGTGCAAAGTTAATGTATTTATAGTTAACGACCAAACAATTCTCACTTTTTCTACAATATAAGATATTATTGGCTGTTTATTGGCTGCTGACATCAAGTATCATTTTGAAATAAACAGCAAGGCATTTGATGTATTGATGTTCAAGAGTTTTTTCCATCTTATTCTTTGCCGATTTCAAAACTTTTTGCGTTTTTTCATCGTTGCTTGTTAGCTCGAAAGCGTCATCTTTTTCGTTCTCCGGTTCCGCTTGGCACGAAGCGGCGGTTCGCTGCCGACGAAGCGCCGCTTCGTTTTCGAAATGAATATTTTTCGCGTTTCGCTTGCTCATTTCAAGAAAAAAGCGTAATTTTGCCGACACTTTCAGAAACAAGCGAAACAACAATCAAAAACCAAATATTACAAGCATGAAGAACTTAGACTGGAAAAGCCTGTCGTTCGGCTATATGCCGACCGACTACAATGTGCGTTGCTACTATCGCGACGGCAAGTGGGGAGAGATTGAAGTCTGCTCTGACGAGTATCTGAAACTTCACATGGCAGCCACCTCGCTGCACTATGGACAGGAGGCCTTTGAGGGGCTGAAAGCCTACCGCTGCCCCGACGGCAAGGTCCGCATCTTCCGCGTAAAAGACAATGCCGCCCGTCTGCAGTCAACCTGCCGGGGCATCATGATGCCCGAAGTGCCGACGGAACTGTTTGAGGAGATGGTGAAAAAGGTGGTTCGCCTGAACCAGGAGTGGATTCCGACGTATGAGAGCGGTGCCACGCTCTACATCCGTCCGCTGCTCATCGGCACCAGCGCCCAGGTGGGTGTGCACCCCGCCAAGGAGTACCTCTTCCTGATCTTCGTCACGCCCGTAGGTCCTTATTTCAAAGGCGGCTTCGCCACGAACCCCTACGTCATCATCCGCGACTTCGACCGCTCGGCACCATTGGGCACCGGCAAATACAAGGTGGGTGGCAACTATGCCGCCTCGCTCTTTGCCAACAACCTGGCCCACGAGAAGGGCTACGCCTGCGAGTTCTACCTCGACGCGAAGGAGAAGAAATACATCGACGAGTGTGGTGCCGCCAACTTCTTCGGCATCAAGAACAACACCTACGTCACCCCTGAGTCGACCAGCATCCTGCCCAGTATCACCAACAAGAGCCTGATGCAGGTGGCCGAGGACTTGGGCATGAAGGTGGAGCGCCGCCCCATTCCCGAAGAGGAACTGGAGACCTTCGAAGAGGCCGGTGCCTGCGGAACGGCTGCCGTCATCTCGCCCATCAGCTATATCGACGACTTAGAGACCGGCAAGCGCTACAGCTTCGGCGACAAGCCCGGCCCGATGTCGAAGAAACTCTACGACACGCTGCGTAACATCCAGTACGGCATTGAGGAAGACAAGCACGGCTGGACGACAGTGGTGATTTAACGCCTTCCCCCATCCCCCTCCAAAAGAGGGGGAAATAATACTACTAAAACAACATTTAGAACTATGAAGAGACTACTAATCATTGCAGGTGTGCTGGCGCTGGGAACCCTCTCTGCCCTTGCACAGTACCCGCAACTTACCGACGAGGCCAAACGACTCATCGACTCGTTGGAGACACAGTGGAAAGCCCACAGCGACTCGGCTTGGGAGGCAGCCTTCCCCATCGTGGTGGAGGAAGCCAAAGCCGGCCGCCCTTACGTGCCCTGGGCTTCGCGCCCTTACGACCTGCGACAGGCCAAGATTCCCGCCTTCCCCGGTGCTGAAGGGGGTGGCATGTTCACCTTCGGCGGTCGCGGCGGCAAGGTGCTGACGGTGACGACCCTGGCCGACGACGGCCCCGGCTCGTTCCGCTGGGCCTGTGAGCAGGGCGGCGCCCGCATTGTGGTGTTCAACGTGTCAGGCATCATCCGCCTGAAGTCACCCATCTTTGTACGTGCCCCCTATATCACTATCGCCGGGCAGACGGCACCGGGCGACGGTGTCATCATCGCCGGCGAGTCGTTCCAGGTGGACACCCACGACGTCATTGTGCGCCACATCCGCTTCCGTCGGGGCGAGACATTGGTGTGGCACCGCGAGGACAGCTTCGGCGGCAATCCCGTTGGCAACATTATGATTGACCACTGCTCATGCGAGTGGGGCCTGGACGAGAACATCTCGTTCTACCGCCACATGTTCGACCTGCACGACGGCAAGGACAAACGCAAGGAGCCGACGGTGAACGTGACCATACAGAACACCATCTCGGCCAAGGCATTAGACACGTGGAACCACTCGTTCGGCTCGACCATCGGCGGCGAGAACACCACCTTCATGCGCAACCTGTGGGCCGACAACACGGGCCGTAACCCAAGTATCGGCTGGGGCGGCGTGTTCAACTTCATCAACAACGTGGTTTACAACTGGGTGCACCGTACTGCCGACGGCGGCGAGTACACCACCATGTCGAACTTCATCAACAACTACTACAAGCCAGGTCCGCTCACCCCGAAGGAGAGCGCCGTGGGCCACCGCATCGTGAAGAGCGAGAGCCGCTCGCAGGGGCTTTTCCCCTTCAAGCAGTTCGGTCGCGTCTATGCTGTGGGCAACGTGATGGAAGGCTATCCCGAGATTACGAAGGACAACTGGAACGGCGGCATACAGACCGCCGACAAGGACGGCGAGATGGACGCTACGGAGCTGGCGCTCATGCGCAGCGACGAGCCGTTTGAGATGCCTTTCGTCAGCATCATGGGCGCAGAGCGTGCCTTCGACTGGGTGCTGCAGAACGTCGGTGCCACCGTGCCCTGCCGCGACATTGTCGACCAGCGTATCTGCGAGGAGGTGCGCACAGGCATTGCCTACTATGTGCCCGACTACGAGAAGGAGCTGGCAAAGATTGAGAAGAAGACGGGCGTGAAGCAGAATCCCTACGGCGACATGTGGGGCCTGCACAAGAAGAGCCAGAACGAAGAGGGCTTCTTCAAGTACCGCCGACTGGCCAACGACAGCTACAAACAGGGTGTCATCACCGACCCCAGGCAGATGGGCGGCTACCCTGTCTACAAGGATTGGCAGCCCTATAAGGACAGCGACATGGACGGTATGCCCGACGAGTGGGAGACTGCTAACGGCCTGAACCCCAACGACCCCGCCGATGCCAACGGCGACCTGAACGGCGACGGCTACACGAACATCGAGAAATACATCAATGCCATCCCCACACAGGGCAAGGTTGACTGGCGTAACCTGAACAACAACTACGACACGCTGGCCGAAAAGGGGCGGCTGATGTAGGAGTTTTTTGAGGTTTGAGGTTTGAAGTTTAAAGTTTGAGGTTTATTGTTTGAAGTTTATAATTTGTTTATGAAATATCCGAAGATAGGCATACGCCCCACCATCGACGGTCGTCAGGGTGGCATCCGTGAAGGCTTGGAAGAGAAGACGATGGCTCTGGCCAACGCAGTAAAGAACCTTATTGAAAGCAACGTGAAGAACGGTGACGGCTCACCCGTGGAGTGCGTCATCAGCGACACCACCATCGGCCGTGTCGGCGAGAGTGCCGCCTGCGCCGAGAAGTTTGAGCGCGAGGGGGTCGGCAGCACCATCACCGTCACCTCGTGCTGGTGCTACGGCTCGGAGACGATGGACATGAACCCGCACTACCCGAAAGCCGTGTGGGGCTTCAACGGCACGGAGCGGCCTGGTGCCGTCTATCTGGCCGCCGTCTTGGCCGCCCATGCCCAGAAAGGGCTGCCCGCCTTCGGCATCTACGGCCACGACGTGCAGGACCTGGACGACAACACCATCCCCGACGATGTGGCCGAGAAGCTGCTTCGCTTCGCCCGCGCCGCCCAGGCCGTGGCCACAATGAGGGGCAAAAGCTACCTGTCGCTTGGCAACACCTGCATGGGCATCGCCGGCAGCATCGTCAATGCCGACTTCCTCCAGCAGTACCTGGGTATGCGCACGGAGTATGTGTCATTAGTGGAGATTCTGCGCCGTGTGGACTTCGGCATCTTCGACAAGGAGGAGTTCCGCCGTGCCATGGCGTGGGTAGAGAAGTACTGCAAACCGCAGGAGGGCCACGACTATAACGAGGACCGCCCGCTGTTCTCTGGCGTGCCCATGACGACGTTCAACGGCAAGGGAAAGACCCGCGCCGAGAAGGACGAGGACTGGGCCTTCACCGTGAAGTGCATGATGATTATCCGCGACCTGATGCAGGGCAGCGACCGCCTGTTGGAAATGGGCTATAAGGAAGAGGCCATCGGCCACAACGCCATCGCCGCCGGCGTGCAGGGGCAGCGCCAGTGGACTGATTACAAGCCCAACTTCGACTTCCCGGAGTCGATGATGTGCACCTCGTTCGACTGGAACGGCCCGCGTGAGGCTTACACCCTTGCCACTGAGAACGATTTCCTCAACGGCATGTCAATGCTCTTCGGACACCTGCTGACCAACCGGGGCGTGATGTTCAGCGACATCCGCACCTACTGGAGTCCTGAGGCCGTGGAGCGCGTCGCCGGCAAGCGGCCAGAGGGTGCTGCCGCCGGAGGCTTCATACATCTTATTAATAGTGGTGCCACGACGCTCGACGCCACAGGCGCCATGAGCGACGCCGACGGCAATCCAACCATCAAGCCCTTCTGGGAGATGAAGGACGAGGACATGGAAGCCTGTCTGAAGGCTACCAGCTGGATGCCTGCCGACCGCGACTACTTCCGTGGAGGCGGTTACTCCAGTCATTTCCTCACTCGTGGCGGTATGCCGATGACTATGTTGCGTCTGAACCTCGTGGCAGGTCTCGGCCCTGTGCTGCAGATAGCCGAAGGCTGGACGGTCGACCTGCCGCAGGATGTGAACGACATCCTGGACCGTCGCACCGATCCCACCTGGCCCACCACCTGGTTTGCTCCGCGTCTCGACCCCACGAAGGACTGTTTCAAGGATGTCTACTCCGTGATGAACAACTGGGGCGCCAACCACGGCGCCATCGCCTACGGTCACGTGGGTGCCGACCTCATCACCTTAGCCAGCATCCTCCGCATCCCTGTCTGCATGCACAACGTGGCCGATGCTGCCATCTTCCGTCCCGCCGCATGGAACGCCTTCGGCATGGACAAGGAGGGTGCCGACTACCGCGCCTGCCAGAACTTCGGACCGATTTACAAATGAGACCATGAAAGCAAAGTTAGTAGAGAAGAAATATTTGGTGACGTTCATTCTCGTCACGACACTGTTTGCCCTGTGGGGCTTCGCCAATGACATTACAAACCCGATGGTGGCCGCGTTCCAGACAGTCATGGAGCTGACGGCGGCCAAGGCATCGATGGTGCAGTTCGCCTTCTATGGCGGTTACGCCACAATGGCTGTGCCGGCGGCTCTGTTCATCCGTAAGTACAGTTACAAGAGCGGCATCCTGCTCGGCCTGGCGCTTTATGCCATTGGCGCGTTCCTCTTCATGCCAGCCGCCGCGCAGCAGAGCTTCACGTTCTTCTGCCTGTCGCTCTACATCCTGACGTTCGGCCTCGCCTTCCTCGAGACCACGGCCAACCCGTTCATCCTCTCGTTGGGAGCGAAAGAGACGAGCACACGCCGCCTGAACATGGCGCAGGCTTTCAACCCTATGGGGTCGCTCTGCGGCATGAGCGTGGCTTCGTTCATTGTGCTGCCCCAGCTATGGAGCGACCGTCGTGACGATGCCGGACAGATTCTTTTCTACGGGTTGAGCGAAGCCGAGAAGGCCGACATCCGCCTGCACGACCTCGCCGTCATCCGCGACCCCTATGTGGCCATCGCCCTCGTGGTGCTCGTGATGTTTGTCATCATCGCCTTGACGAAGATGCCGAAGACAGAGAGCGAGGAGCAGAAAGCCTTGGGCCACACCCATACCGCTGCCGTAACGCTGCGCAACCTGTGGCACAACGCCATCTACCGCGAGGGTGTCCTGGCGCAGATGTTCTACGTGGCTGCCCAGATTATGACGTGGACCTTTATCATCCAGTATGCCGACAATCTCGGTATCAATAAGGCCACCGCACAGATATACAACATGGTAGCCATGAGCCTCTTCCTCACCAGTCGTTTCATCGCCACCTTCCTGATGCGCTATGTCAATACCCGCATCCTACTTTCCATCTTCGCCGTCGGCGCAGGCCTGTGCACCATCGGTGCCATCAGCATCGTGGGCATGGCAGGTCTTTACTGTCTCGTGGGCATCAGTTTCTTCATGTCGTTGATGTTCCCCACCATCTATGGCATCGCCCTTGAGAACGTTGACGCTCAAGATGCCACCCTCGGTGCCGCCTTCCTCGTGATGGCCATTGTGGGCGGCGCACTCATGCCACCGCTGCAGGGCATGATTATCGACCAGAAGACCATTCTGGGACATCCTGCCGTGAATGTCTCGTATGTACTGCCGCTGATTTGTTTCATCATCATCTTCTTCTACGGATTACGTTCTCACCGCTTCCTCACGACAAGCCCCACCGACCGTCCATGAAGCAATGGCTCCTTGCAGCATACATCCTCCTGTCGCCCATAACGGTGACGGGAGGGTCTCTTTGGGAGGACGAGTTCGTCAGCGAGCCTCAGATGCAGACAGACCTGATGGAGATGCTGGCGCGCTTCAGCACCTACATGAAGCAGGACTTTCAGGAGTGTGTGGCTCCCAACAGCATCGGCGAGGCATGCGGCTGCTTTAAAGGCGAGAACACGATGGCCAACGACGAGCGCGGCGTCCGTCCCAATGCCGACCTGTCGATGGTGTGCGCCTTTCTTGTGAGATACGGGCGTGATCAGGTACAGCTGCCACCCGGCATTACGTGGGACGACCTGGAACAGATGGCAATGAAGTCGCTTGTCTTTGCCTATTCCACTCACAAGGCTAACCGTCTGAAAGTTTGCAAGGGAAACAACTACTGGGGAAGTACTTCCAAGGATGACCACGTGTGGGAGAGTTCTCTTTGGGCGATGTCGGTAGCTTTTTCGGCATTCTTCCAATGGGACAAACTTGACCTGCGGCAACGTCAGTATATCTACCAGCTGCTGAAAGCAGAGTGTAACTACGAATTGGAACGAACCATCCCCACAGGTTACGCTGGCGACACCAAGGCCGAGGAGAACGGATGGGAGGCCGACGTGTTGGCGGTCACCTTAGGACTGTTTCCTGAAGACCCGCTGGCTCCACACTGGTTTCAGCGGCTCCGCGAGTTTGCCATCAACAGCTACTCCCATCCCAACGACGCCAACGACACAACCGTCATCGACCCGCACTACGACCAGCAGACGGTGAAAGACCTCTACAAAGGCCAGAATCTCTACAATGACTACACCCTGCAAAATCACAACTACTTCCACACATCCTATCAGAATGTCGTCATACAGGAGTTAGGAGAAGCGGCAGTAGCTCTGAAACTGTTTCAGCAGGGCCTTCATGGTCAGGAGAAGTGGACGACCAATGTCCTGATGCACAATAACGACCGCGTGATGCGCGATGTGCTCTACTGGTTGGCGCTCAGCGACGGCGAGTTGGCCATGCCCAACGGCAACGACTGGAGCCTCTTTCTTTATGACCAGCTGACTTCCTACAGTACCAATGCCTGTTTCCTGCGCGATCCACACGCCTTGATGCTGGAGAACCAGGCCTACAAGATGATCAAGGCACGGCAAGCCACAACCACTGACGGCTCGTGGCTGCTACGTCCAGACGTTGGGGCACGTCGCATGGGTGTGGAAGCCCACCGCGTGATGATGACGTGGCTCATGCATCATCTGCTCCCCACGGCATCGCTTTTACCTACACGCTGGAGCGACTTCCAGCAAGCATACTCAGCTGCGAAAGTGTTCTCTTCACAGAACATTGTCCGTGCCAATACCCCCGACCGTTTCACCTGCTTCTCCTGGAGCGAGGGACTGCGAAGCTACACCGGCTATATTGCTTCCCACACGACCTCCAACCTCATCGTTCCTTTCCGACAGAACAATACCGGTAACTTCCTGGGATGGTATGAGGTGGAAGGAAAGAAAACGAATGCCAAACCCGTTATCCCGGGCAACTACCTGCTTGAAGGAACAGCATGGACTATGAACGGTGAGCTGAACACCAACGACAGCACCTTGAACCATCGCTTCGCCATTTTCTCTACTCCTGGCAATGCTGTTCTATATATAGATAATGTACGCGCGAACGAGACTTGTACCATCCATCAAGAGAAAAGCGGACTGATGGCCATCAGTGTAGACCCCTTTACCAGTACTTCCAGAACGCTCTACTACCCAGACACCTCACACGTCATTGACAGCATAAACACTAACGGCACTAAGCTTCAAACCTTAAACTTTAAGCATCAAGCCCCACCCTCCCCCGTCTGGGTGAATGTTGACCAGCAGTTTGGCATCGTCAGCACCACCTCGGAAAACATCGCTTTCGGTGAACAGGCCAACAACAATTCCATCCTGACCGCCAAGCTCTATACATCTTATAGTGACGAGCCTCGCACCGTAACAAAGAACGAACTGGTTGACCGTCGTGCCTGGGCCTATTACGTCAATGTCTCTGCCGAACAGACCCAGCGGCTGTCACGTAGTATGACGCCGCTGCAACTCCCCCCACAATGGAATGGCCTCATAGCACGAGATTCTCAAGCCTATTACCTGTTACTCAGCAACTTCGGCAATGCTGATTCCTGCCACATTCTCTCCAACATCCGATTGCAAGAGGGATGCCCCATATTCCCTGTCATCACTACGATTGGAAGGGATGGTTCTACAGCCGCCTTTAATGTCGGAGAGAACCACTCTGCTACAGCCACTTTACGTTTCATGGTGAGCCAGGGTGGCGACATCGAAGCTATCCAGGCAGAAGACGATTCCAATACCGTCTACCTCTACAATCTTATCAAAGGCAAGAACACACTTACACTTACGGCCCTCCATGGCCGGGAACTGCTGTCCACACGGGTAACGCTGACAGACAAAGCGGTGAAGGCCACCATCAGAAACGGTAAGCTGACAACAAGTTGTGTTCGCGCGCACAAACAAGATTGACATGGGTCAAAAAAGGTGGTTTGTTGTTCAAAAAGACAATTGAAAAACCTTTTGCGAAATAGATTTAATGTACCTTTGCACCGTCAAAAGAAAGCAAAGCTACAGAGACTTCATCATTGAAAAGAGATACAAACGGTTAGTTTGAAAGGTAAAAGATTGTAGAATCAGGTTTTTAGTTATTAATATCGTTTTTTAGTCGCGGGGCCGGAGTTGTGAAACTCTGGCCTTTACATTTCCATCCGTTATATATCTGCGTGTGCTTTTGAGATTTGTAACACAAGCTATTCTCTTTGTGTCATTTGCCACCACAAACATAACAAAGATTTGGTACGTAATGGGTTTTTTGTTACTTTTGCGCATCAAACCAACTTAAAAACGATGAAGAAAAAACTACTGTTTCTACTGGCCGCTCTGCCGCTGACCCTGTCGGCGCAGAATCCTGTCATACGCGACCTGTTCTCAGCGGATCCTACCGCTCGCGTGTTTAATAACAAGGTGTACCTCTATCCCTCTCACGACATCGTGCCACCAGAGGGACAGAGGAAGGATTGGTTCTGCATGGAGGACTATCACGTGTTTTCGTCGGAGAACCTGACCGATTGGACTGACCACGGCGTGATTGTCACACAGAACAAAGTGCCCTGGGTCAGGCCAGACTCCTATTCCATGTGGGCACCTGACTGTGTCGAACGTAACGGTAAGTACTATTTTTATTTCCCTTCAACGCCTACTGGTGCCATGCGTGGCTTTGGTGTCGGCGTAGCCATTGCCGACAGCCCTGAAGGGCCGTTCGTTCCTGAGCCAGAGCCTATCAAGGGCATCAATGGCATCGACCCGTGCGTACTTCAGGCTTCTGACGGCAACGCCTACATTTTCTGGGGCAACGGCCGTTGCGCCAAGCTCAAGCCCAACATGAAGGAACTGGCCGACGACACCCCGAAGGAGACCGTCAAATGGGGCGAGCGCGAGATTGAGATGATGGGTGTCAACTGCCTCAAAGACCTGCCGAACCGCCAGGCAGAGGGACCGTTCGCATTCGAGTACAACGGCAACTATTACCTGACATATCCCTACGTGAGAGAGAACACCGAAGTTCTCGGCTATGCCATGAGTAAGAATCCGATGGGGCCCTACGAGTACAAGGGGCTTATCATGGCCGAGCACGCTAATGGCTGCTGGACAAACCACCACAGCATCGTCAACTACAAAGGGCAGTGGTATCTGTTCTACCACCACAATTTCTTCTCACCTAACGACGACAAGCGTCGCTCCGTGCAGATTGAGAAGCTGTTCTTCAATCCTGACGGCACCATTCAGGAGGTAAAACCCACCATGCGTGGCGTAGGTGTCAACAAGGCTACGGAGAAGATTCAGATTGACCGCTACAGTACGGCTGCCGACGGTGTCACTAATGAGTACATTGACACAACCCGTGCCTTCAGCGGCGGCTGCGCCACCATGCCCACAAAGGGCAGCTGGATCAAGTACGACGACGTGGACTTCAGCTGCATCAGCGACGGCTACATCTACCTGTCGGTCAAAGCTGCCGACGATACTGAGTTCTGTATCCGCGAGGGTAGTGCTAAGGGCAAGGTCATCGCCCGCTTCAAGATGGCCGTGAGACCGCCAGAACCACCCGCCGGTGCTCCTGCCAACCCGATGATGAGCCGCTTCAACCGCGACCTGCGCAACCAGTGGCTTGCACAGACGGCAGCCTTGGAGTATACCCCGAAGGGTATCACCAACCTCGTCGTCACCAACGAGGGCGACGGTGCCCTCAGCATCGACTGGGTGCAGTTCAAGAACCGCCCCAAGTACTTCACACCCGTTCAGTCTGGTGCGACCGCATCGCGTCCCGATGACGAAGGCTTCATCCGTCGCTGGATGCTCTTGGAGCCCATCGACAAGCCCAACAGCGGCAATACCGTCTTCACCGACAGCTATCTGCGCGAGCACTTCAACCGCCAGTACTTCAAGGACCAGCAGACCATTGTGCCGAAGGACGGTCAGAAGGTGAAGGCCGTGTTCAAGCAGGAGCAGGCACCCGCAGGCTTCGGACGTGGCATGCAGCAAGCTCCCGCCCAGCCAGAGGTGAAAACTGTCACGCAGACGCTCACCTGGCACGCCCTCGACAGCGAGAACTTCAACGTGAAGCTGTTCCGATTCGCCGAGAAGTACGGCGAGAAAGTCTATGGCGTGCTCTTCTGGGCCGTCACTATCATCGACTGTGACGAGGACATTGAGAACGTCCGTCTGGCCGTAGGCTCCAACTCCGCCTCTATGTGGTGGCTCAACGGCGAGGAGGCACTGCTGCTCTCTGGCGACCGCCGCATGGTGAAGGACGATGCCATGTCGCCCCGACTGACGCTGAAGAAAGGCTGCAACATCCTGCGCGGTGCCATCATCAACGGCCCGGGCATGAGCGACTTCTGCGTCCGCTTCCTTGACGAGAAAGGCAAGCCGGTGACTAACTACAAAGTAACGGTCTCCTCAAAATAAGGTAATAACAAAATAACGACATACATTATGAAGACGAAATATCTGATAGGTTTATCATTTATCATTTATCATTTATCATTTAGCCCAGTAAGGGCGCAAGTGGGCGAACCCTACATTCACGACCCCTCGACCATCGCCGAGTGCGACGGCAAGTACTATACCTTCGGCACCGGTGGCGGTGGCCTCATCTCTGAGAACGGCTGGAGCTGGCACAGCGGAGCTGATCGTCCCGGCGGCGGTGCTGCCCCCGATGTGATGAAGATTGGCGACCGCTACCTCTGCATCTACGGTGCCACGGGCGGCGGTTTGGGTGGTGGACATAGCGGCCGCATCCTCACCATGTGGAACAAGACGCTCGACCCGAAGTCGCCCGACTTCAAGTGGAGCACCGCCGTTGAGGTGTGCGCCTCCGACGGCATGGAGGATCAGGATGCCATCGACCCCGGTCTGCTCCTCGACCCCACGACGGGCCGCTTATGGGCTAGCTACGGCACATACTTCGGCACCATCCGTCTCATCGAGATTGACCCGAAGACTGGTTTCCGCGTCAGCGGCAACAAGGAGAAGGATATCGCCATCGACTGTGAGGCCACCGACCTTATCTACCGCAACGGCTGGTACTACCTCTTAGGCACCCACGGCACCTGCTGTGACGGTGTGAACTCCACCTATAACATCGTGGTGGGACGCTCGCGCAGCGTCGAAGGCCCCTATATAGATAATGTGGGCCGCGATATGTATCACGGTGGTGGGCGTATGGTCGTAGCCGCTGGAGACCGCAAGACGGGCGCCGGCCACTTCGGACGCACCATCGTTGACGAGGGTGTGGAGATTATGTCGTTCCACTGGGAGGCCGACTTCGACCTGGGAGGCCGCTCCACCCTGGCCATCCGTCCACTGCTTTGGAAGAACGACTGGCCCTACGCCGGCAATCAGGTGAAAGAAGGGGTCTATGAGATTGAGAGTGAGCGTCGCGGCTACTCATTGGAGCTGGCTGTTGACTTCGTTCGTATGCAGGTGGCCCGTCAGGGCTGGTTCAACCGCGACCAGATGCAAGAGGCCCCCAAGCCTGTGGCCAACCAGACATTGGCTGAAGTGCAAGGCTCATGGCCTGAGGGCGAGATACCCGTGCGCTGCAGCGACTACATGTTCCGTCCTTGGCAGCGCTGGCAGGTAGTACCTGTTCCCCAGCGCGGAGGCACCATCTGCGGCCCCCTCTACGTCATCCGCATCGAGGGCACCAACCGTGCCTTGACAGCCACCGACAAGTTAGAGGTCACCACCAAGGAGCTGGCCGACCTCGATGAACAGCTCTGGCGCATCGAGCAGCTCACCGACGGCACTTACCGCATCATGCCCTACGTCATCCCCGGACAGGAGGGTAAGAACCAGAAGTACTGCCTCTACTCCGCCGGCGACAGCACCCCCACTTTGGCCGAATACGACTTCCAAAGCGACAACTCAAAGTGGAATTTCCGTTGTGACCGCTGACACTACAGCCTCCTAATGACCTTCCGAGTTTCAATCATCATTCCTGTCTACAAGGCCGAGAAATACATAGGTGCCTGTTTGGAGTCTGTATTCCAACAGGAGTGCGATGCCGCCCATGTGGAGTGCATCTTGGTGGACGACTGTTCACCTGACAGGAGTATGGACGTAGCAGACAGTATATTGAGCGGCTATCATGGAGGCATCGATTTCGTTGTCATGCGTCATGATGTCAACCGTGGCCCGTCGGCAGCCAGGAACACGGCCATTAAGGTGGCCAAGGGAGACTTCGTGCTCTTTGTTGACTCTGATGACAAGCTTGAATCTGGCACTATCGCGTATTATATGCGCTGCATCAATGAGTCAGGATGTGAAGGACAGGTGGACATCGTCCTTGGCAACTC